>Ga0114919_10001725_pt1 | contig 17500 bp, 18 predicted proteins | sample BlataG_FD_88682 | JGI IMG/M metagenome (GOLD analysis project Ga0114919, IMG submission 88682) | Deep subsurface microbial communities from Black Sea to uncover new lineages of life (NeLLi) - Black_00105 metaG | ecosystem: Environmental > Aquatic > Marine > Oceanic > Sediment | place: Atlantic... | reverse complement strand
TGATGGTGATGGTGATGGTGATGGTGATGGTGATGGTGATGGTGATGGTGATGGTGATGGTGATGGTGATGGTGATGGTGATGGTGATGGTGATGGTGATGGTGATGGTGGTGATGATGGTGATAATGGTGGTAGTACACATAGTACACTAAAGAGTATTACTGCTAGTACCAAAGGTATCAAAGAACAAAGAAGATGCCAGGGTCAAATAGAGTTTAATAATGTATATTTTGCATATCCCAGCAAACCCAAAAGGACTGTTCTGAATGGGCTCAACATGACGATACCTGCTGGAAGCCATGTGGCTCTAGTGGGAGGGAGTGGTAGTGGGAAGAGTACTGTTATCCAGTTGATTGAGAGGTTTTATAATCCCACAGGTGGCTGTATCACACTGGATGGCGTTGATATTAGTCGGCTGGATTTGAAATGGTTGAGATCTCAGATTGCTCTGGTGAGTCAGGAGCCGACTCTCTTCAATATGAGCATTGCTGACAACATTGCTATTGCTCTCGACAATGACAGCAGGAACAGTGCTTCTACTACTATTAGTGACGGTCTTCTTAAGGCAAGAAGAATGGAAAGAATCATCAAAGTAGCTGCAGCAGCCAATGCCCACGACTTCATCACTGCCCTTCCCCGTGGATACAATACAGTTCTGGGAGAACGAGGCACCCAGCTCAGTGGAGGACAGAAACAGAGAATTGCTATTGCAAGAGCTATTTTGTCTAATCCAAGGATTCTTATTCTGGATGAAGCTACGAGTGCATTGGATACTGCTTCTGAAAAGACAGTACAGGCTGCTCTGGAGAATTTGATGATGAGAACAATAGATAGCAGTGCTAGAGGTGGTACTACTAATGGTACTGCTGCCCCAACCACTACACATCAAACATCAAAGATGACAATTATTACTATTGCCCATAGACTGAGCACCGTGGTGAATGCAGATGAGATCATTGTGATACAACATGGCAAGGTGGTAGAGAGAGGGAGTCACCAACAACTGATGACAGACCTACCTCAAGGTTATTACGCTGGGCTGATATCTAGTCAGACTAGTATGGGTATGAGTAGCTATAGTGTGAGTAATAGTAGGAGTATGACTATGAAGAATAAGAAGAGTAAGGGTGGAAGGAATGGTGGGTCTTCGTTGCTGTTGAGATCTGCAAGTAGTACTGCTGCTGCCGCTGCTGCTGTGTATCAAGGACACGCTTCCATTCCTGAGGACGAAGGAGGACGAGAAGGAAGGAGGAGGCAAAGCGTGGAGAAGAACAAAAGAAAGTCATCACCATCTTCTTCATCTTCAAAGTCATACGGTTGGAGATTGGCCAAACTCAACCAACCAGAATGGCTCTACGGCATCGGTGGTGCTATCGGGTCAGCCGCTCTTGGTCTGCAACAACCAGCCTTTGCCCTTGCTCTTTCCGGCATCATTGAGGCCTTCTATCAGCCTACTGCATCTCAAATTAAAGAAGGAGGCCAGAAATGGGCTCTTGTGTATGTCGGAATCGGTGTTGGGACCACTCTGTTTGGTACTCTCCAAGGATGGTGCCTGGGGGTCATGGGTCAACAGCTGGCAAAGAGAGTGAGATTATTATTTCTGGAAACAGTGCTGAGGCAAGAAGTGGGATGGTTTGATAAAGGAGAAAACAGCTCTGCTCAATTGATGAGTCGGTTGTCGGTTGATGCATTGACAGTGAAAGGGGCAGTGGGGGATCAGATTGGGGTGTTGGTGCAGAATGTTGCCACTATTGTAGGAGCGTACACTATTGCGCTATTGGCTAGTTGGAAGATGACTTTAGTCTTGACTGCTACTCTGCCTTTGTTGGTAGGAGCTCAATATGTAGGCTTGGCGCTGTGGACTGATAATTTTAGTAAAGGAAAGGACAGTGTGTCACAGGCGAATCAAGCAGCAGCTGAAGCAGCAGCAGCAATTAAAACAGTAGCTGCATTCTCAATGCAAGATGCAATTGTTCAACAATACACCAAAGCAGTTGTTGTTGACACCAGGAAGAAGAGTGTCAAAGCTGCTCAGTTGTCTGGAGTTGCCTATGGTACTTCTCAGTTTGTTTTATACGGTGCCATTGGACTGGCCTTTTACTATGGCAGTACCTTGATGATTGATGGGTCATTGTCATTGCTAGATTTAATGGAGGCTTTGACTGCAATGCTGTTTTCTACTTATGCTGTAGCTCAGGCCAGTATTCAGTATCCCGAGATTCATTTGGCTGCTGGGGCTGCTGCTAGAGTGTTTGCTGTTATTGACAGACGATCAGAAGGAAATGATGATGATGATACTGATGATGATACTGATGGTCATCATCACTCCAACTCTTCTCCTTCTCTTACGACTATAACTAAAAGGGGACTATGTCTCCATGAGGTACATGGTAACATTGAATTCAAAGGGGTGAAGTTTCACTACCCATCAAGACCTAGTCATACGGTACTACACAAGATTGATTTGATGATTGAAGCAGGGACCTGTGTGGCCCTAGTGGGAGGGAGTGGTAGTGGGAAGAGTACTGTTATCCAGTTGATTGAGAGGTTTTATAATCCCACTGGTGGCTGTATCACACTGGATGGCGTTGATATTAGTCGGCTGGATTTGAAATGGTTGAGATCTCAGATTGCTCTGGTGAGTCAGGAGCCAGTTATGTTTGTTGGTTCTATTCTAGATAATATCAAGTTTGGAAACCCTGATGCGTCTATTGAACATGTATTAGAAGTAGCAGCAGCTGCTAATGCAATGTCCTTCATTGAAAAGCTCCCTGAGGGTCTACACACCAACCTTGGTGGAGGTGACGGCAGTATTCAGTTATCAGGAGGACAAAAGCAACGGGTAGCTATCGCCAGAGCTCTCTTACGCAATCCAGCTATACTTTTGCTAGATGAGGCAACTAGCGCATTGGATAGTGAAAATGAAGCACTGGTACAGAACGCTTTAAAATTATTACAAGAGGGGAGGACTACAGTGGTGGTGGCTCATAGGTTGGCTACTGTGGTGGGATGTGATAAGATTGTGGCTATGCAGAGTGGGAGGGTTATGGAGGAAGGGGTGCATGAGGAGTTGGTGGAGAAAGATGGGGGGTATTATGCCTCGTTGTTTGCTGCTTCTCAATGTGGTGGTGATGTTTAGTGGATGTAATATTTATGTTTTGTAGAATACATATAGTCATGACATGGGCATTTGTCATGAAGAGGGAGCAAAGTACTCGTGACCAGTGGGATGAAGGAAGATGGGAAGAGCTGCTGCGGAAGTATATACATATATGTTCGAAAGTGGGAGAGTGAAGAATGACAAGGATGACAAATAGACGGAAGGTCGGTTTAAAATAGGAGATAAAAAGATCTATTCAAGCATAAAGTATTATTATTAGCAATTATAACGCAATTTCTACCGCTTAACCTTTCGCAATGGCGTTTCAGCAATTACAATCACTGGTCACAGTGACTGGTGAGCCTCAATTAATTTACGCCACGATCATGCCCCAAAACATCGAAGAACAGATTCTTGTTCCATCTGCAGTAGACCAGGTAAGGGTTATTACCGCTCTCTTTCTAGCTCCTAACATCCAAGACATTGATCACATTGACCGACCGCCCCACTGCCCTCCTCTCTGCCCACCCACTCACAGGTCACTTCTCCACTGGCCATGCTCCCAGCCACCTTCGTCTACTCCAAACCCCCAGATGAATCACTACTCAAACACGCAATGGAAATGGTCCTCAATGTATGGACTGCCTTCTCTGGAAGATTGAGGTGGAGCAGCAATGGCAACTTGGAAGTCCTCTGTAACAATTCGGGGGCTTCCTTCTCCACTGCCACCTCCCCTATGACCATCAAGGATCTGATGCCTTCTTCTTCTCCTACTAATATCAATAAAAATACCTCCTCCTCCTCCTCTTCTTCATCATCATCATACATATTTACTCCAACTGATATGGTTCCTTTCTATCCTTGCAACGCACCAAAACTGGCCCTTGATTTGGTCCAAAAAGACCTCCCTCTCATGTATGCCCAGCTCACTCACCTAGCCGATGGCGGAGCTTGCTTGGTCCTCTTTGTACCTCATCTCCTTGCTGACTTGAAGAGCATCCGCACCCTCATGGAGACATGGGCGTTTGAATACAACAAATTGGTAAAACATGCAAAGGCTGGTAAGCCACAATCTTGGTTGACCTCTTGTTCTATCACCGGCAGAGCGAGTAATGGTCCTGGTCTTCATTTTGCCCCCAAATCTCCGTCCAGTGTGTTGGAAAAATCAACCGACTTTAATAATGCCATTGCTTCTCTGCTACCACTCTATGGAAGACAAGCTCTAGATAGGTACATTCCCATATCAGGACCTCCACATGGGTTTACACCCAACAATGCACAAGAACGTACCATATGGACTATTCCCAAGTGGATGTTTCAGTTTTATTATCATGTCAAGTGGAGAGGTGGTGGTGTGAGAGCTGTGGGCTATTTCGTGAGTGGAGAGAGGTTAAAGGAACTAAAGAGGCAAGCCATGTCTGATATTAAGCAGAGAGCAGCAGCAGCAGCAGAGGAGAGGGGTTGTAGTAGTACCATCGATGTTCCCTCTTCTCCATCATGGGTGTCAACAAATGATGCTCTGGTGGCTCGTATATGGCAAGCAATGTATACAGCTCTCCCCGAGAAGCAACAATCACCATTATCTCTGGCTATTGAGTTGAGACAGCGACTGAACCCACCCCTTCCTGATGATACGATGGGCAATGTCCTCCTCTCTGTTCCTATCACTGCTCCTCCGGCAGCTACTACAGAAGAAACAGCAACAAATACCATATCATCATCATTCTCAGCAGATCTCAGCTTGGGAGAACTTGCCCTCTCAGTACGTCAAGCCATCCAAAGCATAGACCAAGAGGCAGTGATCAATGAATTCGCATGGGTAGAAGATAAGTTTGGCAAAGGTAAGAAACTACCATGTGTTGTACCAGCATGTAAAGATCCATTATTGGCTTTTGGTGGGATGCTGGTGAGTAACTGGGATTGGAGCTATGAGAAATTGGCATTTGGAGAGGGGAATGGTCCAGTGTGGCATCAGACTATGATATCTACTGCGCCTAATGTGGCTTTTGTTGTTAATGGAATTGAGGGTGGGGTGTATGTGTTTATGAGTTTGAATTCAAAGTTGGCAGAGAGAGTGGAGGCAGAGGTGAAGAGCTTGTAGATGATGATATAGGCGGTGACGGGAAGGAGGAGGGTGGTGGAGGTGGGTACGTTCTTGTAACACGTGAGTGCTATCTGTATGTATAAATGACAGGAAGGTAAAAGTAAGGGTTACATATCCATGTCCAAAGATATGATTTGAAATATCAAGCATGGCCTGTTAATAGAACCTCTCGGCGAAAGACTGCCACCACACCTCGACACCTACATATCTAATAGATGCACTCAATGAGATACATCTACACTATACTCTTTTTATACGACATTATAAACAAATATCCTTTCATCTTTTCAATATAAGTGAAGGCAGGAACGTAGACCGGACATCCTCTACTTGTGACGTCCACTTGGGGCACTTGCTCAGGGTAGTATTACGATCAATGGTCTCCCCCGTCCTTCTCTTTGGATAATAGACTCTCAACCTCTTCATATACACCCTCTATGGCTTTATAAGGAGTAGGATTCATTCCTTCATATACTCTACATCCAGCATTTTTTAGTTTATAAATCATCTCTCGCCGTCAGCGCCGACAGGGGCACAGGTGTAAATCATCCTATATTTCTGCCTGGCATGTCATTCTTTTGAAAACGCAGAAGCTTCACTTATATCAACTCGAAAAAGACCGTATCGACAGTGTAGCCAACACGAATTATAGGATACTGACAACTTCACACACTGGAATAATTTGAAAAACCACAAAAATGAGTTCTTCCACGGATCATAGTGGACGCTTAATTCTAGCAACGGCTACCGCAGCAGCAGCAGCAGCATCCATCATATCCTACTCTCTATTCAAATACCAACAAACAAATACCCACACAACACAAGAGAATTACCCATCCCCCGCCATCCTCCTCTCCTCTCGCCCCCACCACCACACCACCACCGTCTCCCCTCCTTCGACTTTCACATCAAAAGCAGACCCATTCGACCCCAGACCCCGATCCGGCTACCTCTCTTGGGACGATTACTTCATGTCAGTAGCTTTCCTCTCCTCTCAGAGATCCAAGGACCCCAACAAACAAGTCGGAGCCTGCATCGTCGACGCCAACCAGGTCATTTGTGGTATTGGCTACAATGGCTTCCCTCGGGGATGTCCCGATGAACACCTACCATGGGCTAAACAGTCCGTACACAATGATCCATTAGCTACCAAGTACCCATATGTCTGTCACGCTGAAATGAATGCAATATTGAATAAAAATGGCGCTTCTATAGAGGGTGCTAAAATGTACGTCACCATGTTTCCATGCAATGAATGCGCCAAGCTGATGATTCAGGCTGGTATTAAAGAAGTAATATTCCATGAGGATAAAATGGCCATCAAGGATACTAATAGTAGTAAGAGTAAGAGTAGTAATAGTAATAGTAATAGTAGAAGTAGTGGCGTTATAAATGGCAACAGACCTGAGTCTCCCCCCAACAAGGACGGATTCAAACAAGCTGAACAATATGCTGCATCAAAGAGGTTGTTAGAGATGGCAGGTATAAAAGTAAGGCAACATAGATTCAAAAGACCAGTAGTGTTGGAACTGAGTAATGATGTTGGAGCAACATCGTTACCTTTATCAACGTCAGTATTTGTACAAGGGGGAGGAAGAAGAGAAGTAGGAGCAGGAGGGGAAGAGGGGAGCAGGATGACATCGACGTCAGCGAGGAGTACGGGAGGGAAGATGATGGTGGTTGAGGAGGAGTTGGAAGGGAAAGATCTCACAAAAAGCTTCTTGAATGCTATTTATGAACCTCCTAAACCTGAGACTAGTGTTAATTGGTAAGAAAGAAGGAGAATGAAGATGGAGGGAGATGGCGGATACATATCATATACATATCAGTTGTGGGAGGGGGGGGAGCGCATGTCATATTATTGAATTGAAAACGTAATCATGTAAAATCTCTTGAGTGTTTCAATTGGCTTATTTATTTAAGCGCTACTTGGTTTTACACACTACTATTCTACTCATGATATTTTTGGTGATTGCAAGGACTATAAACTAGCCTTACCCTACATACAAGACAAGGAGAGAGAAAATCTCAAGGGGAAGGAAAAATCTAAAAAAATCTAAACTACACAAACAAACAAACAAAGGTCAGGTACTACAAAGAAAAAAAAGGTGAAGGGAAAATAATAATAACTTGGAAGTTCATTGGTTGGTGTTTCATTAGTAAGAAAGTGTTTCAAGTAAGGTGAGACACAAAATCGCTACTGCTGAGACTCATTCATATATATACCGGATATGTACCGTACATATCAAATTCGCTAAAAGTTGGATGGATGGCAGCAATGCCATTTATACCAGGCCATTGAAAAAGGATTCATTTCTGTTGATAAGTAGAAACTTCCAAAGAGACACATGACGGGGGGGTTTTCCTTTGCTTTTTGAAAATTGGAAATACTTGGGATTGCATTTCTTTTCATTGATCAGTCAGGCATTCAGGGGTTTTGTGTTTTGATCTTCTTCGCTTAATGTCGCATGATACCTTCAAAATTGCTGATTTGCTGATGTTTAGAATTCAGGGGGGGGGGGGACAGCCGCCTTTTTCTTTTCCTCAGTTATCTTCTCCACTCAGAGAAGGTGTTTGCACCTGCAAATCTCTACTATTACTAGTTGCAGTAGTAGTAGCAGGTGGTACTACTACTACTACTGCATCTTTTGCATCACATCCTTTCTCCTCCTTTCTGCTTTCACACTCGCCGCCGCCACCACCCCTATTTTTACCATTATCATTATTTATACAATCGCAAGCCAATTGCTGCAGACTATCCACCATTTCTCCCAATGGTACTTGCCAAGTCTGATTAGACCCAGGTGGTCTATATTTCTGAGCTTTATTCCTCCACTCTTCAACTGGTCTGGTGGGGTACTTGTTTGTAAAGGCAGCTGCTGCTTCTCGGCTCAGGAGGGACATACGACTGATGGTTTCTTCCCCTAGGTCTTGGAAGGAAATCTTAGGGTTTAATGTAAAAGACCATGTTGACATTGATGATGCATTAGTGGTATCGTTAGATTTATTTGTAGTGCTACGATGGCCGATGAAAGGGACTACCTTACGAGCAGTCCTGGCATGGTGAGTGTTCATCCTGAGCCAGGTAGTGAGAGCAGCCCATTCCCTTGCTCCCTCTTGAGATGGAGGGAGGGAGAGGGAGGGGGGTGCTGCTGTATGAGTGGCGGGGGTAGTGGATTTGTTGCTGTTGGCAGAGGTGTTGATATGAGAAGTGGTAGTGATAGTAGTGGCAGTTTTGATGCCTCTCCAGGTGTAGCTGCGTTTGTTTGGAGGGAAGAAGGCTACATTTGTGGAAGTGGAGGAGGGGCGGCTTCCTTCACCGTCACCAACGTGGACAGTGGAGCGTCTTCGCTTGCCGGTGGCGGGAAATATTTGCGGCGCTTGTGTATCGCAGTATGCACCCCCGAGACCAAGTAGAGCCTCTGCACCTATCAGATCCAAGTTGATGGTTTCCTGCAAAAAGAAGGGAGCGAAAGAGGGAGCAATTTAAGTTTAAGTTTATCTCCACATATGTGAGAGTCTACAACATACAAATATGCCTTCTATCCAGTTTGTATATGTCTATAGGGTGTATATATCACATTTATGCGGTTGTAAGAAGACGGAGATCTTCCCAACTCAGCCATTAGATAAAATGCTGCGAAACTTACCATTGCTTCCTGGACCATTTATCACGCAAAATTTCTTGGTTTCATGCACCCAAGCTGCTTTTCAAGTAAATATATGGTTTATAATGGTCGGAGTAGCTCCGTCGGCCATGATTTCAACCTTTTAGTCACCCAGATCCTCAGGCCCTAACTTGTTTCCCTATAGGGTTTTAAGGAAACTTTTCCATCTCCATCCAGCAAGGCTCAAAAGGAGTGAAAGTTTTGGTTTTGGTTTTCCTTCTCATTCCTTTCCCTCTTACAGATTGAGCACATACAATAATCACTCCTCCACCTTCTCTCACAACAACCCCAAATCACTCTCCACCATTTTCCTTGCAATGGGATGATATTTACCCCTTGTCTTCTCAAAACACTCCCTCCCCGCCACCTTCCCCACCCGACTCCCATTCAACGCCTTGTACAACGGCCTCAGAAACTTCATCCTCCCCTGTTGCTTCAGGAAATCCACCGCCAGCGGTACTGCCACTGAATCTTCTGCCTTGATGCACAACAAGTACCATGAACAACGGATCTCAGAGTTGGTAGTAGTATCCAACATCGTGCCATAGAGAGCATTCATCTTGCGGGTTGTTGTTGGGTGGAGGGGAGTCATTGATCTCAGCTCTCCTAGTTTATCAAGAAAGGCTACAATCTGAGGACTGGACCAGCCTTTCAAATCATCAGCAGAAGTTCCTTCAGGTCCTGTGGAAACCAAATCTTTACCTTTTCCATCATTATCATTATCATTAGCATTATCATTATCAAAGCCAACACCGAGAATATCAGCAGTGTGCCATTTGATGGCCAAGTCATAAGAAGCTTGCACCAGACTCTGGTCATAAGTGTTCACAAGGGGAGGCATCCCTCGTTTATAAAACCATGTGACCCAGTCAATATCATGTACTGCCGGTACTGTAGTACCAAAATAGTCCAGATAATAAGCTTTGAAATCATTAGTTGTGACATTAGGGGCTGCCTTGAATCTTTGTATATACGACTTGAAAAATGGGTCAAACACAGCTGGCCCCCCTGCTACTTGTTGTAGATAGTGCAGAAAATAGAAGCCCTTCTCATACGGTATTCTGCTAAATGCATCATCAGGGTCTTGTCCACCTGACAAATCAGGAACCAGGGCAGTAAAAGGATGATCGCTGCCCAAATCACGTACAGTCTTCTGCAGAGCTACAAACCCTTGAGAAGCGTGGAAGTTATACATTGCAGTACCATACAGTTTCTCAAGTATTTTCCTCTCTAAAAACACCGTAAACCCCTCATTCAACCAGAAATCACTCCACGATCTATTAGTCACCAAATTACCCGTCCAAGAATGCGCAATCTCATGCGCCACTACATTCGCCAGGCTTCTATCGCCAGCTGTCAACGTAGGAGTGACAAACGTGACGTTGGGGTTTTCCATTCCACCAAAGGGGAAAGATGGAGGCAGCATTAATATGTCATACCGTCCCCACTCGTATGGGCCTGCTATCTCCTCTGCCGATTTTAAGAAGTTCGGCGTTTCAGCGAATTCGTATGCAGCTGCCCCTACTAGTGAAGGTTCAGCCCATACTCTACTCACCGGGGATAGTTCCTTGTATGCCAAGTCTCCTACTGCCAGCGCTATCAGGTATGTGGCTATTGGGAGAGGCTGGGTAAAGGTAAATATACGAGTACATGCATTGGTGGTGGTGGAGGTGGATTCAAAAAAGTCTAATATCATGGAGGCAGAGGAGGAAGGAAGGATTGTTTGACCATCATTATCAACGTTATTGTTATTGGTGGGGAGAGCACTCATCAAGGCAGTCAACCCAAAGGGAACCTTCACTCCTGCATTATAAGTCATCTTGGCACTAGGAGTATCCTGGCAAGGTACAAAGCTCCTAGCATGAATAGCCTGACACTGTGTGAACAGAAAGGGGTGCACCCCTCCTGATATTTGTTCCTTGGAGAGCCACTGTACTGCTGTGGAATGTGGGGACGTGGAGAACAGTATTTTTATGATGAATGTGTCTCCTTTGTACATTGGATAGGGGAGGGTGATGGTGAGTTTTGAGCCTAGGGCTTTGTGCTGGTCAGCTAGAGTGAATGAGAGATCGGTCTGAGTCTCAGTGGGGGTGGTAGTGAAGGGAGGGAGGAGGGAGATGGAGTGGATGCTTAAAGCTCTTGTGTCCAGTATGACTTGTGATACTTGATCCTGATGAATTGATACTGTGTGAAAGGCAGCTCCATTGATGATCTTGGTGTTGAAGTTGATGTCGAGTGAAAAGTCCGAGTGGGTGATGCTGGCCTCGCTTGGGTTGGAGAAGGAAGAGGCGTCTTGGATCATTATGGTCGTGAGTTTATTAAAAGGGGTTGGAGAGGGATTTGATGCAGCCAGTACGGTAGAGGGGTTGTGAAGGTGCAAATTTGAACGTGAGGGAAGTTGTCCAGCGAGTTGCCTTGTCCAGATTGGAGATTTCTTGTTGCAAGTAATCAGCAAGGTTTGTTTTAGAGAACAGATCGTTTGTCTTAACTTCATGCACAATAAAATGTTTATGTTCACTAGACATAGGTATAAAGTCATAGAATGGATGCAACAGGATGGGAAAGTTTGCAATGGGTAATTTTTCAAGCGGGAGGATTGTCCAGCTCATTGTCGATGGTGATGCCATGAGCTAAAACTAAAGGAACCTTTTCCCGAAACAGCAAACCCTTGATAAAACCTCTGAGTTCGTCGTCTTCAATTAAGTTTTGCACAACGAGCAAGGCAGTTAGGTCGGCTATTATCTGATCAAAATGACCACGATGCAGAAGAAACTCTCGTTGCTATTGGTAAGTTTGCTCCCGAAATCGACATCACGAAATCTTTCTCAACAGGAAAACTATTTACACACACCAAAACCCCAATCCATACCCCACAGCTTGCCTTGATCCTCATTCCTTCCACCACCACCGCCACAATTCCACCACACCCTGACGACACCTGTCTCAACCCCACCGACCCAACCCTCCACACAGAATGGTTCCCAACCATCACCTCTATCCAATATGAAGGTTCTTCCTCCACCAATCCCCTCTCTTACAAGTACTACAACCCAGATGAGGTCATCATGGGAAAGAAGATGAAGGACTGGCTCAAATTCTCTCTCGCTTTTTGGCACACAATGCGGGGAGACGGCAGCGACCCTTTCGGCTCCCCCACCAAATCATGGCCCTGGGAGGAAGGTGCCTCCTCTCTGGACCCAGTCACCATGGCCAAGAGACGTCTAAGAGTGTTCTTTGAAATAGTCAAGAAACTGGGGGTAGAATATTGGTGTTTCCATGATAGAGATATTTCCCCTGAAGGTTCATCCCTCCAAGAATCTAATGCGATGATGGATGAAATTGTCCAATATGCTAAAGTAGAGCAAGAAAAAGCAGGTGCCAGAGTGTTGTGGGGTACTGCGCAGTTGTTCAAGCACCCAAGATATGCTCAGGGCGGGGCTACTAGTCCCAATGCTACAGTATTTGCTCATGCAGCTGCGCAGGTAACCAAAACGATGGAGGCTACAAAGTACCTGGGAGGAGATGGATATGTGTTTTGGGGAGGAAGAGAGGGTTATAGTACGCTGCTAAACACTGATTTGAAGCTGGAACTGGATAATTTGGCAAGATTTATGAAGATGGCAGTACACTATGCGAAATCTATTGGATTTACAGGTCAACTACTGCTGGAACCGAAGCCTCAAGAACCAACCAAACATCAATACGATTATGACGTCTCCACCACATCTGCATTCTTGTTGAGATATGGCCTGCAAGATGATTTCAAAATCAATGTTGAATGCAACCATGCAACTCTATCCGGCCATTCCTGTCAACACGAACTACAAATGGCCTCCATCTACGGCATGCTCGGCAGTTTGGACGCCAACAGCGGCGACCCTCAAACAGGTTGGGATACTGATCAGTTTCTCACCGACCCCAAGGAAGCCACCCTGGTAGCTGCAGTCATTTTAAAGCAAGGGGGCCTGGCAGGAGGAGTGAATTTTGATGCTAAATTGAGGAGAGAGAGTACAGACCCGTTGGATTTGTTTTATGGTCACATAGGGGGCATTGATGGATTGGCTAGGGGATTGAGGAATGCAGCTAGGATGATAGAGGAAGGGGTGATGGATGGGATGGTGGAGGAGAGGTATAGCAGTTGGAGAGAGACGGAGTTGGGGAAGGAGATTGTAGAGGAGAAGGTTGGGTTTAAGGAGCTGGCTGCTGCTGCAGTAGTGGCTGGTGGGGAGGAGAAGGAGGAGGAAGGGGTGAAAAGTGGGAGAGAGGAGCTGTTTGAAATGTGGTTGAATAGGTATGTGGTTTAAGAAGTTGTGTATATGTGTGTGTGTGCGTGTGCGTAAGTGTGTGTATGCTTGTAGTAATGATTGATTTGGATGAAGTGTGCTCTCACTCGCTCTGTCTCTGGAGGAGGAGGGAGAAAGGAGAGCCTTTGACTATGGGAGATGCTGGGAGATATTTATATACAACGGCGAGATCAGTGGTGAGAGCAATGAAGTGGTTTTATGATATCTTGTATTCAAACAGCACTAGCGGTTCTTGATCAGTCTGATAAGTCAATTACACGTTACAATAGAAAGGGTAGAAACCAAATGAGAACAAGTGATCACTTAAGCTGTTTTTTCGATTTAACGCGCGTCTAGGAGAGAGTGTAGACTCAAACACATAGGATCACATCCTTGATCTGATCTTACAATCAAAGAGAAGAGAATTATGTCTACTAGAATAGTCACGTGTGGCAACATCAATCTCCGCTGTTTGCACTGCCACACTACCAGTGCACCACGACTGGGCTCCTTTGCACCACCACCGCCGCACCACTACAGCACACCGCATGCATTCAAACTATCTAAATCACTACATCGCCGTACAACAACTATCATCTCAGCAAGAGCAGAAGCAGCCAGTATTACAGCAGATAATGACGATAACAATAATAATAACAACAACAACTCTCAAGAACTTTCCTCCCCATCACCATCCACCAACATTACTAAACCCACCACCAGCTGGATCCCCAAATCCCTAACATCCCCCTATGACAAGGAAATCTTCTCCCTAGCCATCCCAGCACTCATATCAACATTATTAGATCCCCTTATGGGCATCGTCGACACCGCCATTGTTGGCCGACTCGGCACCGAGCCTCTCGCAGCAGTCGGCATGTCCACAATTGTCTACAATTTCTCAAACTTCATCTGGAACTTCCTCCTCTACACCACAACCCCAAGAATAGCAGCAGCAGTATCTAGAAACGACTCTGCATCTGTATCTAGAATCACAGCTGCAGGATTATGGGTAGCTGTCGCCATTGGATGTGTCATGACAACGATACTCTGGTTCCGCTGTCCCGCCATTTTTGTCGGCATGGGTGCTACTCCAGAGGTATTACCCTTTGCAGTACAGTACCTCAGAGGTAGATGTATTGCTTCTCCAGCTATTATGGCATTTTATGTTCTATCGGGAACATTTAGGGGATTCAAGGATACTTACACCCCACTAGTAGCAGGCATAATTTCCAATATTTTCCACCTCTTCCTTGACATTCTCCTCGTATTCACCCTTGGTTGGGGAGTCACAGGAGCTGCATTGGCCACGAGTCTAAGCCACTGGGTCACAATACTTATCCTCAGTGGAATGGTTGTCAGAAAAGGTTATTTAAAGCTATCTGATCTAGTTAGGTTCCCTTCTTCTCAGGATGTCACTCCAATGTTGAAAAACGGCTTTTTACTATCGACCAGATCTATACTGGCTATGAGTATCCTCATGTGGTCCACCAAGCTCATCGCAGGTTTTGGAGCAGCTTCTCTTGCCGCTCATGAAATCCTCAGACAGATATGGGTCTTTTCCAACCAAGCCTTCACCGCCCTCGACATTGCCACTCAATCCCTCGTTGCTTTCTACCTCGGCAGTAAAGACACCAAACAAGCAGCTAGCGTATTCAAACGAACCCTCTCCCTCACAGTAATAGCAGGAATGCTCATCATGATAGGACTACTTTTCGGCGCCAATGCATTACCTGGAATATTCACCCAGGACGGTACCGTCATCGCCTTGGTGGCGGGGGTGATGCCATTAGTGGCCATATTCATGCCACTGGATGCCATGGCATCGGTGATGGATGGAGTCTTGTTGGGTGCCCAGGAGGCTGGTTGGATGAGCAAGACTATGATTGCGACCAGTGTAGGGTGTGGTATTGGATTGGGGATGGCTCAAGGAGGAGGAGGGGTGGGGGGGGGATTGTTGGGGGTGTGGGCGTGTATTAAATGGTTGACAGTGGGGAGGTTGTTTGGGAATGCATGGAGGATATTTGCTTCTCCCAAGTCACCATTAGGAAATCATAGACCTAAGACAGCGTTGACATGATAAGTGAAGAAAATGTGGAGGGAGAGAGAGAGAGACAGCCACTTTCCGACCTGCCTGATGTGGTACCTGCAGTTGTAATTGTATATCATCTAGATACGAAGGACAACCCAGGAGTTCGTTTTCAATGGAAGAAGAAAAGGGGAGGTGAGATGTGTGTGTGTGTGTGTGTGTGTGAGAGAGAGAGAGAGAGAGAGAGAGGATGGGGGGAGGTCGTCGGTTGAGTATAAGAGCAGTCGGTTTTGGAAAATCACCAACATGTTTTCATAAGTTGCTTGTAAAAAATCAATCATCAAGACATCGATTTTTGAATTACAGAATGCCTCAGATTGTATTATAACTGCTGTATTAGAGTGTAACTCGCGGCGTTATTTGAAAATCAAAATGGCAAGTTTTTACCCTCGGCAAGTTTTGGGCTAGTTTGCCATAATGAACAAGGACATTAAAGTTTCAGTAACACAATGGCGCCCCGCATTGCTGCCCAATTGTGCCTTGGAAAAGTTGATCAAGCATGCCCCGCCCACCAGATCATCACCATGGGGGGGCTACGAGCAGTGAGTCGCTCCCTTGCCCATGCGGCCGCCCACCACCTCTCTTATGAGGGGTGTTGGATGGAGATGCGCTTCCATTCACATTCCTGCCCACCAGATGCCCAGTGGCCCAGTCTTAGCCCATCCGCCCATCATACACCCAACTGACCCAACACCAAAGCCCATAACAAGCCCAGTAGCCCAAGTGTAGACCAACACCTTTTCAAGTGGGGAGCATGAGCAGCTCCCCACCTCTTTCCTCCCCTTTCTCTCTCATCTCCTTCTATTAACGGATAAGGATCCATTCCCTTTCCTGCAGTTTTAGCTATACATCCAGCGTAATAGTAGGCATCGTGTTTATATTTGAAATATGCTTCATGCATGCATGTGTAGTTTTGTTTTCCCACTATCTGTCCTTCTCATTTCCTGTCATATCATTTTGCCTCCATAAATGTGACCATGATTGCCCATTGCCTATGTTTTCTCTGAATACTGATTTCAGCAACTTATCTAGCAGCAATAATGACGTGTGTGTAGGATGAATGCTTTTTGCTGGTGATGATGGGTTGATTCACTCCCCTCTCCTTTATGTTGACTCCTGTCATAAAAATAAAAATAGAGGAAGTGTGTAACCATTGTCTTATGTATGTGCGTTACAAGGCGTGTGGCTTTGTTACGGAATTGACATCTCTTGCTTATCTCTGTCTCAAATCACTCATCCTTCTCTTTAGGACCTTGTTGATGTTGCGGCTGATGCTGATGAGATCTTCCTCCTTCTCCTCTTCCTCTCCCGACTTTTCCTCCTAGTGGATGAGGAGCCAGCCCCTTTCCACTGCCTGATATGGTACCTGCAGTAGTAGACGCGTACCCTTTAGATAAGAATGAAACTCCATGAGTTCCTACATTGGGGCCCATGGTGTGAGGATTGGAGGGGAAGTGAGAGCCTGGCTTCATTTCATGTCGACGTGCCATCTCTGCCTTGGCTTCTGCAGTAGGGGTTTCCCCCGAGTGGCCTAGTGGGTGTGGGTAGTTACTTGGTCTCTCCATGAAATAAGTGAAGGGTTTTGGTGTTTGTGAAGCATGAAGTTTTGGAGGTGTTTTGTTTTTAAGAGTAGGATTTGTTGGGGGAGCCGGAGGGAAGCTGGAGAGGGTTTCGTCAGTTCCCCGCCCTAGTTTGGGTTCCAAAAAACCTACATAAATACGCGTAGATTCTAAAACCCGACAAACGGATACATTTTTAAGAGCTATAAGAGTCCAGAAAATACTAAAGAAGAACAATATGAGTGAAGCACCAAGTGTGGGAAAGTCAGCTGAGATTGCAGGTGGCTTTGTTGACAAAGAACACCCTGCGTATGCATTCATCCCAAAACAAACTCCCATAGAATTCAGAGAGCAACATCCGACCAAAAAGAACGAAAGCCACAAAGAAGAAGAAACCAAAAAGGCCGAAACCACCACCGACAACCAACCCAGCCATGACAACCCACCTCCATCAATAAATCCATCTCCTGCAACTTGATCCCATTACTTGCTTCTAAATTATTGTAACATTACACATAGCATATGTATGCTCTCAGTTTTATTCTATACATTCTTTGCAATAATAAAGCCACTATCAGCAATAGTGCGCCAGTAGACAACACAAATCCATGCATGTATATACACCGGTACTATCTCCTAACCTTCCTCCTCTCCTCTCCTCTCCTCTCCTCTCCTCTCCTCTCCTCTCCTCTCCTCT
>Ga0114919_10001724_pt1 | contig 17503 bp, 19 predicted proteins | sample BlataG_FD_88682 | JGI IMG/M metagenome (GOLD analysis project Ga0114919, IMG submission 88682) | Deep subsurface microbial communities from Black Sea to uncover new lineages of life (NeLLi) - Black_00105 metaG | ecosystem: Environmental > Aquatic > Marine > Oceanic > Sediment | place: Atlantic... | reverse complement strand
TGAAGATTTCCGGCGGGGCTGGGCCCAAGGAGTAGCGGGAAGCAAAGCCATGGGCCTTTATCGCCAGCCCTATTGCGGCTGCGTGTTTAGCGAACGGGAGCGCTACTCACAGCCCCGGAAGCGTCCCCGCCGTAGGTGAACCAGGAACAGTCATCTGACCACTGCAGCCCAAGTACCGCAGGTCGCCGGTATGGTCAGTCGTCTAACTTTAAGCAATCGCCCGGAAAATCTGAAAGCGCTGCGGGAATTTCTGCGCACCTGGGGGGAACAGCGCGGCATGTCCCGGACCCGACTCCGGAGCCTGGAAAAAGCCGCGGCGGAGATTTTCCACTTCATCACCAACCGGGTTTATCGACCGGGCGTGCCCGGTTCCATGGCCGTCATTTTGGAAGACAAGGGGGTGCGGCTGCGCCTGGTCTTTGAAGATGACGGCCCCCCTTACGATGCCGCCACCTTGAGCGCCCTGTCCCCCAATGCCGATCCATCCCCTCCCGGCCCCAACCTGTCCCGACTCCGGGAATGGAGTGACAGCCTGGTCTATTACCGCACTGCGGACCAGAAAAACCGGCTGGTGATCTTTTACACCCTCTAATACTGGCTTTCGGTTTTCGGTTTTCGGTTTTCTGTAAGAAAAAATAAAATTATCAATTAATTAGATTGCAAGTTCGTTTCGTTAGAAAGTAAAATTGAAACCAAATCACTTTTATATTGACGTGCAACAAACGTGTAGGGGGACCCGCGTGTCTGCCCGTCAATTCGGGCCGACCCAGGTCGCCCCTACGAATGTTTCATTCCAAATGGAAGTGGTATACGAGACCTTGCCGCCGCCGTTGGGCCGCGCTAGCGCCGACACTGCTTGGCCTTGCGAAAAGCTGCTTCGGCCTCGCTTTGCTTACCGATGGACTTGAGAAAATTTCCCAAATGATAGTAGCCCTCGGCGTAATCGGGTTTGAGGGTAACCGCTTTTTTCAGGGCCTCTTCGGCTTCCTGGTAATTGCCAGCCTCGGCCAGGGCGGACCCCAGCAGGCTGTAGCCTTCAGCCGAATCGGGCTTGAGGCTCAGGGCTTGGCGATAGGAATCAGCCGCTTCTTTGTATCTGCCTTCCCCGGCCAGGAAATTGCCGCCTTTGATATATTCCCGATAAGCCGCTTCGGACTTTTGCTTGACCACCACCCCAGCCGATTGGGCCAGGGCGAAGGTGGGCCCCGCGGCCACCACCGTAATCAGAATAGCCAACACCAGTAACCGTTTCATAAGCGCTCCTTGAAAAGCTCTGATTAGCAGGCAAAAAGTGCCTGCCCCGCTTGATCTGACTCATCACGCCAGCGGCCCTACGGAAGCCAGATAAAGGGCCACTTCTTCCACTCCATCCACGTCCACCAGGCTTTCCACTTCCTCATCAAAAAAGGCTCCCACCGGGCAGCACCCCATCCCCAGAGCGGTGGCGGCCAGCATCAGGTTCTGGCAGATGTGCCCGGCGTCCAGGAAAATATAACGGATGGCCCGCTCCCGGTACTTCCACATGGCCCGGTTGAGAATGCCGGTCCAGATAAAGTCCACCGCGGCCTCTCCCATGAAGCGCTGTCCCAGGCAGGCCTGGACCAGAGGCTGGCGCGTGTCCCGGCTTTCCAGCAATTCCAGGGAGAAATCCGGCAGGTTGAGGTGCCAGATGCCCGGTTCCATGTCCTCCACCCGCTGGACGGCCAGGTAGGTTTCCACCGGGTACAGGGCGCCGGCGGAAGGTGCGGTCCGCAGCAGGTAGCTGCGGCTGGCCAGAGTGACCCCCTGGGTGGCCCACACCAGGGCCGCCAGTTCATTCTGAGTGAGATACCGGTCCTGGTACTGGCGGAGGGAACGCCGCTTGGCCAGAATTTCCCAGAGATCAGCAGCCGGTGGCTCCTTTGGGAGAGGGACCGGCACGCGAGTCGCCGCGTGGGGATATTGTTTGAAAGCGTCGGCCCGAGGATAAGCCAGGCGAGGCTCCCCCAGGCTGGCCCGCGTATAGCGGGTTTCCTTCAAATAACGGCGGCCGATGGCATTGGCAAAAGCTTCGCTCATGAGTGCCCCCGTTCCCGGTCCTCCCGGCGCTGGCGGTTGCGTTCGTAGATAATCTTCAGCCCCTTCAAAGTCAGATAGTCATCCACCATATCGATGCTTTGGGTTTCTGAGGCGATCAGACAGGCCAGCCCGCCGGTGGCGATGACTTTGGGATTATCACCCAGGGCCATCTTGACGCGGTCCACGATGCCGTCCACCAGCCCGGCGTAGCCGAAAATGATGCCCGCGTTCATGCTGCTGATGGTGTCCTTGGCGATGACGCTCCGGGGTTTGGCGAAGATTTCCACCCGGGGAAGTTTGGAGGCCTTCATGAATAGGGCCTCGCAAGAGATCATCACCCCGGGCGCAATGAGACCCCCCAGGTACTCTCCCTGGCGGGAAATAACATCAAAAGTGGTGGCGGTGCCAAAATCCACCACGACCACACTGCCATGAACCTGGTCGTAGGCGGCCACCGCGTTGACGATGCGGTCGGCGCCCACCTCCCGAGGATTGTCGTAATGAATGGGCATACCGGTTTTGATCCCCGGACCCACCCACAGGGGCTTCACCTGCAAGTAGCGATGGGCAAACCCGTCCAGGGTGTTGATCATGGGGGGCACCACACAGGAGATGATGAGGTCCATGCCCGGGGAAAGCTGCAACCCCTGGGAAGTAAAGAGGTTGCTCATGAGGATGCCGAGCTCGTCAATGGTCACTTCTTTTTCGGTACGGATGCGCCAATCGCTGAGGAGTTGGCCCTCCTGGTAAACGCCGATCACGGTGTTGGTGTTGCCGACATCCATGGCGATCAGCATGGGCCGTCCTCCTTGCGGTTCAAGTAGTTGTCCAGGGTCTGGACCAGTTCCTGGGCCACCTCCTGGATTTCGTCTGATTTTTCCCCCTCCACCATAACCCGGAGAAGGGGCTCCGTCCCGGAGAAGCGCACCAGCAGGCGGCCCCGCCCTTTGAGACGTTTCTCCGCCGCCTGGATAGCCTTCTGGGCCCGAGGGACGCTGCTGAGATCCTGCCTTTCTTTGACCCGAAGATTTAACAGCACCTGGGGATAGTCTTCCATGCAACGGGCCAGGTCCGCCAGGGGCTTGTCCTCCCGGATCATAACCGCCAGGAGACGCAAGGCCGTCAGAATGCCGTCGCCGGTGGTGCTATGGTTGAGGAATACCAGGTGCCCGGACTGCTCGCCGCCGAGGTTGAAGCCGCCCCGGAGCATGGCCTCCAGGACGTAACGGTCCCCCACCTGGGTGCGCATCAGTTTCAGGCCATGATTTTTCAGGGCCATTTCCAGGCCTAAATTGGACATCACCGTGGCCACCACGGTTTTTCGTTTCAGAGTCTGCCGCCGCTGCATGTCCAGAGCGCAGATGGCCAGGATGCGGTCACCGTCCACCACCCGCCCGGTGTGGTCCACCAGGATGCAGCGGTCGCCGTCGCCATCAAACGCGATGCCAAGATCGGCCTGAGAGCGGACCACCAGCCGGGCCATGCCCTCGGGATGAGTGGTCCCGCTGGCCCGATTAATGTTCTTGCCGTTGGGGCGCACCCCGATGGGAATGATCTGGGCTCCCAACTCCTCGAACACCTCGGGCGCCGTGCGGTAGGTGGCGCCATGGGCGCAATCCACCACGATCTTGAGGCCATCCAGCACCAGCTCCTTGGGAAAGGTGCTTTTCAAATAGGAAATATAGCGCCCCCGGGCGTCGTCGATGCGAAAGGCCTGACCGATGTCGGTGGCCGTGGGCCGGGTCTCTTCAAATTCCGGTTGAGCCAGCAGGCTTTCGATATGGGCCTCCAGTTCATCCGGCAGCTTGAACCCGTCTCCCTTGAAAAATTTGATGCCGTTGTCCTGATAAGGATTATGGGACGCGGAGATGACCACGCCGGCGTCGGCTCGCATGGAGTGGGTGATAAACGCGATACCTGGCGTGGATATGGGACCCAGCAGCAGGACATCGACGCCCATGGAGCAAATGCCCGCGGTGATGGCGTACTCCAGCAAATAACCGGACAGGCGGGTGTCTTTGCCCACTACGATACGGTGTCGTCCGGGTCCATACTTGATGACATGGGCCAGGGCCCGTCCCAACTGCAGCGCCACTTCAGCGGTCATGGGATGGATATTGGCCACCCCCCGAACGCCATCAGTACCAAAAAGCTTGCGAGTGTGTGGTCCTGTCATAATTCCTGAAATGCTCCGGTGGGAAGAAAGGCCTCCGGGGGAGCAGATCCTCCTCAGAGACTCCTTTGTAAGTTATCGGAATATCCTGGTAAGATTATCATAGTTTGGCAGAAAGGGCATATGGCTTTTCCTTCAGTCGGTGCTCTCTTGCCAGTAAATACACTGGGCCGGACACTGGTCGATGGCCTCCTGGATGCGGTCTTCCGGAGCCCCGGTGGGATTGATCACCTCCGAGTGTCCCAGGTTCTCGTTCAGTCGAAAGACCTCGGGGCACACCGCTTCGCAATTGCCGCAGGCGATGCAGGCCTCCGTGTCGACGGCGGGTATTTTTGGGGCCAAATCAATCCTCCTCCGACCAGGTGATGCAGTTTACCGGGCAAGCCTCCATGGCTTCTTCCACCTTGCCCGCCTCAGCGCCGCCAGGATTCAGGACCAGAGCAAAGCCCAAAGATTCATTCATGCGGAACACTTCGGGACAGATTTCTTCGCAGGCCCCACAGCCGATACAGGCCTCTTCGTCGAGGAGCGGAACTTTTTCTGTCAATGTTTTTCTCCCTTGGCGGTCTGCGGAAAAACGAAGCCGGTAACCTGTTATTATGAAGAAAAGTTTCGGTGGCACAGGCTTCCAGCCTGGGCTGGCGCAGGCCCAAGCCCGCGGCTACAGTATACCGGTCCAGATTTGGCGATGACTGCCAAACCTTGACCGGACACTATTGCCAATACGCAAGTTATAGGGCCTTTAAGCCGTTTCACCCGGCCCTACAGAATATAGTCACCTGATGGCGGGTTTGTCCAGTCCGGCCCCGGCAGAAGCGGCTAAGATAGGGGGAACTTTTTGGGTCCAAGCGCTCCCAGTCTTCCCGGGCGCCGGTGGCGCCCCCTCCGGGCTCTCCGGCCACAATAATATATCGCAGGCTGGGGCAGGTAAAAAGGGGTGCCAGGGCTTGGCCCGGGGGCGGCCAGGCATAGAGCACCGCGTCGGGGAGAAAGGAGTGGATTTCGGTGAAAATGTCACCGCTTGTCACTGCCGGGTAAATGGGGAGACTGCTGACAAATTCCCCCTGCCCGCGGTCGACGGCCTGAAAGGCCAATCCTGCAGCCGCGGCCAGGGGCGCTAGGGCCGCGGTGAGGTAGCCCCGTCCGGCCCCGACTTCGAGCAGGCGCGCCGCCCTGACCTTTGTGAGCCAGCGCAGCAGGCGCGTCGGCCACTCCCGGGAGGGAAAAAAGTAAACGCCCGTGGCCCGGGACAGGGCAGCCAGCCAGTCCTCCGGGTCCGGGGTTTGCTTCAGGAGCCGGTGCCAATCCGCTTCAGGCAAAAGATGGTCCACCGGCCCTTCTCCCGCCTCTGGCAAACGGATGAGGTCCTGGGCCCAGACTTCGAAGCGGCGCTGCTCCCGGAAGTCCGGTGACGGCTGGAGAAATTCAGGTTCTGCCATCAAAGGATTTTCCGTCCCCCCTTATGTCACCATCTTGCCGAATACCTGGGCAATAGCCGCGAAATCCTGGTCGCCCAAATCGTGGGAGATTCCCAGACGGTACAGGTGCAGCAGTATGTGGGCCAGAGGCACCGGCGCGCCGGTGTCGTACGCGGTGTCCACGATGAACTTGATGTCCTTGGTCATGTGCTTGAAGGGAAATTGGGTCGGAAAGTCATTGTTCCGCACCATGTCCGACTTCACCTGGTAGAGGCCGGAGGACAGGGGACCCGACAGGATGGTGTCGAATATGGTTTCGAGCTCCAGCCCGCCTTCCAGCCCGAAATGCACCACTTCCGAAAAGCCCGCCATCATGAGACCCAGAAGGTGGTTGATGGTCATCTTCATCATGGAGCCCTGCCCCACCCCGCCGCAGTAAATAACTTTTTTCCCCATGGTCAGCAGCAGGGGTTCCACTGCCGCCACCTGGTCCTTCTCACCCCCGGCCATTATAAGGAGAGTGCCATCTTCCGCGGGTTTTTTGGTACCGGAAACCGGGGCGTCCACGAACTTGACACCGGTAGGGGCCAGACGGTGATGGAGATCCCCGGTGTGGCGGGGGGAACTGGAACTCATGTTGATCAGGGTTTTTTTGTCATTCAAGGCCGCGGCCGCCCCACCTTCACCCCAGAGGAGATGGTCCAGGGCCTCGGGTCCGGTGACCATCGTGATAAGGATATCGGTGGCTTGGGCCAGGGAATAAGGATTCGAGGCCACCCCCACCCCTTGTGGGGCCCAAGCCTCGGCTTTGGCCGCGGTGCGATTATAGACCATGAGAGGAAACCCGGCCCGGTGTACATTGGCCGCCATGGCGGTTCCCATGATCCCCAATCCCATAAAGCCTACTTTCGGTTTCATCAGCGGTCCTCCCTGGTAATGGCAGCGAAAAAAATTAAAACAGAAGATGGTTTCGGTGGTTAAGGGTTTGGAAAAAGCCAGAACGGACTTCCCTTGTCGATCAGGAGTGATTAAAAGAATATCATTGCTCCCGGGGTAAAAGCAAAGTAGGAACCCGGGAAAGAATTTACCTTCATACGGAGGATATCATGGTACAGCTCAATATCGGCGACCCGGCTCCTGATTTCGCCCTGGCCGACCAGGAAGGCAGCACGGTGAAGCTGTCTGATTTCCAGGGGAAAAAGGTGCTCCTCTATTTTTATCCCAAGGCAGACACTCCGGGCTGCACCAAACAGGCCTGTCAGATCAGGGATGCCCGCAGCGAATTGGCGGACCTGGGAGTGGACGCGGTGGGCATCAGCCCGGACAAGCCCGGGGCCCAGAAAAAGTTTGACGGGAAGTACGGTTTGGGATTTCCGCTGCTCTCCGACCCGGATCATGCCGCGGCCCAGGCCTCCGGCGCTTGGGGGGAGAAGAGCATGTATGGCAAAAAATCAATGGGAATTATTCGCTCGTCTTTTCTCATCGATGAGCAGGGCAAGATTATGGGCACCTGGTACAAGGTGAAACCCGAAGATACCGTGCCCCTGGCCGAACAGGCCCTGGCCTCAAGGTAGCTTGGGAGTAGCCGCAAAATTAGCGGGACGGAGAATTTTGAAAGGGCTTGGTAGGAAAGTTACCAAGCCCTTTTCAAAAATAAGCGAGGAATAATGTCGGCCGGTTGGCTCATTGCCCATTTCGCTTTAATATCACCCCCAAGGTCTTTCCCAGAATGACCAGGTCCAACCAGAAAGAGCATTTGCGGAGATAATAAAGGTCATAGCGGAATTTTTGTAACTGCCCGGTAATGGTGTTCGGATAACCGTTGTTTACCTGGTCCCAGCCGGTAAGGCCGGGTTTGGCCGCGAACCGGACAGCATACCGTGGCTCTTTGGCCGTCAAAATTCGGGCAAAATGCCGCCGGATAGGCCGCGGTCCCACAAAACTCATATCCCCCCGCCAGATGTTGTATAGTTGGGGGAGTTCATCCAGGCGGGTTTGACGCAGAAACCGGCCTACGGGGGTAACACGGGGGTCGTCATCGGTGGCCCATTGGGGGGCCCCGTTCTCGGCCCCCTGGATCATGGTGCGCAGCTTGTAGCAGCGAAAAGGGACCCGGTTATGTCCCAGGCGCTCCTGGACAAAAAATACCGGCCCTCGGCTGCTGAACTTGATAGCCAAAGCGGCCAGGCCCCCCAAGACCGCGGCCACCGGGGCCGCCACTAAAACCAGCAGGATATCCAGGAGACGTTTCCAGAAACCGTGCAAGTAGGGGAAGCTCCTCCACAGGGAGGAAGTTACAGTTTCCTCGGCATCGAGAAAATCAGCCCTGAGAAGATCCGCCAAAGTCAGGGGGGAAAATGACGAGTCGGCATAATCTTGGCTCTGGACCGTCTCGGAGTTCAATGCGGGTTCCGTCATAATTTCAATTCCCGATAAAATCGTGATAGATCTCCCAGGTTTTGTTAACCATGCTGCCCAGGTCGAATTGTTGGCGCATCTGCTCCTGGATCGCGCCGACTGAGGCCCCATTTCCAGATCTCCGATTTTCCCGGACCGACAAGCGGTGAAGTTGGTCGCGCACCGCCAGAGTCAAGGCTTGTGTATCCTTCGGGGGAACCAGGGTCGCCTGGACCCCCGGGATTTCCCGGACTCCATAACAATCGAACCCCACCACCGGGACCCCGGCCACCGCGGCTTCGATAACCGCCCCCGGCACCCCTTCAAAGGGCATGGAGGTCAGCAAATAAAGGTCAAACGCGGCAAAATAGCGGGCTGGATCCCGGACCCAGCCGGTAAATATGACATCCTCTTGCCACCCTCGGCGGCGCACTTGGCTTAGCAGAAGCTCTTTGAAACCCCGCTCTGACGCGGTCATGGCGTCCCCTACAATGAGAAGTTTGAGAGTGGGGAAGGTATTCTTGAGATGGGCGAAGACCTCCAGGGCCACATCGTGGCCCTTCCAGGGCACGATGCGGGAAACGTTCCCCATAACCAGGTCCTGCTCCCCCAACCCCAGGGCCTGACGCTGAGCCGCCCGCTCCTCCCGGGAAAGGCCGGCCACGGCCAGAAAAGGGCTAAGGTCTTTGCCGTAGTAAATGACCTGCCCCTGGTCGGCGGAGCAGACCCCGGCCCGGCAATAGGCCTCCTGAAGCTCCCGGCCCACGAAAATGAAGCGATCGGTGATCTTGCCGGCCAGACGTTCCAGGTCCCGAAAAAATACCCGGCGGGGCCAAAACTGGGTGGGAGCGAAGCTGGCCCCGTAGACGGAATGGACTACCCGGGGGACCCCGGCCAGTCCGGCCGCCAGCCGTCCGAGGACTCCGGCCTTGGCCAGGTGGGTGTGCACCACGTCGTATCGCCGGACGCGAAACACGCGGTACAACTCCACCAAGGCCCGGATTTCCTGAAGGGGCCGCACATATTTTCTGAGACTTGGAACCCGTATTACCCCGAAGCCCTGGTCCTGCTTTGCCGCCAGGATTTCCGGCGAGGCATTGTGGCCCACCACCAGATCCACTTGGCAGCCTCGTCTCTTTTGATCCGCAGCCAGGGCCATGACCCAGCCGGTGGCATTACTGTCAAAAAACGTGGTAACCACGTGGGCGATCTTCACCCTCACATTACCTCCTCGAGATAAACAACGTGAAAGCCGCCCCCCCGGACCAGGCTTGAGCCAGGCTTTCCTTCACTTGCGGCCTGTCCTGAGTGCGGTCTAACAGGTGCCCGATCCCAAGACGTACTTCCTCCAGTTTCGCCATGGACACCGGAAAGGGATTTCGGGAGAGGTTCTCGGTAAAGCCGCGGATTCGGGCCTGAAGCGCGGCATGCTTTTCCGGGGAAATCAAACCGCGACGGCAGGCCTGGTCCAGGAGCAGAAAATACTGGTAATCCTGAAATCCCCGCCGCAAGGCTTTCAGCCGGATGGTGGGGACCGGGAGGCCGGTTTGGGGATGGGGATAATAAAAGGTACCCCGGCGCTGATAATCCTCGGGGCCAAGGGCATTGGTCCAGGGATTGCGGGGCCAGAAATTCACCCCCCACAAAAGATATCCCGAAAATTGATAGCGATAGAGGAGCCAGCCGATGAGGCGCGGGTGGCTCAGGGGATGGCCGATACTGTGGAGGCGGTTGGCATAGAGCCAGGCCTCCTGACCCTGGCGCCGGCCCTGATCTTGGTCACCCTCCCGGAAATGGGCCGCCTGAAAAGGCCAGATGTCAATGACCCGGGCAAAATCGGGCCGGGGATGCCAACCGGCGCTCAGGCTTTTTACCTGGGGAAGCAAAGATTTGGCCTGAGCGTAGGCCTGGACCACAGCTTCGTATTGGCGCTGCCGGGGCTCGTCAATGAGGTAATTTAAGGTCCGATTTTCCCAGCCGTGGCGGCGGAGATAGTCTTGATAACAGGGATAAAAGACCTGGGCCTGGCGAACAAAAGGGCCTTCCGGATGGCCGGCGGATTGCCAACCTCTGAGTTTGGGAATTTGACCATAAGTAAAATTCAACTCATCCAGGGCATACCGGAGAAGCTCATGATAGGTGGTGAATTCCTCAATCTTTTGACCCGCTTGTATCCGGTTCAGGGGCAGAGGATAGGAGCCTCCCAGGGCATTGACTTTGTAATCTCTCAGGCTCCGGTAGTAACTCTTGATGACCCGCACCTCATGGTCGCGGCTGTGCACCCCGAATTGGGGCCAAATTCCGGGCTGGTGCCAGAAGCCCGCAAAGATGGTCAGGGGTAGGTCTTGGGGGAGGACAAAGCGGAATACTTTTACCTCCAAGGGCAGCCGGATATGTTTGCCCCGGTCGGTGATAATCAGATTCAAGGTGTGCGTGCCAGGAGGACAGGTGGGGGCAATTTTGAGGGACACCCAGAGCGGCAACGGATCGGGGCCAGGGCCAGGGTATTCTTCTCCTAAAGGGAGCAGGGCATCAGGAGGGGTTGTTCCCGCGGCTTGTGGAGGCACTGCCACCACCTGAAAAAAATTCCCTTCCAGGTAGTCGGTTTGGCCTTCCAGCCCGGCCTGGAGGGAGGGAGAAGCACCTTCTACCTCAACCAGGAAAAACAGGTGCTCGTTGCCAGCCCCGGCCAATTTTATCTTCCCCGGCTCCCGGGTTGGGGCGGTCAAGTCCAGGGAGACGACGGGGCGGCCCAGGGTCTCGTGGGGCGAAGGAACCAGGCTCCGCCAACCCACTATACCCATCAGGGCAACAAGACCGAGGATGGTCAAAGTTCTCCACCGCATGTTTTTACTCGCACCTCTCTGCCGGCGGGCGCCTCAGCCCGATAGCCTGATTCCCCGACTGGAGAGTGGACCGGGAAGCCCGTCGCACTGTCATGCCGTAGACCGCCACCGGAAACATCAAGAAAGTGAACATGGTGCGATGGCGCATGGCAGAGCCGACATTAGCCTGCAACACACTGCTGGTGGTGATGCCCACCACCAAAAAGGCCAGAAGAGCCCAGGCGACTTTGCGATGGCCCCGGTAAAGGGGCCTGATTCCTCTCAGGAAGTAAATTGCCACCAGGATCAGCCAGGTGGAATCAAGGATTCCCAGGGTTTGCTTGACCGAGCTCACCTGCCAGGGAAAGGGAGAGAAAAGAAAATAACAGGAGGCCAGAGGCATGGCCGTTACTACTTGATGATACGAGCTGTAGGTTACTCCTTTCAGATAAGCTGAGGCGGCATTTTCAGAAATCTTCAAACGCTCGTTCATGCTGTCCACATCGGAAAATTGCGTAACCTCCTGCCCCATGTCAGTTCGGGGCGTATAATAACGGCCCACCAGAAAATACATGGTAACAGTTAGAAACATCAGCAGGCCCAGGGCCATCAATCTGACGGTGCGAAAAAGGGAGCCGCGCTTAAGGGAGGCCTGAGGACTGACCACCCAAAAAACAAACATGGCCAGAGTTCCCAGGATAAAAAGAGGCGGACGCAGCATGGTCATATAGAAAAGGCTGCCCAGAGCAAGCAGCCACAAAACCACACCGGACCCTCTTCTTGCCTGGTTTTGCAGTTCGGTGAGGGAGCGAAACAGGAGGGTGATGCAAAAGACCACCATCATGTCCCGATTCAGGGTGCCGCCCAGCACCCAGCCATAGGGGTAGAGGGCCGCGAACAGAGCGGTGTAGTCGGCGGTGCGGCGACTGAACCACAAGGTGGCCAGGCGGTGGAGATTGAGAATGACCCCCAGCCCCAAGACGGTATTCAGGAATTGCCCCAGGGGCTCGGAAGTACCAAAAACGGTATACAGCAGCCCCAGAGGGAGGGTATAGGCGGCATAGGAGGTCCAGATATTGGAAAGATTGCCCCAGAAATCGGCGCGCAGCAAAGCGGCTATTTGGGCCCCCAAGGTCTGGTATTTGTCCACGTCATAAACGGCCAGGTCCGTTAGCCAGAACCACCTCACCACGATGAAGGTCAAACAGGCGCCGAAGTATCCCAGCAGAACCCAGGCCAGCAGGGTGTCACGTTGCTGCAGGTAGCGGAGCAGAAAAGCGGCGACGATGGCTGCGAAAGCCAGGCAACTCAACCAGGGCAACACGGATGCTTCCATGTCAACTATCCCTCTTCAAAACGAAAGCCGGCGCCGCGCCAGGCCCGGGCGGCCGGTCGAGACAAATTCAGGTACATTGACTCCAGTTGGGCGGCGATGCGATTAATGTCGTAGTTCTGCTGAATACGGGCCCGGCCCGCCTGGCTGCGGCGGTGTTGTTCGTCCGGCGGCCAGGTCAGGGCAGTCTCCAGAGCCTGTGACATTTCCTCCGGCCGACCGGGCTGAACCACCAGGCCGGTGTCTCCCACAATCAGGGCCGAATCCCCCACATCCGTAACCACGCAAGGCACACCGCAGGCCATGGCTTCGCCGATGATGTTGGGAAAGCCCTCCCCGAAGGCCGAAGCGGACACACACACGTCCAGGGCCGCCAACAGCCGGGGGGTGTCGGCGCGCTCCCCAAGCAGGCTGAGACGCCAGGGGTCGGGGTGATGGGCGCTCAAAAGACCAGCCAAGTCCGGATTGTCGGGGGTAAGGCCATTGCCGGCCAGGAGAACATGCGTATCGGGGAGACGGGTCTGGAGCGAGGAAACCGCCTGCAAAAAGGTGGCATGATCCTTCTGGGGATCGAAGCGGGCCAACATCCCCACCAATCGGGTCTCGGGCGCCAGACCCAGCTCCCGCCGCACCTCCCGGTAACTGGGGGGGTGCGGGCGAAAGCGGTCCAATTCAAAGCCGTTGGGCAACACCTGCATTCGGGAGGCGTCATATCCCAACCGGGCATGGGCCTGAAGTCCGGCCTGGGAGTTGACCAGGATACGGTCCACGCCTCGGGATAACAGGGCGCACAGCCGCACCGTCAGATTGGTGGTGCAGCGGTAACGGCTGAAATCCATCCAGGATTGACGTAAATTCCACCAAATTTTAGGGACACCGGCCCACTTACCGGCCAGGAAACCCAACAGGTCGGCGTGATAGAGATAAGTCTGCAGCAGGTGAGGCTGGAAGCGCCGAATGGTACCGAGCAAGGCAAACCAGGCTCGGGCGGTGAGGCTGCCCCGGCGCAGCCCCAGGTCGAGCACCGGGATACCGTGGGACTGGATAAGGGGCCCGATCTTTCCCGGGACCAAAGAGACCACCAGCGAAGAAATTTTTTCCGGGTGGAACCGGGTTACGGTCTTGTACAGGTGCATCTGGGCCCCACCGACATTCAGACCGGAGATCAGATGCAGGATGCGTAGAGGTTCTTTTACCAAAGCACTTCTTCCTGTGGAGATTCCCTACCTCGGGCAGGCAATTCATTTTGGCCGCGTTCAAACATTGTCAAACCGTTTGCTGTATACGTCGAACTTTGCTGGAAGAAACTTTAGGGAAAATGGGCGGTTCTAAGGATTTTCTTTCAGGAATGAATACCTTGAAGAAAAATGCCCCGCACCAGGGGCTGCTGAATGGTCCTGGAGGGGTGGCGAATCATCAGAAGCGTATGGCTGGGTAATCCAGAGGCAATCGTCTCAGGGTATATGACAAATAAGAGAAATCCACAGGTGTCTCGGAAATATTCGGCAACATACCTGTTGGGATCCTCCCTCATGTGTCGGTTCGGCACCTGACATACGAAAGAGTTTCTCTTTTAAGGACTTCAAATCACTCTTCCTTAAGGGGTTTTTGGGCCAGGCAGACGATGTAGCCCGCGGTCCGCCGTTCCGGAGGAAGCGCGAGGTTCAGGCGGCGGAGGCCGCCGGCCAGGGCCGAGGCTGCTTTCAGGGTTTTCAGGATAAAAAATTTACTCCACTTTCCCCACCCGACTCCCGGGTTCACCACGGAACAATGGCCGAAGGCCAGGTAGGCGCTGACCAGGGGGCGCAGGTCGGCGTCCCGGTGGGCCTGGCTCAGCTCTTCTTTGGTGAGGGGTCGGTGGGTGGCCATCACTTCCGGGCTTATCTTTGCCTGGAGCCGCCCCAACCAACCCGCCAGGTTGGGGACAATGGTGACCAGCAACCCCCCGGGCCGCAGAAAAACCGCCATCTGGCGCAAAGCGGCTCCGGTATCTTCGAAATGCTCGGCCACGCCGTTGGAAAAGACCAGATCGAAGGCAGCCACCTGCCGGGACTCGGGACAGAACATGTCCTGGTGAAAAACCTCTCCGATCAGCCCTTCCCGGGCCAGCAGGGCCCGGGACTGCGCACAGCCCAGCTCGGAGTAATCCAGCCCCGCCACCTGGTAGCCCCACTCTCTGGCAAAGTAAGGGAGCCAGCGGGATTGGGCGCAGCCGATTTCCAGCAAGCTTACTGGGTCATTGGAAAAGGATGGCAAATAGCCGCGCCAGAGATGATGAAATTCCTGGTAAAACCAGGCCCGGGGGCCGCGGCCGGTCAGTCTAATGGGAGGCGGCAGCTTTTTCCCCCGCCAAAACTCCGTCCAGTACTGCTCTCCGGCTTTATCCACGGGAAGACTCAGGGTTGCCAGGTTGTTGCCAGGTGCCATCATGTACCTTTTCCGGGTTCAAACCCGTTCTTTTCCAGCACCACCCAGAGGTTGGGGGCAAACCTGAGGTCTTCGCTGTTCATGCGGTCCAAAGCCAGGCCCGCCAGGTTGTTGCCTACCGCGAGCAGGAGGAGCAGGGGCAGGGCCGGGATTAACAAAATTCCCCAGGACTTGGAGCGCCGGGCCTGCCGGGCCAGGCCGGAAAACAGCCAATTGTGGAACATTTGAACCAGGAGGGTGCCGATGCCTCCTTGGCCCCGGAGTTCCCGGACCCAGAGGCCGTTTCTTTGCAACAAGTCTTTAATGCCATAGGGCGAAAAGCGGAAAAAATCGTGGGGCTCAAGATGCAGGTTGTAAAAAAAAGGCGCGGAAATGAGCCCTACTCCGCCGGGCTTCAAAACCCGGCCAATTTCCTGGACCACGGTCTCGGGTCGATTCACATGCTCCAGCATCTGGGTACACAGGACCGCGTCGAAGCTCTGGTCGGCAAAAGGTAGAGTCCGGCCGTCACCATAGACCGCGGGCCGGGACTGGTGACTCAGGCTTTCCTGGCTCGAAGGGAAATCCAGGCCGATGTATTCAATGTTTTCGGGGAGAAAAGCCCGATAGGGCTGATTGCCGCAGCCCAGGTCCAGTAGTCGGCCTGAGAGCCGGCTCGCGTCCCGGGCTATATCCCGGCGGGCGTAATAAGCCGGCAGGAACTGGAAATTGAGGAGGTTGGCCTCCAGCTCCCGCCCGCAAACCTGGCCGTAGAGGCCGGCGAAAAAGTGGCCCAGTTTTTTTCTCAAGGCCGTCCCCCGCTATGCATCTGGATCACCCATTCGGACAGGACCAAAAGGCGCCAGAGATCTTCGCTGAGGTCTTGCTGCCCTTGGACAAAGCGCCGGGCCAGAGCCGACACCGCGGCGGTATTACAAAGGCCCGCCAACGGACCGGACGGGTCTGCCAGGCGTTCGGTGACCAGCCGACCCAGGTTGCCGGCAAACCATTGCCGCAAGGGCATTTGAAAGCCGTTTTTGTGCCGCTGAACAAATTCGGACCCCAGATCCTGCAAAAGCAGTTGTTTTATCAATATCTTCTGTTCGCGGCCTTTGAATTTCAGGTGTTGGGGTAGGCGGGCCGCCAATTCCACCACCCGATGGTCCAGAAGGGGGCAGCGCAGCTCCAGGCCCACCGACATGGAGGCCCGATCCGTTTTGACCAGAATGTCCTCAGGCAGGTAAGTGTGGAAATCGACGTATTGCAGGCGGCTGATAAAATCTTCGGGGCCGTTTTCCCAGGCTTGAGCAAAGAAGCCGTGCACCCCGCCGTTTCCATTCAGTTTGCCAAGCACGTCGGCGTTCAGGAGGTGCAGGCCGATATGTCTGGCCATCAGGGCCTGGTAGAGATGATGCGGCGATTGGGCGGCCCGGCTGATGATACCTTTGCCGCGCCAGGACCGGGGCCAGAGCCGGGCCAGGGTCTTGAGGGCCAGGGGCCGCAGCGTTTTGGGCAAGGGGTAGCTAAGCTGCTGCAACCACCGGGCGTAGCGGTACCGGGTATAGCCGGCCAAAAGCTCATCACCGCCGTCGCCGCTCAGGGCCACGGTGACATGCTGCCGGGCCATTTCGGACACCACCAGGGTGGGCAGGGCCGACGAATCCCCGAAGGGTTCATCAAAATGCCGCACCAGGCGGGGCAGCAGAGCCACTGCGTCGGGGCGCACGATCTGCTCAAAATGCTCCGCATCATAGCGTCGGGCCGCGCGCCGGGCCCAGGGAAGTTCGCTGGCCTCGGCTTCCGGAAAGCCGATGGCGAAGGTGCGCACCGGGCCTGTGGAAACCCGGCGCATCTGGCGAATAATCAGAGTGGAATCGAGGCCGCCCGAAGCAAACGCACCCAGGGGGACATCGCTGATCATCCGGAGACGCACGGCCTCATTGAGTTCGGCCTGGAATTCTTCCAACCAATCGAGCGGGGGCGGCGCGGTCTCCGATACCGGAAGATCCCAATAGCGCCTGAGGGTGATCTGCTGATGGTTGCTGAGGGAGATGCGGGCCAAGTGAGCCGGAGGGAGCTTGTCAATGCCCTGATAGATGGTGCCCGGGGCCGGAATATAGCCGTAGGTCAGGTATTGGGCCAGGGCCGCCGGATTCAGCTCATGCGGCACCCCGGGGTCGGCCAGCAGGGCCTTGAGCTCGGAGGCAAAGGTCAACCCCTCTGGAGCCACCCGGTAATATAAAGGTTTTTTGCCCAAGCGGTCCCGGGCCAAAAATAATTGCTTTTCCTTTAAGTCCAAGACTGCAAAGGCGAACATGCCTCGAAGGCGCGCCAGGCACTCCTCACCCCAACGGCAATAGGCCATGAGCAGGACTTCCGTGTCGGAGTGGGAGGTGCGAAAAGTGACTCCCTGAGATTCAAGTTCCCGACGAAGTTCTGCGAAGTTATAGATTTCACCGTTGAAGACGATCCAGTAGCGCCCGGTGGGATCAGACATGGGCTGGGCGGCTGCAGGGGAGAGGTCCAAAACTGCGAGACGGCGATGGCCCAGGAAGAGATCACTTCCGACTGGCGGCAGCAACTCAGGCTCGGCCCTGTCAAAACTCACCCGGCAATCCCCGGAGCGGCTTTTGGCCCAGAAATAACCGGCCCCGTCTGGACCTCGATGGGCCAGGGTGTCGGTTTGTTTCCGGCAGAGCTCAAGATCTAGGGGTTTGCCTCTGGTAAATTTGCCAAAAATGCCGCACATATTAATATACCCTTGAGCCTGGGTTGGGTCAGGCAGCCCGTCGCTCGGATAGGGCCAACATACCGGCCGTGGCCTCATTGAACCCGGTTTCAGCTTTCAGGGTCTCCAGGAGTTGACGGTAATTACCCAACACCTGCGGGGATA
>Ga0114919_10001723_pt1 | contig 17506 bp, 9 predicted proteins | sample BlataG_FD_88682 | JGI IMG/M metagenome (GOLD analysis project Ga0114919, IMG submission 88682) | Deep subsurface microbial communities from Black Sea to uncover new lineages of life (NeLLi) - Black_00105 metaG | ecosystem: Environmental > Aquatic > Marine > Oceanic > Sediment | place: Atlantic... | reverse complement strand
TTCTCAACCAGGCGAAGGTTCTCAACCAGGCGAGGGTTCTCAACCAGGCGAAGGTTCTCAAGCGCAAAGTAGTCAGTCGGAAGAGAGGGGTACCAATAGTCGGTCTGCCACAGATGGCAGCGGGGGCATGGGGAAGAGTGCTCAATCCGAGGGTCTCGGTACTGATGGCAATGCTACAGAGCAATCTGGTAGTGAAGGACGTGGAAGCAGAACCGATGATGGTGCAGGCGGTGCGTCGGGCTCAAGTGAAGGAAGTGGTAGTGCAGGTTCTGGCGGTATGAGTGGAGGGCCTCAAGGAACAGGAAAAGCACAAGGTGATACACCATCGCCAGAAGTTATGGATGCAGAGTCCCAGAATCTTTCTGCAGTGCGTCAGGCAACGGATCTTGCACTGGACCATCTCCGTGACTCTATACGTTCCACAGACGATGAAATGCTCAAAGAACTTGGTTGGACACGAGAGCAAGCAGAAGCATTCTTGCAACGGTGGGACAATATGCAAAAAGCGTCTGTAAACGGCAATCAGGGTCAAAAGCAAGCCTTTGAGCAGACACTGCGTAGCTTGGGTCTAAGACCGGACAGGGTCAGGTCTTCTCGTCAAATAGAAGAAGATTCAAAAGGTATTCAGGTTGAGAGTCGTCGTACTCAGCCTCCGTACGAGTATCGTGAAAGGTTCAAGGCTTTTATGAAAGGTGCAAGTAGTCGTCAGGTGGATGTGAATGAGCAGTGAATGTGCTGGGCCCCGATACTTAGTTGCCTTTGATCGCAAGCAAGTGCCTCATTGGTTCACCGACGTACTTGTACTTGGTGGAGGCCTTGCAGGGCTTCGGACTGCTTTGGCCGTCGAAGCAAGCCGTTCAGTACTGGTTATCAATAAAGATAATCTGGATGATTCATCAAGCCAATGGGCTCAGGGCGGTATCGCGAGTGTCATTGATCCAGCCGATCGGTTTGATAACCATATCGCTGATACAATTTCTGCTGGTGGCGATCTCTGCAATCCTCAAATTGTCGACTCGATTATTCGTGAGGCTCCAGCCCGAATTGCTGAGTTGATTCAGTGGGGTACCAAGTTTGACCAACGGGACGGGGAGCTTGAACTTGGTAAAGAAGGGGGGCATAGCCATCACAGGATTGTGCATGCCCTTGGAGATGCTACGGGCCGCGAAGTGATGCGAGCTGTTATTCAACGAGCTATAAACACACCAAATGTTAACGTTTGGCCAGAGACTTTCACAATCGATCTGGTCACTCACAAAGGGGTATGTCGGGGCGCACTTGTGTGGCATCCACAGCGTGGGAAGACGATGATTTGGGCCAGAAAAACTATTCTGGCAACGGGTGGAGCTGGTCAGATATTTCGTGAGTCCACAAATCCAGCGGGCGCTAGTGGAGATGGTATTGCACTCGCGTGGCGAGCGGGTGCGGTTGTTCGTGACATGGAGTTCATGCAGTTCCACCCAACGGTACTCTACATTGCTGGCGGTAGCCGAAGTCTTATTACCGAAGCAGTGCGCGGCGCAGGAGCATATTTAGTAGATCGTGATGGGCATCGATTCATGCCCGAATTCGATGCACGTGCTGAACTAGCGCCTCGTGATGTTGTTTCCCAGGCGATCACAAAAGTAATGCGTCGCACGTCACATTCGAATGTATACCTCGATCTTTCTCATCTTGAAAGCAAGATGGTGCGGCAAAGGTTTCCGGGCATGGATAAAATTTGCCGAAAGTTTGGTCTGGATCTTGCCACGGATCGAATTCCTGTTCGTCCGGGGGCCCATTACATGATTGGTGGAGTAGCTGTAGACGCAAACGGCCAGACATCGATTCCACATCTTTTTGCGGCAGGTGAGGTTGCTTCGAGTGGCTTACATGGTGCGAATCGACTGGCTAGCAATAGTCTTTTAGAGGGTCTTGTTTTTGGCAGCCGTGTGGGTGAACAAGTAACGCAGGAACTGGAGAAAGCAGATAAAGGAAATAAGGATGAGAACGATCTTGAAGTTCCGTTTCTTACCCATGCAGATGCTGTCGATCCAGCCGATGTTCCCGGAGGGGAGCCGCTGGATCTTTCTGATATTCGAAATTCTCTGCGAAGTCTGATGTGGCGACATGTAGGTGTTGAGCGATCAGGAGAATCGCTGCGGGAGGCTCTCCAAACAGTTGATAGCTGGTGTCGATATGTTTTACACAGACAATTTTCTGGGCCTCAGGGATGGCAGTTACAGAATCTTCTTGAGGTAGGAAGGCTTATGATCTACGCATCTTTAGCTCGAACTGAAACTCGAGGTGTTCATGTAAGATCGGACTATCCTGCGACGTCAGATGATTGGCGGGCGCATCTCTGCTGGCAACGAGAAATGTCTGATCCGTGGCAGACGGCTGTCGAATCCGGTTCCCCAGCGGTTTCGGGAGCGGGGGATTGTTTGCCAGTGAGAATCGATAAAAATGAAACGAAGTAGAAGTTTTTCTCGATGACGACAATTGAGGAACTAGAAATTAACTGTTTGACACGACCGAATTGAGTATGAGATATGACGGCAACAACCAGTAATTCATCGAAGGATGTAAGCGATAGTGGTTCGGGTATTTCGGACGCAATGATAGAAGCGAATGGTCTTTGCAAGTACTACGGGAGTTTCATTGCAGCGGAGGATATTTCGTTTCGTGTTCCACGTGGTGAGATCGTCGCTTTCCTGGGGCCGAATGGTGCCGGCAAAAGCACAACAATGAAGATGCTTACTGGCTATCTTGCTCCTTCTGCAGGGCGAGCGATGCTTGCAGGGTATGACATGTCTATTGATCGACTTTCAGCATCAAAAAGACTTGGGTATCTGCCTGAAAATGGACCGCTCTATCCTGATATGACACCGCGGACTTTGCTTGAATTTTTCGCTGCTGCTCGTGGGCTTAAGTCACCATATCGGGAAGAACGAATTGAGGCGGTAGTGAAGCAGTGTGAACTTGGCAGTGTTATCGGGAAAGCGATTGGCAAGTTGTCGAAAGGTTATCGCCAGCGTGTTGGTATGGCTCAGGTTCTCTTGCACGAGCCGGATGTCTTGATTCTCGACGAGCCCACGAGTGGGCTTGATCCAAACCAGATCCGTGAAGTGAGAGAAACGATTCGAAGACTCGGGCAAGAGAAAACAGTTTTGCTTTCCACTCATATTCTGCAGGAAGTAGAAGCCATGGCCGATAGGGTTATTCTCATTGCAGAGGGTCGCATGCGGTTCGATGGTACTCCGTCAGAACTGACTGCTGGGGGTGAGCGGCTTGATGAACGTTTTTATGAATTAACACGGGCGTCATGACATGTAAATGGAAGTGTGCATTGATTTGCAGTGAGGAAGACTTGTTAAAAGCAGGGTGCTTCATTCTGAAGTCGGTGCTTTGGGGTATGTTTTAAGAATTACAATGCTGGGCTGTCGTTGACTTGTAGAGAGAGGAATTAGTTGGCAATGAAGTGGTATGTTCTCGATGCAGTTTTTAAACGAAATTTCGTTTCTTATTTTTCGAATCCAACCGGGTACGTCTTTATTTGTGTATTCGTTCTGCTTGGCTCTCTTGCTGCATTTTGGCCACCAGAATTTTTTAACTCCAATCTTGCGAACCTTGATCAACTCAATCGCTATTTGCCATATATCTTGCTTGTTTTTATTCCGGCCATCACAATGAGCGTTTGGGCTGATGAACGCCGGCAGGGGACCGACGAATTAATCCTAACTTTGCCGGCGAGTGATATTGAGGTAGTAGTAGGAAAGTATCTCTCGGCGGTTGGCATTTATACCGTGTCGCTCATTTTTTCATATCTGTGCAATCTGGTTGTCTTGCAGATTTGGGGTAGTCCTGACCCGGGGCTCTTTCTGACAAATTATCTCGGGTATTGGTTTGTCGGCCTTGCTATGCTGGCAATCGGTATGGTCGCGAGTTTCTTGACAAGTAACCTGACCGTATCATTCATACTTGGCTTGGCATTGAATGCACCATTGGTTGTTGCCGATCAGGCAAGCAGTGTAATGGGGCCCAAGCTGGCATCGGTCGTTCGGTCTTGGAGCCTCGCAGAGAACTTCATTGATTTCGGCCGTGGCATCGTTAGCCTTTCAGCCATCGGCTACTTTCTTGGTATTGTGACAGTATGCCTTTATATCTCGATGGTTCTGATAGGCCGTCGTCATTGGACGGGCCGACGAGATGGCGCAAGGATGGGTACTCATTTCGTGGTGCGAACTGCCGGGCTTGCTGTTGCTGCTCTCGGAGTCGTGCTTGCATTTCGTGTGTATGATGTGAGAGGAGATCTTTCAGCTGAGCAGATCAGTTCGTTGTCCGGCGATACCAAGCAACTTCTGGCAGGCTTAGATACTGAGCAAGCTATTGAAGTCACCGCTTACGTAAGCCCAACCGTACCCGAGGACTACACTCAGACAAGGCTTACTCTTCTCAATATGTTGCGACAGTTTCAGCGGCTCAGTGGTGGGAAGCTGCGTGTTGATGTCATAGAAACCGAAACAAAAACAGAAGCAGCATCTTTGGCGAGCCAGCAATTTGGCATCGAGCCAGTAACGGTTCTTTCTCGAGAGCGGGGTGCGTTTCGGGATGAAGATATTTTTCTTGGCTGTGCCTTCACCTGCGGTCTTGAAAAAGTTGTAGTCCCATTTTTTGATCGGGGCACTCCCGTTGAGTATGAATTGATTCGGTCAATATGCACGGTAGCAGAGCAAAAGAGAAAGCGTCTTGGAGTGGTGACAACAGATGCAGATCTTTTTGGTGGCTTCGATATGGCCAGTGGTCAGCAGCGGCCTCGACAGCCAGTTCTCGAGGAACTTGAGAAGCAGTACGAAGTTGTCCAGGTTGACCCTGCTGCTCCTATTACAGAAACATACGATGTGTTGATGGTCGTTCAGCCATCAAGTCTGGGCCCAGAGCAGATGAATAATTTTGTAGCTGCAGTTCGTTCTGGTCAGCCGGTGGCAATTTTTGAGGATCCGTTACCCGTCTTAATGAACAGTGTTCCGGGGACATCTCAGCCGCGTCGTGGGGGCGGTGGTCCAATGGCTATGATGCAGCAACAAAATCAGCCCAAGGGCGACCTTGGCCAACTTTGGGATGTACTAGGGCTCGAGCTTGCCGCGGGAAGTGGCCGTCCGCTCATGGGGCAAATGGGCTCGTCGCCCTATGTTGTCTGGCAGGATTACAATCCTCATCCAAAATTGGAACTACCCAGCGAATTTGTCTTTATTGATGCCGAATTGGGTGAAGCGGATGGTGGCGCATCTCGGAGTTTTAATCAAGAAAATCCAATTACAAGAGGGCTGCAAGAAGTTCTTTTCCCTTTCCCAGGAGCACTGTCTAAGGATGACAAAGTGAATTTGGAATGGACACCACTTGTCATAACCGGGACGCGTTCAGGCACGATTGAAGTCGAGCAGGTTTTGGGAAATCGCGGAGATATGCGTCAGTTGAGAATCTTTGAAAAGCCAGGTAGCCAAGCTATGGTACTCGCGGCAGCGGTAGATCGTGAATTGCCAGGAACTCAGAGTGTGACCGAGAGTGAGAAAGAGTCATCGGACGGAGACACGACGTTGATCCGGGCCATTGTTGTTGCAGATATTGATCTCATGGGTCCCCAGATTTTTGGCCTTAGGAATCGTCCCGATGAAGTCTTTGGGCTTAACTTTGATAATGTGACCTTCGTTTTAAACGTGCTCGACACGCTTTCTGGTGATGAGCGTTTTCTTGAAATTCGAAAGCGAAAGCCAAAACATCGAACGCTTGAACGTATCGAGGATACGGTCGCGGATGCGCGTGAGATGGCCGATATGCAAAGACAAAAATATATCACTGAGTTCGATAAAGCAGAGCAGGGTGCGAATGCCGAGATGCAAAAAGAAGTCGGAGAGTTTGAAAAGAAGATCGAGGATATGGAGTCAGGCGGTAATACAGATCGTCAGGCTGCCATGCAGGCGGTGCAACAGTTGGCGAGTCGCCAACGGTTAGCTCAACGAAGGCTCGATACAAAACTTGAGCAACTGAAACGGAAGAGAGATGCCGAAATAGAGCAGGTGGAGCGGTCTCTTGAGGCAACAATACGACGAGAGCAGGATTGGCAAAAATGGCTGGCTGTTATGTTGCCGCCCATACCACCACTTGTTGTTGCTTTCTTTGTCTTTTTCCGTCGTCGAGCCCAAGAGCGTGAGGGCGTGGCAAAGTCGCGCCTTAGGTAGATTTTTATTTGGAGTAGAAGAAAAAATGAACATGGAAAGTGTCTCAGAAACACGTGAAACGCGTGATCCTGCAATGCGTAGGACAGCTGTCTTTCTTGGCGCTGGATTGTTGTTGCTAGCTTTGGGTTGGGCTGTTCAGCCACGGTTCAAGCCAACGACATTGAAACCCGCAGTTGAACGCGTTCTCTTTCCTGCGTTAACAGATGCTGAGAAAGCAGCGAGTCTTGAGATCATTCGTTACGACGACGAGTTGGCGACCCTCTACCCGTTTAAAGTGATTAAGGCTGGTGGTGTGTGGGTGTTGCCGTCACATCAGAACTATCCGGCTGATGCAAAGGATCAGCTGGCGGCCGCTGCTACCGAACTCGTTGACCTGAAGCTGCTTGATGTTGTGACTGAGCGGGCAGCTGATCACGAAGTGTACGGAGTCATCGAGCCCGATCAGGAGAGGATCAAGCCTGGGATGACTGGTGTTGGGCAATTGATTGAGATACGGGATGCTTCCGGCAGTAAGATCGCTCGACTTGTTATTGGGAAAGAGGATAAGCAGGCAGGGGTAGGTGGTGGCAGTCGGCGACTTCGTTTTGTTCGCAAGGCAGGGCAAGATCCTGTTTATCGTGTTGAACTCGATACGTCAAAGTTCACAACACGTTTTGGAGATTGGATTGAGAAAGACTTGCTTAAGTTGACTCCATGGGATGTTCGGTCGGTTGAACTCGATAACTATACTCTCGCTGCTGTTGAGTCTGATGGCCGGCTTGAAGTTCGTCAGCAACGCGACGAAAAGATGCAGTTGGCCTACAATGACAAAGAGTCATCGTGGCAATTGACGTCACTTGAGACATTTCCGGATGAAGACTCTGCAGAACCGGTTTCTCAAAAGTTAAAAGATGATGAGGAAATAGACTCAACAAAACTCAATGATCTTCGCAATGCCCTAGGTGATTTGCAGATCATTGATGTTGCACGCAAGCCGTCTGGTCTTAGTTCAGACTTGAAGGCTGCCGAGAGTTTTGTGAATGATGTTGATGCTGTGTCTTCCTTGCAGCAAAGGGGTTTTCTTCCATTGCCGTCCGGGGTCATTCTTTCAACAGAGGGGCAGGCAGTTATTGGTATGAAAGATGGTGTTGAGTATGTACTGCGCTTCGGTACAGGTACAACCGTTTCTGAGCCCGGCCAAGTAGGGTCTGGTGAGGACGGCGATGCTGCTGAAGAGTCAGCTGAGACGGCTGCACGATACCTGCTTGTTATGGCTCAGTTTAATAAAGATTTGTTGGAACAGCCTGATCTTGCGGAACTGCCTTCGCTACCAGAGGATGAGAAAATGGAGGGCGAGGAGAAAAATGATGATTCTGGAGAACAGCCGGAAGATGAAAAAAGTCAGGACGGGAAGGCTGACAAAGAAGCGACTGGTGACCAAAAGGCTTCGACTGACCAAAATACAACAGCAGCAGATCTTCTGAAGCAAGCTGACGAGGCTGAGGCGGCGATGCAGAAGGCGATCGAATTTCGGCGTCAAGTGGAACGCGAGAACCGTCGCAAGCAGGAATCCTATGATGAAAAAGTAGTTGATTGTAAGAAGCGAGTAGAAGAACTCAACGGTCGTTTCGCTGATTGGTATTACATTGTTTCTGATGAAGAGTTTAAGAAAATTCATCTTGATCGGGAGGCGGTAATCAAGGCTAAGGCCGAGCCTGCAAGTAACGCCGTACCAGGACCGACCGGGCCTTTGACTCAATAAGAGATAGATTGTTGTTCTAATTCCTTTTTCTGCTCATAATTCATTTCACCGAAGCTTGTTTCAACGAGAACCTGATGTCCGAAATACTTACTTCTCCTCGGCCATCACGATTCGGTCGAGCCCTTGGTTTTCGTGTTCTTTCATCAGGCAGTGCCGTTCCGGATCGAGTTGTAACAAATGCGGATTTGGGGCATCTTGGCTGTGATCCAGAATGGATTCTAAGTCGGTCGGGTATACAGGAGCGGCGGCACGTTGATCCTGGAATGGCAACGAGTGACCTCGCTGTTAAAGCAGCCGAACGGGCACTTGCTGCATGCGGTGATGTTCGTGACCAGGTTGATCTTCTTGTTCTTGGAACATTTACGCCTGACACGAGCCTTCCTTCCACGGCTTGTATTGTTCAGGAAAAGCTCGGTCTCAACGCCCCGGCGATGGATGTCACAGCAGCCTGTGCTGGCTTTGCTTATGGGCTCGTAACAGCCGGGCAATTTCTTGCGACGGGGTCAAGCAATCTTGCGATGGTTATCGGAGTCGATACGAATTCACGTGTTGTGGACCCGACGGACATAAAAACCTGGCCTCTCTTTGGCGATGGTGCTGGTGCTGTTCTTTTGGAACGAGTAAAAGAAGATCAACACAATACCGGTTTGCTGGCCTGGTCGCTTGGTTCGGATGGTCGTGGATCTGATTTGCTCGTCTGTCCCATGAGTGGCACTCGGCAGCCAGTGACGGTAGAGGGTGTTGCGGCTGGCGAACAGTACATGCAAATGGATGGACGGGCTGTCTTTAAATGGGCAATTCGTCTTGTTGAGGAAAACGTCCAGCAGGTAGTTGATCACTCAGGTGTGCCGATTGAGTCGATTGATCTCTTCATTCTGCATCAGGCAAATCTTCGGATCATTGACGGTATTCGGTCGTCACTTGGATTGAAGGAAGACAAGTTTCTCGTCAATCTCGATCGATATGGAAATACCTCGAGCGGATCTATTCCCCTTGCTCTCGATGAGGCCTGGCGTGCTGGACGGATAGGTCCTGGCAGTACAGTATTGATTTGTGGTTTTGGTGGTGGTCTGGCTTGGGGTAGTGGTGTTTGGAGACTCTAACCGTATGTGCAACTTCTTGTAGGAAGAAAAATGAAATCATTGCCGAAACGTACAGATGTTCGAGAGGGCGATACATGGGATCTTAGAAGTCTTTTTGCTTCTGATACGGAGTGGGATGAGGCACTTCTCGAATGGGAAAAACGTATTCCACTTTTTCGGGATTACGTTGGAACACTCGGTGAGTCGGCTGAAAAACTCGCTCAATGCCTTGTTTTTGACTTAGAGATAGATCGTGAGGCTGACCGGCTCGGTACATATGCTCATCTGCGCATGAGTGAGGATACTGCGGCAACACCTGCTCAAAGAATGATGGGACGTTTTCAGCATGCGGCTACAAAAGCTGGAGAGTTAGCCAGTTTCTTGCAGCCAGAAATTATGGCGATACAGGCATCTGTCCTAGAGGGGTGGCTCGAAGAGCCTGTACTCCAGCCATTTCGTCTGATGCTCCAACGGGTGGTTCGAAATCGTCCTCATGTTCTTTCTGAGCCAGAGGAAAGAATACTGGCCATGCAAGGTACTTTTGCCGGTACTGCCGGAAAAGTCTTCCGTCAATTGACCGATGCCGACATGAAGTTTGGTACTATTGCCGACGGCAAGGGCAATGAACTCGAGCTCTCAAACGCAACCTTTACGACGCTCCTGCATGATTCAGTCCCAGAGGTGCGGAAGTCGGCTTTTCATCAATACTATGCTCAATATGAGTCCCATGCGAACACGCTAGCAGCGACACTTTCTGGTTCGAATGAACGTGACGCATATGCGGCAAAAGTCCGATGCCATCCATCAGCTGTTGAGGCAGCATTATTTGCGGACAATGTTCCGCTTGCAGTTTATGATCAGTTAATTGCTGCGGTGCGAGCACATCTTCCGATTGTCCATCGCTATTACGAGTTACGTCGCCGTCTACTTGGTCTCGATGAAATACATCATTATGACTGCTATGTGCCGCTCGTGCCTGAGCTTGAGCAAAAGCACACATGGGCTGAAGCAATACAAGAAATTACTGCATCGCTTCAGCCACTTGGGACAGAATACTGTGATCAGCTTGAGGCTGGTCTAAGAGGACGATGGTGTGATCGATATCCAAATGTTGGTAAGCAGTCGGGTGCTTTTAGCTCAGGAACATATGATTCTGATCCATATATTCTGATGAATTTTCAGGAAGACGTTATTGAGCATGTCTTCACTTTGGCTCACGAAGCCGGTCACTCAATGCATACTCGGCTGTCAGCTGATGCACAGCCATTTCAATATGCTGGGTACACGATATTCGTTGCTGAAGTAGCCAGTACGTTCAATGAACAACTGCTTACTCGTCATCTTCTATCCAAGGCACATTCACCCAAGCAGCGAGCGGCAATTATTTCTCGAGAAATAGATGCTATTCGTGGAACGATCATACGACAGACCATGTTTGCTGAGTTTGAGCGTATGAGTCACTCGTCAGTCGAATCCGGTGAGCCGCTAACACTTGAAAAAATCCGAACAATCTATCGAGAACTACTTACTGCTTATTTTGGATCAGGCTTCGCCATTGATGAAGCACTCGAGCTCGAGAGTCTTCGTATACCTCACTTTTACCGAGCTTTTTATGTTTATAAGTACGCAACAGGGCTGTCAGCATCCATCGCACTCTCAAAGCGTGTCACTGAAGGTGGCCCAAAAGAACTAGCCGCATATCTTCAATTCCTACGTGGTGGGTGCTCGAAATGGCCACTCGACTTGCTCCGTGATGCTGGTGTAGATCTTGAGACCCCTGAGCCAGTGGGACTGGCTCTTACAAGGTTTGGCGAGTTAGTTGAAGAACTCGAAAGTTTGTTGGGGTGATGTCATGACTACAACAGGAAGATTCGTCTTCTGGGTAAAAAACAAGTATCGCTAAAGCTTTTCGGGCATCCTTCCAAGAGTGGTCGTCATCCTATTTCTTGGATGCAATTCGTTTTGCGAATTCAATAAAAGAGCGAACCATTGAACCAGTGCCACCGCCCGCGATTGAAGGTCGTGGTTTGTCAGCAAAAGCTGGCCCGGCAATGTCAACATGTGTCCAAGGAATATCGCGGACGAATCGCTCCAGGAGTTTTGCTGCAGTGATTGCACCACCAAGTCGACCATCACCGACATTCTTTATGTCTGCTACATTGCTGCTAATTTGGCTATCAAAATCTTTGTCCATCGGTAGTTGCCAGACCCTTTCCCCAACCGAACGTGCTGCGTCCTTAAGAACATCGCAAGAAGACTGATTATTTGTAAAGACACCAGCTATATCCCGACCAAGAGCAACCATGCACGCTCCGGTCAGTGTGGCAGCATCGATAATGCAGCCTGGCTTTAGATCAGCCACAACGTCGAGTACATCTGCAAGAACAACCCGTCCTTCAGCATCTGTGTTATGGATTTCAATTGTTGTTCCACTTCGCGCAGTCACGACGTCACCGAGTTTATACGCATTGCCACCAGTCATGTTTTCAACTAGTCCGACGGCAGCAACTACGTGTATCGGAATTTTTAGTGCTGCTATCGATGCGATGGCGCCAAGTGCAGCAGCCGCTCCAGCCATATCACATTTCATGGCAAGCATTCCCTCTGAAGTCTTTAGGGAAAGGCCTCCAGAATCAAAAGTGACACCTTTCCCGACAAAAGCCACCTCTGGGTCAGTGTCATTGCACCCAGGACCTCTGTAATGCAAAAGAACGATGCGAGGCGAACGGGTACTGCCTCGGGCAACGGCAAGCAATGCTCCGCACCGTTCCCGCTCGAGGCGAGCTTGGTCCCAGATTTCGATCTCAAGCCCAACCCGGCCTGCTATTGTTGCTGCTTCTTCAGCAAATGTTTCTGGATAGAGGTCATCTGGTGGCATGTTGACGAGGCGACGTGCAAGTTTTACGCCGTCACCAATAACATGACCTCGCTGGACAACCTCAACAGGAGCTTGTAACCAGATTGTTTTCTCAAAAGGGGTTTGGTGTTTTTCTGATCGATACAAGTCTTCGCCAGAAACGCCCATTGTTGTGCCAGCGACAGCTTGCTCAAGCTGCTCGTTTGACCAGTTGCCATCAGCCAGAAATCCGACAGTTGCTCGTGGCTTACCAGACAGTCGTCGTGCTGCAGTTCCAGAGGCTTCGTATAGGACACCAGCATCAACCTCATTGTGGGGGCCGATACCAACTACAAGTAATTGTTTGCAGGCAAGTCCTTGAGGAGCATAGAGTGGAACACACTCATAGCGTTTCCCCGTAATCTCTCCTTGTTTGTAAAGCTCCTGAAGAAGTCCTCCTGTTGCTTCATCAATCTCTACAATTGGTCCACGAAGACCATCAGACTCAAAAAAAACGACAAGGACATCAGCCTCGAGGCGAGCCGGTACGGCAGATGGATCTGCTTGAATAGCAGAGTTCGTAGAATCATTTTGTGAGGAATGTAGAAATTCAAACGACATCGTAGGGCCCTTCTCCTAGAGTTCTCATCTATCAACGACTTTCCTGTATGGAGTGTGGCAGGCGGTCTATTGGGCTTCAACTCGCCCAATGAAATCGTCGTGCTGCAAGGGAAAGAAGAACTGGAAGAACGAGTAAATTCCCAACGAGCCCACCCATTAAAGTCAGGCACGAGAGTCTTCCGAAAGAGACGGTAGGTATAAATTCACTTGTTGTTAATGCGAGGAAGCCAACAACCAGGGCAAGTGTTGAAAAGATCATCGCTCGTCCAGCAGTCTGGTGAGCAGATTAAGAGCCTCAGTAATGCTGCCTTGCTGTGAGAGTTGTCGACGAAAAGCAGTTGTATAGTGAATGGAACTGTCCACTGAGAGGCCAAGGGAGACAGCAGCAATCATAGCTGTTCCCATGTTTACGGGCTCTCCTGTCCAGCCAAGGACACCAAGAATGAAAATGATCGGCAGGATGTTTGGGACGAGTGTGATGCCACCAATAATCACACTCTGAAAACCAAATGACAGGAAGACAAAAATACCCATTGCTGCGATCAGGAAAGTAAGCCACTGGTCCTCTATCATTCGCTCAACAAGCTGAGCAAGTAGAACAAAGAAACCGGTCACTTCTCCGGCAGGAGCGGTTTTTGTTGGTGGAAACATTTCTGTAACAGTTTTCTGGACATGATCAATGAGTGATCGCTTAAGAAGGGCAGGCTGCTTTTCGCGTGCTCGAAGCATGACTCGCAACCACGTGGAATTGTCCAAGGGGTCTGTGCCTATGAGGCTTGTAGCGAGCTCTGGCATTTGTTGCTGAAAAAATGAAACCGCTGTTCCAACGATCATGTTGCCAGTAGGAGAGTTCTGCAAATCAGCCAAAGGAATTGGTGAAATGGCATCAAGAATATCAACAATACTCAGGACTTTCGTGAGGCCCTGAGTTGTCTTGTTCGGTTTCGATTTGCTTCGAAGGCGTTTTTCCAGTTCACCTACTCGGGCCAAAGTCCGAGCATCAATTGGTTGCTTGACCGGGATGAGAATGTCCCACACGCCAGCACCCCCAAGCTGAGACTCAATCGTGTCATATGATTTTACAATCGGGCTTTCTGGACGAAAGTTTTTTGTGAAGTCTGTTTCAACACGGAGCTGAAATAATCCAAGTCCAGTGAAGATAATAATTCCTAAAGAAATGGAAAGTATCGGTTTCGGTTGTTGAGTAATCCTGAAAACGATGTGATTGAGTTGGCTGTCGAGGTGCTTTTGCCCCCACGTGCTGCTTTGTGCCACATTCTTGTTTCCGACAAGTGCAAACCAAGGAATGAGAAGCCCAACAGAAACAAGTACCATTCCGGCACCAAGTGCGGTCATTATGCCGAAATCATGGACAGGTCCAACGTCGCTCGCAATGAGTGAACCAAACCCAATGATGTCGGTGATAATAGCTGCGATGATAGGCCAAAAGAGGGTTTGGATTGTGTTTGTCAGGGCTTGTTGGGGTGCTTCACCGTTCCCTAGTCGTCGTCTGAACTCAACAATGATGTGAACAGTGGTTGCAATTGCCACCACTGTGACCATTGCAGAAAGCATCGTGGATACCATGGTGAGTTTTTGCCCAGCCGTTGCAAGTAAGCCACGGGTAGACCATAAGGCGAGAAGAACTACAGCAAGTGGTGCAAAAAGCCATCGAATACTTTGGAACAGGATCAGTAATACAACAGAAGCGAGCACACCTGCTGTAATGCCAAGTACATTTCCGTCACGACGTAGCATTGCAAACCCATCTCGAAGCATTACGGGCTCACCAGCGATCGTTCCGCCTGGGTACTCTTCTATAATTGATCTGATGGCATCTATTGTTTTTCCAGTGCGTCCCTGTTGAGTGTTTGGATCTTCTGGTTTTTCGCTAAGAACACATATGACGGCTGCAGTCTTTCGGTCTGTGCCAACCGCGTATCCTTCCATAAGCTTTACAAGGTTTTCAGCAGTTGGGTTGGTATCAGTGTGGATGATACCGGCCCCGAGCGGCGTCGTTGCTAAACTCGTTGCTGTATGCACATCTGAGATCCGAGATAACCGTTGTGTGAGTTCTTCGAGTCGAGCAAATCCTGTTGGTTGAAATAAATCGGGCTCATCATAGACAGCCAGTACGACAGAACTTGCACCGAATGTTCTGCCCAGTCGACGGAATGGAGGAAGTGCAGAATCACTCCGGTCAAACATTGCATCAATTGATTGGGAGTATTCCAAATGCCTGGATCGCTCAACCGATATCAGCCCAATTGCAATGCCAAGAAGCATGAAAATGAGTCGATGCCTGACAAGTGAGCGAGAGAGCCCACAGGAAAAACTGGTTGATTTTGAAGGTGCAAAATGCATTCCAGCTTAGTTCTGAATGAGACTGAACCGCCTAGCTTACCCGGTCGGTTCGCCTAATCCTCCAGATTTTCTCGAAATTTGCGACACCTTGACCGGAATTTTGGCAGATCCTTATAGTCCCGCTCCTACTTTTATTTTCCCAATTAGCCGTGCCTTCGTGGCATGGGTGCAGCGGGTACGCGTGCCTCAAAGCCTTTTTCATAGCGAACATTCCGGAGATTATCACTTTGGTCCAGGCCCACCTGGAGCGAGGAGGATACTTCTATCGGCAATACAACAACTTCCCACCGCCTCGTTGCTGGGTAGTACAGTGATCGTCTGGCTTTTTGTTCTTGTAATCACAAGTGTGTGTTTGAGTACGGCAGGTGCACAGCCACCTGCAGCTACCGATACGACTGGTGCGCTTGCGAGTCTGCCTGCTCGTGGATTAGTGGCAGCTATTGCCGAGGCTGGTCAAATCGAGGTGCCGGCAACGAATCCTCAAGAACTTCTTAGCATCGTCGCGACACAGGCGTCTCGTTGGACGGAGGGCTCGTATGATGTCTGGCATCTCACCGGTGGTGTAGAAATCCACCAAGGCCTCACTGCAGTCGAATCTCGTGAGGCCGTTATCTGGATTGAGCAGCAGCCTCTACATGAGGAAACGAGTGGAGGTGTTGCGAGTCCACCGGTTCGTACAGTCCTTGTTCGGACGGCTGGAAATGTCGTGGTTCAGAGAAGTCTTTCCTCTGAGCCTGAGGGTGCACAAGCCGCTACTATTCATAGTGAACGCTGGTCGGGCCGCTTCGGGATAATTCGTGATCCGAAGCTTGAATTTAAAAGTGTTGTGTCGCCAGGAATTAAGCCAGCTATTTATGAAGCACCAGCAAATATTTTAACAACACCGTCATCTCATGTCGAACTTGTCTCTGCCGAAGAGGGGGTCGAGTCAGGAGTTGAGCCAGCACAATTTGCCGAGTTTGGTGAATCCAATGGCGGTGCCATTATTCCATCCAACCAACCGATTGTTGCGGGTCGGAGGCTTCGTGCTTTTCCTCGTTCAAGCATGCCTCTTGCAGTGCAGTGGTTTCCAAGTCCATCGGGGCCAGAGTGGGTCGCTGTAATTACCTCGGGAATCAATCTTGTTATAGATGGTGTTGACCCTGCAGGACCGCTCGATATTTCTGCTGATCGCATGGTGATATGGACTCGTGGACAGGCACAGCCAGATCTTGGAGGAGATGCATCGCAGACAGCAGATACGCCGCTCGAACTGTATATGGAAGGCAATGTTGTTTTTCGGCAGGGTCAGCGAGTGATCGAAGCGGTGAGCATGTTTTATGACGTGCCTCGTTCAAGTGGTGTTATTACAGGCGCTTCCGTTCTCACTCCCGTTGATAGTTACGCCGGCCTTATTCGTTTGCGAGCAGATGTGCTTCGCCAAGTTGATCGGAGCCGTTTCGTTGCGCAGCGGAGCGGCCTTACGACAAGTCGTATGGGAATACCAACATGGGAGTTTCGGTCTCGTGAGTTGACGTTTACAGATGCGCAGGTCCCTCTTCCCGGCCCGTTTGGTATGCCCATGATCGACCCTCTTACGGGTGAGCCGGCAGTGGAGCATCAACAATTTATATCGAGCCGCGGAAACACCGTAACGCTTGGCGGTGTTCCAGTCTTATGGTGGCCGGTACTTGCGACTAATGCGACGAAGCCAACGTTCTACATTAATGACTTGAAAATCAAGAACGATCAGATCCTCGGTACGCAAGTTTTAACGAGCTGGGATGCGTTTCAGGTTCTTGGCTGGCAAAATGCACCATCAGGTGTCGATTGGGATTTTAATATCGATTACCTCAGCCTGAGAGGGCCAGGGGGTGGCACGTCTTTGCTTTATAATCGCCCGCAGTTTCTTGGCCTTGGTACCCCCGCAAATGGAATCGCCGATGCATGGTTCGTCGGTGATCGAGGAATAGATAACCTTGGCCTCGAGAGGCGAGACTTTACATATCCAGGTTTTCCAAAATCGACTTTCAGAGGCCGAGCTTTCTGGAGACACCGTCAGGACTTGGTTGCAGGCTGGCAGGCACGTGGAGCAGCAGGTTGGATCAGCGACTTCAATTTCCTTGAGGAATACTATGAATCAGAGTGGGAAGAGGGATATGAGCAACGCACATGGCTTGATCTGCGGCGGCCCATCGACAATCGTCAGTGGCGACTGCTAACGAGTCTGCGAGTTGATCCATTTCTTACACAAAGTGAATGGTGGCCAAGGCTTGATCATCACTGGATTGCTCAGCCACTCTTGAGAGATGCTCTCTCATGGTACGAACACTCGAGTATTGCATATGCTCGCCAGGCCAGGCCTGCGGCCCCGACTGGTCCCACTGCTGGACAGCCGGGTCAGGGATATCAGTTCTGGACACTTCTGCCTTATGAAAACAACGTTATTGGCGAGCGACTTGTGACGCGTCAGGAAATCGATCTGCCGTTTCAGGCGGGGCCTGTCAAGCTTGTGCCGTATGCACTTGGTGAGCTTGGTCACTGGGGGCAGGATATTCAGCAGCAGCCTATAGACCGTGCGTATGGTCAGGTTGGTGTGCGATCAAGCCTTCCTCTGTGGACTGCAGATAATTCAGTTGAGAGTCGTCTTTGGAACCTTCACGGA
>Ga0114919_10001722_pt1 | contig 17512 bp, 7 predicted proteins | sample BlataG_FD_88682 | JGI IMG/M metagenome (GOLD analysis project Ga0114919, IMG submission 88682) | Deep subsurface microbial communities from Black Sea to uncover new lineages of life (NeLLi) - Black_00105 metaG | ecosystem: Environmental > Aquatic > Marine > Oceanic > Sediment | place: Atlantic... | reverse complement strand
CCAGCGGCCTTCGCGGCGAAATGTATTCCGTCAGGCTCCGCTATGCTCCGCCTGACGGAATACAAGATAAAGAACGTAGAGAACTCTCTAATTGCAAGTGGTACATAAAATGGGGGCAGGTCACAACCAAAAGCCCAAATTCAGGATACGTCGCATTAATTGAATTTACTCAATCTCAATAACTGCAACGTTCTCGCCATCGAGTGTAAGGAGAGTCTGTCCGTTATCCCACATGATGGTTTTTCCATGCACTAACTCGCGGCTTGCCGCCGGTGCGTTTTTTTCTAAAGTGATTGTTACGGTACGACGCTCGGCACTATCGTTGAAAATCGTGAGGTACCGGGTGCCGAAACGCTCGACGTAAATGTGGCGGTCGCTCGAGTGAGCGAGTGTGATCGGTTCCCACCCAGCCTCCGCAACCAGCTTGCATAGTGGAACAAACTTTTTGAAGAGGCCTCGATCGCGTTCGTAAAGTGTTGGGCGAGTGAAATATTGTCCCTGAGAAGCGTTGTGACTGAAGAAGCCGGGGAACATACCATAGGCAAGTGAACGCTTCATGTATTTTTCAACGAGTTCATGTGAGAACTCCTCGAAATTAGTGTTCATCAGAAAACAATACGGTTTGCTTCTGCAGATGACACGGCGATAAAGCAGTTCGCTGTCGGACATCGGACGCCATGCTCCTCCAGGATTCCAGTTTGTTTCAGAACCCATAACATCCAACAGCGGTGCCAGCCAACATAGTCGGATGGGTGTAGAATTGGCCATCATAAGTTTGTCAATAGCATGAACATCGCGAGCGATGGCTCGAACGTAGTCAAAGGCGACCAGTCCGCGGAAGATGGCCACCTTGCGGCTGTCCAATGAGAAAGTTAGGGGTGTTCCGGAAATAGCAAAGTGATCGCGGCGGAAGTTGAGCTCATCCGTTACATAGCCTTCGCTCGAGTCGATATATTCGCCATCCAGGTCGGCGCTGCGCTGAGGGCCATAAAGTTTCCTGCGAAGTGTCGGGTTCCATTTGTTTTTAAAGTCTGTAATTTCGCCCTGAATATGGGGCATGGAGTTAATACTCCAAACAGCACCGTTACACCAGGGAGTATTAAGAAGACGTGCTGTGAATTGTCCTGCTTCATTATGAAAGCCGCTGGTGAAGAGTGCTTTGGCACGAGGCCCTCCCTTTTTTTGAGCAAGACGCCGTGCTTCAGCCAGGGCAGCCTGCAGCGTGCGGGGCATCTCTCTGGGCATGGACATCCACCATGTCATCGGCTCAGTATAGCGGAAGGTCATGATTTTATGCTCGTCATCCCACTTGGTTTCATTGGTGCCTTCCTTGAATTTGAAACCAAAGTCCTGCCAGTCCTTGACCTCACTGATTTTGGCAAAAGGCATCCAGAGACCTTGCTGAGGAGTACGACAGCGAAAATAATCAGGAAAGATTTCATAGAATCGGGCCAGTGCGGCACGAAACTGCCATTTCGAGTCAAAGTTAAATTTGCAGAACCGCAAGAATGTTTTATGCCTCTCCGGAGCAAGACCGATATCGTAAGCAAGAAATAGTTCTTTTGTTCCTGAATTGTAGCCAACCCGGAAAAATGCCGGATAAGCCAGGTCGATGCCAATGCCAAAGCCTTGTTCTTTACCGGCTACTCCTGCGAAAGGATAGCGTGAGAGCCGGCCGATGGCCCCTGCGGAAAAACCGGAGGTGTTAAGATATTCACGTTCCGGCTCAACAGACACATTTCGACGTGGATTATGGAGCCACTGCAAATTTTTATTGGGGATTGGGACGGCATAAATCAGGGTAATCGCACGATCCTTGCCGGTCGTATCAGAAAGGTAGACATCGAAGAAAGTGACACCGTGTGATTGTTGCTGCTTTTGGTATTTAATTTCAAGGCCGAGAGCACAATGTTCGAGAGAAACAAAGTCTGTTTCGGCTGCTATATCGCGCACCTGGAATCCCTCCTTTGCAGAATGTACAGGCGAGACCGGCACACCGTCAAATAAGCAGGCACCCGTTGGCGGTCTTATCACACGCAGTGCCGGATCGCGGAACCATGCCATGCCGGAATGACGACGTAAGAGCATGTGAAAAGAAACTGATTTGACCGGCTTTTCCGGGAATACAAAGACCTGAGCTTTCTCCCAGTCGTGACTGCCAATATTATATTGGTCGGTCTGACCCCATAGTGTAGTTCCATCGGAATAGATAAGGTCCAGATACAGAGAATAGTCGTTATTTCGACCTCCCCCAACTCTTTCAGCCTTGCTCCAGGCCACAGCTATAATGGGTTCGGGTTTGGTTTGGTTCAACATGATGGTCTGGGAGATACCTCGCCGGACCTGGGCATCGGCACCGTTGTCGCAAGAGAAAACGCTGCCCTGCTGTTCGTAACCTTTTTGCCAGGGTTGCCAGGCTTCCGGTTTGAGGAGATTCTCACCTGCATCATGGAGGTCAAGGACTTTCTTCACCACGATACCATCTGAAGCTACTTCATCCTCGATTTGCCGGTGAGACGATTTTGCATGCAAAAGCTGTCCTGATATCGAGCAGAAGAAAACCAGAAATAGAAAAAAAAAGTGTTTTACATCAACTAAGTACATTGTATTGGATACCTTTCAGGCAACGATGCTGGTACATAGCTTGCCTAAGTGTCATTAATCCTTCTTATATTTTACGTTTGTGTATGTTCTTCTACAAGTCTAAACTTGCCAACTCTTTTATGCTTAGTTGTTCCTTAGACTATGATTACGTAAATACCTGAACGTGATGACCTGCAAATGGTTTTTCCATTATATGTGATAGTGGGAGAGCTGCATTTGATTTCACAACGCAGTTTTCCAAATTTTGCCAGATCGTACCGCCTACTCCGTTCGCGCTAACCTCATAATTGTAGAGAACCTGATTACAGCGAAGATACAGACTGGTCATAGTGCGCCACAAATGGGCAAGACACTGGAGTTTGAGCAAGCTTGTGGCATGCGAATTCTGCGCCGAGGCATCTGGCTGTGGGAGCGATTAGATGTACTGGAATCGGACGGCGTATTATGGTATTATGTGGTTTCGAAGGATGCAGGCACCCTGTCCATGAGGGCAAATGTGAAAATTCAAGCTGATATGTGACCAAAGAAGGACAAAAGCAAAGGAAAAAACAATGAGAAGGTTTATGCAAACACTTTGTACGCTGGCATTTGCCATTATGCTCCCGGGCCTTGTGTCCCAGGTTCAGGCCGCTGAAAAGAAGGTGAAGGTATTTATTCTTGCAGGGCAATCCAACATGGAAGGCCATGGCCAGGTTCGCAGTCTCGATTGGTTAGGCCAACATCCCAAATTCGGTCATCTGCTGAAGAAACTGAAGAACGCCGATGGCTCCTGGGCGGTCCGCGATGATGTGACCATTTCATATCAGGCTGAGCACAGAAAAAAGAAACACGGTCCGCTTACCGTCGGCTGGGGCAGTGAAGAACACGAGATCGGCCCCGAGCTTATGTTCGGCACGATTATGGGTGAACGCTGCGAGGAGCATGTCCTGCTGATAAAAACTGCCTGGGGCGGCAAGAGTGTATGGTGTGACTTCCGCTCGCCGGGCGCCGGCGAGATGACCTGGGACGAAAAGCGGGTTCTGAAACGAGACAACCACCTCAAGCCGGGGCTTTTCTACGATAAGATGCTGGCCGAGATAAAGGAGTGCCTGGCAAATATCAAAGATGTTGTTCCGGGGTATAAAGGTCAGGGCTATGAGATCGCCGGCATGGCCTGGTTCCAGGGCTGGAATGACTTCTGCGAGTGGCATCTCCAATTGGACGGCAAACGTGTCGGTATGGGCCTCATCAAGCGTTATCCGCACAATCTCGCGGCGATGTTTCGCGACCTGCGCAAGGACCTCGATGCGCCCGACATGCCGATAGTGATCGGCGAGCTGGGTATCGGTGGTCAGGAGATGACAAAAAGAGCGGAGAACCCGGATGAGCACGAGGCGGTTGCCATGGTGAAATTCCGCAAGGCCCAGAAGGCTGTGGCTGATGACCCGTCGCTCAAGAACGTTACCTTTGTGCCTACCGCCGACTTCTGGGACACACGTTTGCAGGAACTGCGCCGCCAGGCTGATGCGTACTGGAACGAAAAGCAGAAGCGGAAAATCAAGGATACGGACGATAACGTTCTGCCGACCAAAGAGTTGAACGATGAATACTCGAATCGGGGCGGGCACTGGTACTGCCACTACAACGGCTCGGCCGCAAACTACTCACTCATCGGCTACGGCCTGGCGGAGGCGCTCGATACGGGCCCTGGCCTTGCCATGACACCGCCGATGGGCTGGAACAGTTGGAATGCGTTTGAAAAAGAGATTGACGAGGAGAAGATTAAGGCGATCGCCGACGCGATGGTAAGTTCCGGTATGCGCGACGCGGGCTACACGTACCTCGTCCTCGACGACGCGTGGATGGCGAAGAAGCGGGACAAGGATGGTCGCCTCGTGGCAGAGGCCAAGAAATTCCCCAGCGGAATGAAAGCTATCGGGGACTACATTCACAGCAGGGGGCTGAAGTATGGGCTCTACGAAGACCGGGGAAAGCTGACGTGCCAGCAGTTGCCGGGGAGCTTTGGCCACGAGCGCATTGATATGGAGACCTTTGCGGAGTGGGGTGTAGACTACATCAAGATGGATAGTTGCTTCGCCGAGAACAACGGGAGAATGAGCTCGGAAGATTATGCTCTCTATCGTAAGTGGCTCAATGCTGCAGGCCGGCCGATGGTGTTGAGTATCTCCGATTTTGGAAACGGGGCCTGGGCGTGGGGCGGGAAGGAATCCGCCCAACTGTGGAGGACTTCACATGACATCTACCCCTGGATGGGTTCGGTCTACGCCTGTGCGGAGACTTCGGCCGGGGACCGTGCCATTCATCCGGCCTTTAACGGACTCTGGCAGTTTGCCGGACCCGGTCATTGGAACGATCCGGACATGCTGCAGGTTGGCAATCTGAAGGGGATGGACGAAGAGCGCAGAGAGATTGCTGATCGGGCCCACTTCAGCCTGTGGTGTATTCTTGCCGCTCCCTTGATGGCGGGCAACGACCTCCGCACAATGAGCGATAAGGTGCGCAAGGTCCTAACGGCACCCGAGGTTATCGCTGTGAACCAGGACAAGCGTGGTGTGCAGGGTTACAAGGTCCTCGATGATGGTGGCTGTGAGGTTTACAACAAGCCGTTGTCGGACGGGACGACGGCCGTGTTGCTCCTGAACAAGGGAGACAAAAAGGCAGACATTACAGTCCGTTGGGACAAGATAGGTCTTTCGGGAGCGCAGCCGGTGCGAGATCTTTGGGCGCGCAAGGACCTCGGGGAATTCAAGGATTCCTTCGCTGCCCATGCCCTCGACCAGCATGGGCACAGAATGATCAAGGTAGGCAGGCCTGGCCCACCTCTGCCTACAGCCGCGATGATGCCGCTTGAGAAATACACCGTGACCCGTAAAGGGGCCACTTACCTGAGCGACCTCTACTACATCTGGAAGGCCGGGAACGCACCGGTCTACAATAGCACTTACGGCGGCGAACCAATCCGGGTCGCCGGCCAGACCTTCAAGAAGGGGATGGGCTGTAAGAGCAAATGCGCCGTGATGTTCAAAGTCAATGGTCGCGCCGATCGCTTCCGGGCGATGGTGGCGATGGACAAATCCTCAAAGAATAACGCTAAGGGCCGATTCCGGGTGTATAACGAGGACTTCTTTGCCAACCGGGTTCTGTGGGACAGCGGCGAAATGACTAAGGAAACACCAGCAAAGGAAATCGACATCGAGCTGAACGACGTTCAGTGCCTGATGCTGGTCTTCGATGGAAAAGATGTTCCGGGCAACTGGGCCGATGCGCGCGTGATTAACGAAGCTGGAAGTGACTAAAGAGGGGACAGTTTAATTTTATCCCTTGGAATTGGAGACCATTATGAGAAATTCATTACTTATTATCCTTGCCTTTATGGTCCTACCCTGGACTTGCGAAGGTAAAGGAAACGCAGCCACCAGAGAGGATGCAAGAGCAGGAGTTGTTACATCGCATTCCCGTGGTCTGCACGGGTACATCGGCTACAGTGCATCCCGGCCACAGGACCGTGCAAAATACAGTGCGGGCATGGGTTTCTATTCCGCTGTCTGGCCGCTGATTGCCAAACCGATTGCCCACTTTCAAATCGGCTTGCCCAGCGCGTGGATCACGCCGGACAACTCCGACAACAAGGATACTCCGCTCGCTCCGATTGGTACCCTTGCCAGAGACAACTGGCCGGAACGGGGGCCTACCTGGGCGAGCGTTTTTCAGACCGTGGAGGGAGGCCTGGGCTATTGGGCACGCAATCGATTCCGATACGGCCCGCCAAAATTCAGCATGAATGCCACCCCGCAATGCTACGACTATGAAGTCGGGTCACCCGGATGGTCTTTTTTCTATAGCAGCAAAGCCCTGCCGGACAATCGACTGGGCATTGCCCAATTGAGCAACCGACTGCTTATTCCACCGGACGCACTGCCTTTCGAGGGCAATCCCAACGGCAAGTTCCTGGGCTACACATACATGGCCCTTCCCTTTACCAAAGCCACCACGGCCGAGCCTCCCACCGGCGATCAGGCCTGGACATGTTTCCTGAGTGCGGCCAACTTCAAAGGAGCGATGGCCTATTATATCCCGGAGACGTGGAGCAAGATCGGCAAACTGTTTAATTATCCCTTTATCTATGGACGTGGACTCGACGCCCGTCCGGGCAGGATGGGCGGCGGCGCCATGGAGATCAACACCGTGCCGTGTTTCCGGTCCCAAGACTCCAAAGGTGTCGTTTATTCAAAGCTACCGAAATTGCAGTTTCCGGTAGACGAGCAGGGAAGAACGCTGCTTGTGCAGGACGTGACGTATTACTCCAAAGCGGCCCTTTATGACGCCTTCAAGGCATGGCGGGACGGCGGCCCGGCCTGCTCCGGACGGTTCGACGAGAAGGGCGCCTGGAAGTCCACTTTGAGGACGCATACACCGGGTTTCGATCAAGGCGGTAAGAGAATCACCGGTGTTGACAAAATTTTTAACACCAAGGTATTTGAATCCAATGTATGGGGCCTGGAGTGGTACGATGGCACTACCAACGCCAACGGCTATTTTCCACGATATTTCAAACATGTCGGTGACAAGCGCGTGGTTGTGTCCGCTGCGAACGTACCCAAGGAGACACAGCTTCTGACAAAGGAGTTCAGACTGGCGAGTCGTGGCGAGCCCTACACCTCACCAGCAACCGGCGCCTGGACCAAGCCCGGCCCGAAGCGCGGGCCCTACACGGTCGATCTTGCAGACGGCTCGACCGTTACCTATTCCTGGTACCGCTTTGTCGATCAGCCGTCCTTCCGGCAATATAAGTGGAGTGAGAATAAGAGGGCGAAATTACAGGCTTTTGTCGAAAAAATCCATGCCAGTTGGCCGATCGACAGGGACTACATGGCACCACCCAGCAGCGGAACCCTGGCGAGACTCGATCCGGCCCTGCTCGTGACGCCCCCCGAGGGTCTGGAAGCTGGTTACGTGCCTATCGTGACACGTCAGGAAGATGCCGCTGAGTAAAGCAGGCCTGCGGGATTGCCCCCCAACAAACCCAAAGGGGGTGACACGTAAGGACGGTTTGAGTAAATACAACATCGATGCGTCGAGATTCTCTGAGGATACAACTGTACTGCAACTGCTAACACATCAAATTAAGGGAAAAAGATTTTCAGCTGTAACCAAAACCAATTCCCAGCCACTTACTAAATGTTGGTGTGGTGCGTCGGCACTGCTGTTGGTAGACGGAACAGGTTTTTGCCGGGCGTTGCAATAAAGGCGCCCTTCGGAGCGTCTTAAATCGATGTGAACCGTAAATAACGTGAAGACAGAAGGATTCTAATGATTGAACATTCGAATAATACTACGCAAGAAAAAATATGGCTTCATTTTTACATACCTGTGATCCTGTACATGACTATTCTCGCCTGGATTCCAGACGTATCGGTAGCGGAGGTATCAACCGACAGAGTCCCATACACGATTGTCGATACCGCCCAGGTCAGGTGTTACAGCAACAATGCAGAAATAGAATTTCCTAAAGTTGATACCGACTTTTTCGGTCAGGATGCACAGTACGCCGGCAATGAGCCAGCTTACAAAGACAACGGGGACGGCACGGTGACAGACTTGAACACAAGGCTGATGTGGCAGAGTGAACCGGGCGAAAAAATGACATTTAAACAGGCAGTGGCAGGAGCCTCTAAATGCAGGTTGGCCGGACACAAGGATTGGCGACTGCCGACCATCAAAGAACTCTACTCGCTTATTCTTTTCAGCGGCACGGATCCGGACCCGATGAGCCGGAATTCGGCCAAGCAGCGGCCCTTCATCGATACAAAATATTTCAAGTTCCGGTACGGCAATCCTGAGCATGGAGAGCGTGTTATCGATTCCCAGTTTGCCACCTGTACCAAGTACGTCAGCACAACGATGCGTGGCAATGAGACCATGTTCGGCGTAAACTTTGCCGACGGTCGGATTAAAGGCTATCCAATCGGCAGCACTCCGGCACGCAGAGAAAAGACGTACTACGTGATGTATGTGCGCGGTAATAAGAACTATGGTAAAAATGATTTCAAAGACAATAACAACGGCACAGTTACAGACAATGCCACCGGGCTTATTTGGATGAAGGTTGACAGCGGCAAACTCAAAGCCGGTAAGAACAAAAACGGCAAGCTGAACTGGCAGGAAGCCCTTGATTGGGCCGAGGACCTGGAATACGCGGGGTATTCGGACTGGCGTCTGCCCAATGTCAAGGAACTTCAGAGCATCGTGGATTATACACGCTCGCCTGCTACTACGAATTCGGCGGCGATCGTTCCGGTTTTTCAGATGACTTTGTTTATTGCCGAAAGCGGCAAAATGGATTATCCCTTTTACTGGACCAGCACAACTCATGCCAGCCTGTCGAGGGCCAGCACTGCGGCCTATGTCGCGTTTGGCAGGTCATTTGGCTGGATGCAGAACAGACGCACGGGTCAATACATGCTGATGGACGTACACGGCGCCGGCTCCCAACGCAGCGACCCCAAGTCGGGTGATGCGTCGAGATTTCCGCGCGGACGCGGTCCGCAAGGTGATGTGATCCGGATCAATAATTTCGTCCGATGTGTCCGCGGCGGTGCTGCAAAAGCGCGGGCCACCGGACCGAAAGTTGAGATGAAGCCGGCAACAAGTCGCGGTCCGTTCGACGGGCAGCCAGGTGGAATTCCGGGCCCCGGCATGGGGCCTGGCAGGGGCGGGAACTCCGGGATGCGTCGAGGGCGAGGCCCTTCCGGCGACGATTTTGTTCGACGCCTTGACAAGAACGGTGACGGAAAGGTCTCCAAAAGTGAATTCGACGGACCTGCCGAGCATTTCGATCATTTGGATAGAAACGGTGATGGTTATCTTTCCGCTGAAGAAGCACCACAAGGACCGCCGCAGGGACTTAACGGTCGCGGCAGTCCGGTCGAGCCCGGCGGCGGCAACTTCGTCGAGCGAGTGATGGATCCAGACAAAAACAGCAACGGAGAAGTCATCAAAGATGATATGGCCAAGCAGTTCTTCAAAGTTTTTCCAGTGGGCACGGTGTAGAAGAAGGCGGAGGGATACGCAACTTCGACCACAGCAGCCCAACACTGACCAACTGCCAGCTTAAAGGTAACTCGGCAATCCGCGGCGGCGGGATGGATGAGTCCGCCCAGATTCAGGGCGGGACGCTGGTGATTAACTACTGCTGCGTTCAGGGCTGGACTGGTAGTTTGGGAGGCGTCGGCAATATCGATGAGAACCCGCTGTTTAAGGACGCGGACGGGCCGGATGACATACCGGGCACAGAAGATGACGACCTGCAATTAGCGCACGCCTCGCCCTGCATCGACGCCGGCGATAACAACTCTGTCCCGGCTGATATGGCCGAGCTCGATGGCGACGGTGATACGAGTGAGCGGACGCCGCTGGATTTGGGGGGCAATGCGCGTTTTACCGATGACCCTGTGATGGCCGATACCGGCGCCGGCACGCCGCCCATAGTAGATATGGGTGCGTATGAAAGGTACGAGCTCTGCGGCGATGCAGGCCATCCGTTCCCGGCGGGGGATGTTAATCGTGACTGTAAGGTGAATTTCCTGGACATTGCCATAATTGCAGCCCACTGGCTGGAGGATGCCGGGTCGGAGTGATAAGAATTTGGAGTCTGAGAATACAGGGCCGTGAGGATTAAACGAGAGTCTATTTGTCAACAGTTTAATCCATAGAATTGCGACCCCAGTGAGATAACGCTTCGCTATCTCATGGGGCAGGCAAAAAATATTCCCCCCAGCACAGGACTGGAGGCTATATAAAAGGACAACCCCGCCACAGATATTCGACTTCGCTCAGTCCAGGGGTGGTGAGGCTAACCGATATTGAAGCGACGTGAAACGCCGCGGTTTTTATAAGAAATAATGGTGGGGCAAGGCCCAATTAGTCGTTAGTCCCTTCGACCCGTTCGGCTACGCTCAGGGCAGGCTTTGCTCAGGGTAAACTTCGTATTTAGTATATAGCCGGTTGAGGTCGAGAAGGTCGAAGAAGATGGGCAAGAGGATGGAGATAGAAAAAGAGCCTGCCGATGATCGGTCCGGCAGGCCCAATTAAACACGATTAATTTACTCTGTTCGTCGTCTTCTGAATGTACGGACAACCTTTTTCCCTGTCACCTTCTGACTGCCTCTGGAAGTCTTCAACTGCCCGATAAGCTTCGACTCCTCCAGTTTTCCTTCAAAGCTCATTTCGAATTTCCGCTCACCGAATTCCAGAACGAGCTTAAAAGCCACTTTGCCATCTTCAAGATTGACCTTCTTGACGGGAAGGGACCCGTACAGGCCGCTCATGTCGGGATTGACCATGAGCCTCTGTTTACGAGGACCACGCTCGGAAGTAATTTCAAGAATCCAGCTGCCGATAAGGGGAGCGCCTATTAGTTTGCCTTCGGCAGGAAGCTCGCCCCTTGTTGACTTGAACGCGCCGGAAAGCGTATCACCACGGACTGTTCCTTCAAAGGTCGATTCGAACTCACGGTCACCATACTTGCTTTTTCTTTTGAAGGTCAGGCTGCCCCGTTCGTACTTCATATCCGTAATTTGATTCTCGCCCCTGCGACTCTGCCATTCGGCTGAGAGGTTGCGTTCCTTGTCAGCCTTGATTACAAGCGTTCCGGTTATCTCCCGCTCACCAACCTTGTACTTAATTGCCCAGCTCCCGACGGCCCTGGACGTGCGCGGGCTGCGCTTGCCTTCGAGTTTAGACTCCCCTCTGTCGCTCGAAAGTGTTCCGGAGAGTATCCCTTCCTCGATGGTCCCTGTGAACTTCGTCGTGGTGGATTGACCTTCACGATTTTGACGGACCTGAACGAAGCTGAGTTTATTTTCCTCAAACTTCACATCTTTCAGCTCGCTAAGTCCCCAGAAACTGATCCACTGACCTGTTCGGTTGCCCTCGGCGTCCCTGGAAAACGACAGAATGGACTCAAACTGCCGCTCGCCGAAACTCATCTTGACCAGCCAGTCGCCGTACAATCCGCTTCTGCGGGACCGAGATGACTGGGCCGAGACCTGTGCCGAGGAGATGACCAGCACTACAAGTGCACAACACAGGACTGCCTTTAGAAAAATTTGGTGTTTCATAGTGTGTTCCTCCAAAAAAAATAATTATTTAACGCTCGTCTTATACCTTACCGACTTTCGATTGTCAATGAAAAAATATATAAAAATATATAATCCGGGATTTCCATAAGGCATTGTATATCCCTGCTCAACTACGCCCTTGAGCTTCATTCCTGATAGAATACCAGGTCTTTCAACCAGGGTTTACCAAATAAGCCGCTCAGAGTGGGAGTTGTGGAGAAGCCTGGAAGATGCTCTTAGGCAGGACAAGTAGCCGATATTGTTGCCAAACTCACACAAAACCTCAGCACAGAGATGCTTCCGGGGAGGGGGGAGCAGGTCTTTTCAGAGCACCGCCTGTTTTTGGCCCGTTCGACTCCGCTCAGGGCCACCCTGAGCGAGGAAGCGAGTCGATGGGTGGCAGTTTTGAGGGCATAGAAAAATCCCTATAAGCCTAATACTCATAGGGATATATAACAACGAGGCCGAAGGGGCTCGAACCCTCAACCTTCGGATCGACAGTCCGATGCTCTATCCAATTGAGCTACGGCCCCAAAAGTTTTTTAGCTCTTTGCACAATAGCAGCTTCACCCATAGTCTGTCAAGACTTTTGGCAATATAAGACGGAAAAATTAACAAAAGTGTCATTTTAGTGCCAACCAACTTTCATACTTTTCATGAATATATAAGCGACAGAAGGTAATGCTTCAATTGAGAATTCCAAATTTTATCATGTATGGTAAATTTTTCGACTGTTTACTTTTTTTCTACATTCTGAATTGTGAGTAAGAGGGCCTGCGGAGAAAGCATCGGGATGTAAGATAAGTTTCATAGACCTTTTAACACAGAAAATTCTTGCGGCGACCGGCAACAAACAATACATTGTTGTGTCCGACGAAGGCAAAGAATATCCGGCATTGCCCCGTAAAAGGATTTTCCGACCGAATCTCGGTACAGTTGGATTCCGTAATATGTATGTACTAATCGCAATGGCTTTGGCACTTCTGCTGCTGATTTTTCTGCTGCGTCTAAAGGTCAAACTTGGACGTTCAATGCTCATTTCTTCCATCGGGCTGGCCGTGCTTCTGAGGGTAACACCGGGCGAGTTTTGGCACGCTGTTGTCTACGAGTGGCACAATAAGCCCCTTGGCCAAACAACAGGATACCTTTTCGTTACGCTAACGGCATTGGTGGTCCTGGTCAACGTGCTTGGAGCTGCGATGAAAGAGACGGGCGTCTCACAGCGCCTGGCACCTGCACTTCAGGGCTTGTTTAGAAGCCGTCGTCTTGCTCTCTCGGTGATACCGCTGATGATGGGTATGCTGCCTACACCTGGTGGGATTATGTTATCGGCGCCGATGGTCCGTGACTTAGGTGACCGTATCGGCGTGGACCGGACGCGCCTGGCAGCCATAAACTTTTTCTTCCGCCACCAGTGGGAATCAGTCTGGCCGCTTTTTCCGGCAGTACCGCTGATACAGAGCATGCTCGGCATATCTGTGTTTGTGCTTATTTCACACAATATCGCTATTACGCTCTCAGGTATGCTTGGCGGTGTGATTTTTCTGCTGCTTACAGGGATACCGCCAAGAAATCAGGAAAACCAATCGAGCGGCCGATTTGCGGGCAACTTATGTAACTTCGTCCATGCTTTTTGGCCTATTGCCTCGGTGGCAGCCCTTTATGCTGCTGTCAATCTACCGCCTGCTGCCGGACTTTTGCTGATAATATTCATCTTCCTGGTCCTTCATAAGGTGCCTTTGAATCGCTGGGGAACAATCTTTAAATCAGGCGCTGAACCTGATTTTGCATTCCTGGTTCTTGGAGCTTTGTTCTTTAAGCTCAACCTTGAGGCGGGCCGGGCCATTCCTTCTGTGGTCCAATTTTTATCTGAAATGAACGTGCCGCCATACTTTCTCATCTTTTTCCTGCCTCTGCTGGTTGGTTTTCTGACCGGCCTGACTATGCCAACCGTGGCAATCACCTTTCCGTTTCTGATTCCTTTCATTGGTACCGGACAGGAGGCAAAAGTTGAACTCGAAACTCTGGCCTTTTCCGGCCTGGTCTGTGGACTTCTGCTGACGCCTGTACACCTGTGCCTGGCGCTTTCAGCGAGTTACTTTGAGGCGCCGCTGGTGAGAATCGTGCTAAAGTTGTTGGGTCCGGTCATTTTTGTGGCTGCTGCCGGAGTCTTGGTGGCAGTCTTACTTTGATGCGATACATACCATCGCCGGGCTGGATTCATCCTTGCCGGCTCTTTGCCCGGCTATAGCCTTGCTTCTTATATTTTTCCAGCAGGTTTGTCAGCCTCTCGACTTGCTCAGGGAGTTTATCCCACAGGTCGTTTTCTTCATAAGGGTCGTTGGCCAAATTGTACAACTGCCCCGGACTGCCCGGCTTGGGCCCACCGCCTCCAGGCTCGACCCATCCGCCGGAGCCTTTAGTTTCTTGAATCAACTTCCAATTGCCCTGTCGAATACTAAATACGCCAAAACAGGAATGATGTACGATTGCTTCACGAATTGGCTCATCGAGTTTTTTCCCCAACATCGCCGGCAATATATTGTAACTGTCCTGGCCGGCGTTCTCGGGCAGACTGGTTCCAACAATGGCTGCACAAGTTGCCGTCAGGTCTGTCAGGCATATCAGCTCCTTGCACGTAGTATCGGGTTTAATCCTGCCGGGCCAACGAGCGATAAAGGGTACCCGATGGCCACCCTCCCAGATATGAGATTTAAACCCTCGCCAATTGCCGGCAGATTTATGTCCTTTCTTGCCGATTCGAGGCCCATTATCGCTTGTAAATATTACCAGAGTATCGTTTGTTAGCTTCAATCTGTCCAATGTATCAAGGACCTGCCCCACGCACCAATCCACTAAAACGACGAGGTCGCCTCGGGGGCCCGTTTTACTGCGTCCTTTGATAAAATCCGGCGGCAGCCACGGCGCGTGCGGCGCTGAAAGTGCCAGGTAGATGAAAAACGGACTGTTTTCATCGGTACCTTTATATCGCTCAAGAAATTCCCTGGTTTTCTCGATGTAAGTCGGGTCGACATTTTCGTTGGACCAGCCGGGCACCATTGGGCCCGGGCGGCTGCCGGTGGTTGTTACGGGACCTCTCCGGACCATCGCTGCTGTTGGTTCACCGGTACATCGGCCGTTTTCAATGAACACATAGGGCGGGTCTACTGTTGAACACGCAGCGGTAATAAATGAATAATCGAAGCCATGTTCCTTTGGCCCGTCGAGTATTGGTTTGTTGAAATCAACGCGTTCAGCATCTTTGACGCTGTTTATAGTTCCGCCATTTTTTGATTGCCAACCAACACCAAGATGCCACTTGCCTATGCAGGCGCTTGCGTAGCCGCGCTTCTTTAGAAGCTCGGCAACGGTCATCTGCTCCCGTGAAATCAATGGCCGCGAGAAGCCGCTCAACACGCTGCGTTTCAGGCGGGTCCGCCAGCAATATCGGCCTGTGAGCACACCGTAGCGCGTCGGACTACAAACCGCAGAAGGTGAATGGGCATCTGTAAAACGTACACCCTGAGTTGCTAAACGGTCAATATTTGGTGTATGAATCTTTGACTCCTTGTTATAGCAGCTTATATCACCATAGCCTAAGTCATCGGCCATGATGAAGACGATGTTGGGCTTATCCCCGCACCTATTGTCCCTGGTACTCCTTATGGAGAGCATAGGCTCGGGCCCAATAGGTGCGGGGCTCGCTGACTGCTTTACGGAGCCTGTACATCCCTGAATGACCAGGGACGCCGCGCCCATACCTGCCGCTTTGATGAACTCGCGTCGGTTAACCCCGTTAGAAATCTTAGTTTTTTGTACCATATTCTTACCTCCATCGGATTTTCTAACGGGGTTAATTTCGGGCTTCATAGGAATATTCCTTATTTTTCTCAAATTAAACAGAAGTCTGCTTTTTCGTGCTTTGCCGATTATAAAACCTGTTAAGCCTTTGTTTAAGAATATCTTTTATTTCACCTAAAATTTTCGTCGCCCCCTTGCCTTCTGCTGAAGGCAGAAAAGGGGGCTGCCCGAATCCCTGCACTGTCTTAGTGCAGGATATGGAGTTGAAATGTGATAACTAATGATACTGTCCTTATTTTTGGTGGGAAATTAAAGGTGTCCGGTGCATTTTTTCTTTCAAAGTATGGATGGAATTCCAGCCCGCTTTTTGGCGGTTCATTCGCATGCTGTTGTTATATCTTCTTTCAACCCTGCTTAGCCGAGGCTGCGAACGACATTGGGCCGAAGCTAACCTATTCTTGCGCTGCTTGTCGTGTGGCGATGGGTACATACCCTGCCTCCAAGCCCGGGGGCGGTGTTACAATCAAGGCCGGGTCAATATCCGCCAGTTTTCCAATCATGGGTGGCGCCAGGTAGTCGCGGTCTTTTTTCCAGTTCCGGTGGAGTTTTTCCACCCGTGCCTGCAGGCTCTGGCACTCTTTATCGGTTAAATCGGCGTTGAGCAATGCGGGCTGGTCGGCGAACCGATACCAGTAGTACGTGACCACGCTGCCGTCCCCCGGATGCGCCTGGAAAGGCCCTGCCACGGGGCCGGGCTTCTTCCAGCAGCTCTTGGCATCGTCGGGAGTTACGTAGGGTCCTGAAGGGGGCCCTGTGGGCCGAGAAAAGCTGACCTCGGAGAGTCCTGTTTCAGCCGGGACCTGTGCCGGTGGTATCGGAACCCACTTAGCTTTTCTGCCATCTTTGGTCAGGCGATAGTATTCGGGGAGCGTGGCCAGTGGGCCGTCTTTGGTGTCTTTTTTCGTGACCAGTTCGTAGTTCCACCGGTATCCAAAGGTAGTCGGATCAGGCGCGAAGGGGGTAGCAAAAGAACTCCATGCGATAGGGACTTTTTCTTCCCTGGGTACAGGCGGCTTATATATCCTCCATGTTGCCCCGCCTCTTCCAGGGAAGCTGTGTATGACCGCCCCGCGGGGGTCGATGGCGCCGCTGGCCGGGGGCCCGCCTTCGAACCAGGCCTCCACGGCATCCCAGAGCGCCTTCTTTTTGTAGGCGGTAACGCGGTGTACGACGGCCGAATCGCCCTGCGGCCCTCGGGGGAACGAGGTTGGGGCTATTCGGGCGTAGATCTCACCCTTGTCGTCAACGGACTGGACGCTGGGGACGTACTGGGTTTCCATCTGCAAAGCCCTATTGGGCCCGGAGGGACGGGTATCCAGAAACATTCCACCCAGGCGAGGGTCGTCCACAGTCACGCGGGACCAGAAATATGGGGTGAAGAAAGCAACCGGGCCTTTGAAGTTTCGCGTGTTCAGAAACAAGGTCCAACAATTATTTCCGGTAGGCACGTTTTTCCCTGCGGTGGTGGACTTGGCCTCGGTGAGCGGAAGCGGTAGATACCCGTAGCCGAACAGCTCACCGCAGGTGCCTTGTTTCAGATTCAGGCCATCGGGGGGCCACAGCACCCAGGGACTGAGCTGTGCGACACCGTACTTGCCTCTCGGTTTATCCCAGTCCCTTCCTTTACCGGCCCCGGGTCCGTTGGCCCATGCACGGAAATTCAGGGCCACGCCGCCCATAATGAACTTCGGCGTTTCCGTGGCAAACCGCGTGTCACGCCACCAGCCTAAGCCGCCCTCGATATCAGAATACAGTTTTTCAGGCTTAGGATCGTCATACTGGGCGTGCATCCAGGTGCCGAACAGACCTGTTTGAAAACGGCGCCCAGGATATTCCTGTAACAAAGGCCAGGCTGCTACATACATGGAGAACCCGGCGTTATACGTTTCTTGAACTCTATCGTTAGGTACGAGCAGGTATCCGGCCAT
>Ga0114919_10001721_pt1 | contig 17518 bp, 11 predicted proteins | sample BlataG_FD_88682 | JGI IMG/M metagenome (GOLD analysis project Ga0114919, IMG submission 88682) | Deep subsurface microbial communities from Black Sea to uncover new lineages of life (NeLLi) - Black_00105 metaG | ecosystem: Environmental > Aquatic > Marine > Oceanic > Sediment | place: Atlantic... | reverse complement strand
TTTCTTCTCCCCCTTGCCGCCCCATCCAACCCTATCCCCCCCCCCCTCGACTCCGGCCCCCCCCCTCCTCTCTTTTTTTTTTTTTTCTTTTTTTTGACCCCCCCCCCCCCCCCTTCTTCCCCCCTCTCTCTCAATACTTCTATAGTTCCACAGAATCATTAGAAACTTCATGATCCAGGGTGGAGACCCTACTGGTACAGGCAAAGGCGGCCAAAGCATATACGGTGGTAAATTTGAAGATGAAATCACCAGACAACTCAAACACACAGGTGCAGGCATCCTTTCCATGGCAAATGCTGGCCCCAACACCAATGGATCACAATTCTTTATTACTCTAGCGCCTACTCCTCACCTTGATGGTAAACATACTGTATTTGGAAGGGTGACTGATGGTATGGATGTGGTACAAAGGATGGGTAATGTCCAGACTACTGGGGCAGATAGACCTGTGAATGATGTGAGGGTACTAAAGGCCAGAATATTAGAATGATAAGGTAAAGTGTAATAGAGAGTAAAGATGATATTGATTGTATGAAAAACAGCAGCGCCATGGAGATTTCTCTCTCTAGAGAGAAGAAAACGGCGGCGATGGCTATGAATTTGGTACAGTTTTTATCCCATCACGACAGTGATTTTGCAATTCACAATATTCACCACATTATACTTGTATTAGAATTTCTAGTAATAGCCAATTCAGTACCACTGTACACATTCCAGCTGCATAATCAATTGATCATCACCAAGATGCAAAGACGAGCAATAGCGCAAGCACTCTCCGCATTCAAGAGATCCATCACCGAATCTACTACCACAGAGCTCTCATCATATTTAAATTCACGGTCATTCAGCTCCAATTTACCAGAGGACATTGCCAGTGCCGCTCGGTTGGCCCGCTTCCCTCCTAAACGTTCCACCTCCATCAAAACACCAACAGAAGCAATCACCTCCTCCTCCTCCTCGTTACTAAATACCCAAGCAGAGGGTGCTAAAATAGTCAGCTCATGGATGTTTCCTTGGGAAAGACGCCAAATGGAGGGAGGCAAACTCAAACCATGGGAAAAGCTCTACTGGGGTGCCTTTGTCGTAGCCGTATCTCTCTTCCTCTTCAACAGACTCCCCTCCATGTTTGATTCATCATCAGAAGAAAACAAAGAAGACCCTGAAGCAGTCAAAAAAAGAGAAGAAAGTAAGAAAGAAGCAGCTAGGAGGGTAGCAGCAGGTGAATCTTTGTTGGAAATTGTTCAAGGTAATGGGGGGGTGGATCCGTTTGATGGAGAGGATCCAGAGGTGATAGAAACGTATGTGAAGAGTGTTATGGGATTGGATGATCCTTATGAGGGGTTGAGTCCTGAAGAGATAAACATACTACTAGCAAAGGAAGAAGGTTTAAAATGACAGTGATTGTATATATTTTGCATTTATGCTCTTCTTTATTGAAAAGTCTTTTTTGTCTCATGTAAGAACAGCAAAACAAATGATCTCTCTCCATCTTTCCCCATCCTAAGCAGTAGCCACTTGAGACTCCTCCCCTTCCTCTCCTTCTCCTCTCCTTCTCCTCCCCATTCTCCCCTGATCCCTAATACTACCATCCCTCTCAAACATCGTCTTCTTGACATGCATCTTCCGAGGAACTTCCTTCTCCTGAAGCTTCACCGTCAAGTGAGATCTATATCTACTCATCTTTCCAGATCTACCTCTACCATGTATTTTTATTCTCTTTAAATGAGTACCTTTCCCTACTATAGCCTCATATACAGATAGTTTCTCACCGTCAAGACCATGGTTGTTGACTGCATTGGCCTTGGCTGATCGGAGACCCATTCTGACTAGCCTGGCTGCTTTTTTAGGAGAAACACCACATTGCATGATGGCTTCATCTAATCTGAGTCCTCGGATGATTTTGCAGAAATCATTGAGTTTTTGAGGGCTTATTTTTAGGTTTCTAGCTTTGCAGAGTGCCATTCCTGGGCCAGCTTTTGATATTGTCATTGTGCCTTCGCCCTCCTCCTCCCCTCCACTAGTGTTAAGTGAACCACTATCAGTATTAGTTGGTGGAGGTGCTTGTTGTAATGGGTTGAGTCCAGCAGGAAGGTCATTGTTTTCTTTATCTAGGAGGAATGATGATGTGTGTATGAAGGTAGCACTACCATGAGGAGTTGCAAAGGGAAGAAGGAGTGGAGAGATGCTCGTTTTGGTGTCGGCTGGTCGGGGATGGAAATCGGCGAGTGATTGGACCGTAACAAAGCTACAATTGCGGGGTCCTAGAAATGTGTCTAATATGGATTTAGGGCATGATCTGAGGGCCAAAACCCTGATATTATGGACAGCAATGCGAGTTGACATCATCAAGTGGCTGATTGTCTTTGATTTCCTTTGGTAAATAATACTCTAGAAAAATGTTAGGTTCAACTATTAATATGATACATTATTCATGTATACTGCGATTCTTGTGTCTAATCTCCACAAATTTGATTGTTTTATGACACTGGATGGAGTCGACGTCGTGATCGCTACAGGACCCAAAACACAATTGACAGCTAACAAAGACTAGCCATCTTTCATCTTCAGGAAATATCTCCTTCTTCTTCAGTGCCAAGTCAGTTCCAGAAATGCCAGAGGACATTATATAGAAACCTCCAACTCATCACTCCTCTCTCCACTGGTGTGTCACAAGGTCTAAAGCCTACTCTCAGTCTCGACGAAATTCAAAAACTGTGGGTGAGGGAAATCCTTGATGCAGGAAACGACTACACATGCTGGCATGTCTACATCTAGTCGCATTAAAGTAAGCTTGTGTAAAACTGTATTTAACAGTCAATTAACACCCGCAGCCTAAGGTTTAACAATAGCTGGACTCACCACCTCACTAGATTTAGGGTGTTTGAAAGGTTTCCGACCAAAGAATGATAAGCGCCGTCAAAGACCTTGAAAACGATCAAGTAGTGGCAAACTCCCCACGTCATAACTTCCAGACTCAACTCTCTATCCCTAAAACCAACCAAGAACGAGCCTTTGAAACAATGGACCTAGATTCAATACGCTTGCTGTTCACTGAGCAGCAGAAGCTACTCAATCACTTCTTCAACAATCTCCAGTATGAACCAGTTCACCAGTTCTGCAAGGTACGTTCTTGATACACCTTTCAATCGCATTCATTTCGAAACAAGATCCCCCCGTCCCGCAACCGCCCTTCCTTACCACTTTCCCTATCCAACGCCCCCATCTTTGTCTTTCCTACAGGAATGCCTCGACTGCCAAGGCACCATCATATTCACAGGCGTAGGCAAAAGCGGCTTTATCGCCCAGAAAATCACCCAAACTCTAGTTTCCACCGGCACCAAGGCCATCTTCCTCAATCCCACCGACGCCCTTCATGGCGACATTGGCATCGTCGGCCAAGGTGACCTCCTCGTCTGCTTCTCCAAGAGTGGCGCCACAGAAGAACTCCTCCGTCTAGTTCCTTATGCCAAAGCCAAAGGAGCCAGGCTCGTCTCCATTACCTCAGTCGCAGGCTCCCCCTTGGACAAGGCCTGCCATGCTGCCGTCACTCTCCCCCTAGAAAGAGAACTCTGCCCCTTTGACCTTGCCCCAGTCACCTCCACCGCCATTCAAATGTGCTTTGGAGACACGGCCGCCATTGCTCTCATGCAGGCCAAGCACCTCACTAGAGAACAATATGCAATGAACCATCCAGCAGGACGTATAGGTAAAAGACTCATCTTGAGAGTGAGTGACGTCATGCTGACGGGGCCCGCACTTCCCATCATTCCACCCCACACCTCCATGCCTGATGTCCTGGTTGAACTTTCTTCCAAAGGGTGTGGATGTGTCTTAGTAGCAGATGAAGATCACAATATGCTGGGGATCTTCACTGATGGTGATTTACGCCGTTCATTGCAAAGACATGCAGATAAAACACTTGGATTCACGGTGGGGGCAGTAATGACGAAGAATGCCAAGCATGTGTGTTCAGAGATTAAAGCGGTGGTTGCAATGGAGTTGATGGAAGAGACGCCAAAGGTAACAGCTATGCCTGTGGTTGATGGTGGGAAGGTGGTGGGGTTGGTGACGTTGCATGGGCTCGTCAGCTCTGGACTTTAGCAATAGTGTGCCATGTATAGCGGTTGCAGTAGGAGTTTTTATTCAAAAGAAGAAGAAGAAGAAAACAATGAAATGTACACACACACACACACACACAGAGGGGAGAGAGAGAGAGAGAGAGAGAGAAACAGAGAGAGATCCTGAGATTGTATCAAGTATTAAATTCACACTGGTACAACATGGGTTTGTTGAAAATATTTCCAAAAACAAAACTTAAAAAACGAAGTTAAGACCTATCTCCCCCCCCCCCAAAAAAAAAATAAAAAATAAAAAAATAATTATAAATTTTAATTGTAAAGATCTATCTATGTGTTACACTCACTCTTTTCTATTCTACAAGACCATCTTATCTGTATCTATAGTGAGACACACTCCACCAGATGTCGTCACCATCACTGTTGGATTATTCTTCCCCGGAAGACTTGTAATGCTAGTAATCACCCCCCTCCCTCCATCACCACCACCACCATCATCACCCACAACTCCCAGACTAGCCACTGGCCCTCCCACCCTCACATCCCAAGCATGCACCCTTCCCTCTGCAGTTCCTGTCACTGCTATGGATTGTCCTACGGTACTACAAGCAGTGGTAGGATCACCATGCTTATTGGGGAGGGAAGTTTCATCTAGGATGATGAGACCAGAGGCTCCTGTCAGTGCTACTATTGCTGCATTGCATTGTCCTGATACCTTATTTCGTAGTTTGGTTAGAAACAGTCCCAGAAATAATGATGATGCTGATGTTGTTGTTGTTGTTGTTGCTCCTCCACCACCTGCTGATGACATTTTCTTGAATACATCAGCAGCAGCCATACTATTATTACCACCACCATCACTAGTTGGTATCATGGACATTTCTTCCACTGCATAATCAGAATGGCTAAATGTACCTAATCCCTTGATACTACCAGTATCTGTGTATTCCCATGCAGCTACAATGCCATCAGAAGACAGCCCCAGTAACAATTGTGATGATGATGATGATGATGATGTACTACTACCACTAAAAGTACCTATAGTAGAGGGAACTAGTAGTCTGGCAATATCAATCAATTCATACCTATGATACAAAGCTAATGGAAGGTTCCTTGTCCAAGTGAAAGATCTCCATAATCCATCAAATTGGACTTCTTCCACTCCTCCTCCCTCTCCTGCCAACAACAACCTACTACTACTAGTAGTTTTCTTCTCCTTCGTACTAATGGTAGATGGTACTACAACGACACATGTCAATACTGATCCCTGTCTAGATTCTATAAAAAGGGGAGGTATGAAGACAGATGATGATGATGATGAGTTGCAGTGAATCACAGTTACTGCTCCTTCTATTGCACCACCTCCGTCACCACCACCACCATGGCCATTACCTTCATCAGGACATAGTTGCAATGATGCAGACAAGACCAGTACTGGCCATCCTTTAGCAGTGACTGCTACTTGAAGACTGTTGGGAGTGAGTCTTAGTGCATCATTGCCATCATTATTCATGGATACTAGGTGAGGAGTGGCTGGTTGTACTGCATAGCTTCCTACTACTCTTAATTCATCTACCTTTGCTATCTGCTGCTGTGTCTTGTATATATTCTTATTATTATCAGTAGGATTGCCTAGGTTTCTAAGTCCATTATTACGAGTAGTATCAGTGTAATCAGGTAGGGTGATGACTAATACATGACAAGGAGTGGCCAGGTCAGCATGACTTCCCAGTAGGAGAGCAGCAAATCTACCACATGGAGAAGATGTTGATGCAATGATGGGTTGGGGGAGGCAGAGTTGGAGACCAAAACAGGGGCCAGTACCTAGTCTTTGTCTTTTGGATACTGTGGTTGACCACGTGGGTTGCCATTTGGAGGTTGTTGTTGTTGCCTTCATAGTTGTCAGATGACCTCCTCCGCCTCCTCCAACACTAGCGGTCAGCAGCTCCTTTCTCAGTGTGCTCTTGGGGGGTAAACTGGGGACTCCTCTAGAACTATCAATATTGTTATTAGCTGTAGCAGCTATATCGACATCTCCACCTTGTCTCAGAGCAAGGAGATTCTTCTGGCGTTTGATATCTGTCACCATCCTCACACCACCACCAACACTACGTCGTGCTGTATTCACTGTTCCATCCACATTAGCCTTAGCCAACATCAGCTTCTGCCTCCCTTTAACACCAGTTGCTGCTGCATTACTAGCAGTAGTATTCCCTTTACTGAAATCCTTATTCACAGTAGCAGCAGCTACTAAGACAGGAGAATCTTCATCTTCTTCCAGATATTTTTTTTCCTGACTAGCAGTTAGCAATGGTGTCGCATCACCAAACTTCTCTCTACAATAACTCTCAGTAATTCTAATATCATCATCATCATCATCCATCAATTCTAGACCCTCACCTCCACCACCACCTCCACCAGGTTGATGCAGTAGTGCTTTTAAGATACTATCATCTTCCAGTGAAGTAAGGGGAATACCCCCACCAAGGCCAAATGCTGGTGTTTCTGGCAATCTAGATCTAGATCTAACTGTATTACTAGGAACATTCACCCCCTCTGGTGCTACTACTACTAATGGAGGCTCTCTGGTATTACTACGAAGAGGAGGAGGAGGGTCCATTTCATATTGAGTTGGTGGGATACATTTATATGGCTCTCCTTCATCATATTCATCACCTTCATATTCATATTGATCTTCTTCAGTAACACCATCTAACTGCAGTGGAAGGCTTTCTCCTATAACCAAGGAGTTGGGAGCAGTGTGATGGCGACCAGCTGTGATTGTGGTTGTCAACTGAGTCTGTGTTGGCTGTTTGAATACATCCTCCTCCTTCTCATCATTCTCCTCATCTTGTTGTTGTTGCTGTTGTTGCAGAGGGGCATCTGGTGGAGGTATGGATACCGAGACTTGTTGCAGACGACTGGGTCTTGGACCACTAGCAAGAGGAAGAGCAGGTCTGGTGGGGTTTTGCTGTCTTTTGTTGTTGGGTGGTCGTACATCTCCTCCTGCTCCTGCTCCTCTGCCATGTGCTGAGTCGATGTCTGGAGGTGCTTCTAATTGTAATTGTTGATTATTGTTATTATTTTTGTCGAGTTTTATCTTTTCATGGTACATTACTATTGGTTGAGAACCACCTGGGGCAGGAAGGTAGGATTGAGGGGCGGGGGTGTGGCAGTCGTTCTTGGCATGATCCAGAAGAAGATGTGGCGGAGGTGGGTGATTGACGATGAGGTTTACAGCGGCTGGAGCACGGTTTGGATCCAAACGAGCCTTCTTATCGTATCGCTTGCCTTGAAGTTCAAGTTCCTGTGAGAATCAAGTTGATGAGGAATGAGTCCTTGTCTGTCCTGAAGTTTGAAAAGCGATCGATTATTTTTAACGAACTCACCTGAAGGATTCTCTGCAATACTCTCTTCTTCTTCTGCCTAACATCCTCAGTTTCGTTAGCTCTTGGCAAGTTCTTAGACCACGAATAACCTTCCAATTCCATCAAAGAAATAGAAATTGAAGGAAATTGGATGTTCATTTTTGGCCCTCTATTTTATATCTAAACACTATAGACGCAATATAATTCCATCATACAATTAAACACCTATCATACATTCCAGACAGCTTCAAACATTGCATTAATCACTCATCTATTATCCCAAAGCCTTCAAACTTCAACGTGCTGTGTGTCGACAGCGTCTCTTCTCCTTACCACCACCTCCACTCTCTTCTTATTCTTCACATCCCTCAACCCAGACACATCCAACCACCCTCTATCTACCAATATCTCCATATTACCACTCATCAAACATTTAACTACTACCATATCACCACCATCATCACCACGATCTCCTCCTAATGATCCCACCACTCCACACCCCACCCACTCCCTGCCTCTTCTTCCCTCGCCACTACCAACAACTCCAAAGTCTACAGCGCATGCAGCTATATATACACCCAATATATCATCATCATTATCACTGCTCTCTAATGCATTCAAAATCCATTTCACACCTACCTGCTGTCCCCCACTATCCTCCTCCTCCTCCTTCATACATGACAGTACCACTTTCAGTTCTAGTGCCAACCCAACCCCCCCCCTCCTCATTGCACTACTACTACTACTACTACTACTACTACTACTACTACTACTATTACTATCACTTAGTAGGATATTACGGGGATATTTTAGGTAGATATCTCTATCAAGGTACCCTCTCACCACTAGAGCACATATAATATATGTTGCATAATCCCAACTCATTATCATTGTTGCTGTTGTTGTCATCATGGAGGTAATGGAGTGGTCCCTAAGTTTAGGAGGAAGAGCAGCCAGACATTCCAATAATTCCCTCCAACACATATCACCATATTTATCATATTTATCATCTTCTTCTTCCCCATCATCGATGTTAGTAATAATAAGACTAAGATGGGTGATCACTTGGGTAATAGAGGTGGGATGAGGGAGTGCAGGTGCTATTATTGACAATAATGCACGCACGACATGTCCCAACATATCATCCTCATCATCGCTATCGCTATTGCTATAGTGGTGTATCATTCTCTTCATAGCACGCAACATTTTGATACTACCATCATCGTATCTTTGTACTGCATGTCGACACAGGTTCTTGAGTATCAGTAGTTGTTGTGATCTTGGAAGTACTTGAATTAACTCATCACATCTACTCATCACCACCTTACTGGTACTGCTATTAAAATTAGTAGTAGTAGTGCTGAATATGTCTTTTGATATGTAGTCAGCCATGACGGTAGGATGAGAAGCTGCTAAATTTATTATAGCACCTTGAACAGTAGTGGAATCATCATCATCATCATCATCATCATCATCATTGACAATTGCACCCGTTTCTTCCTGTTGTCGTTTGGTTAACCTCCGGCAAACAGCAGCAAGATCTCTTCCACAAGAAGTAGGCAACCTGGGAGCAGCAGCAATGCAACGCAGCAAGGAAGCGGCATCTTGATTTGTCAGCTGAATGGCATTTAGACCATTACTACTGCTACTACTAGCGGTACCACTGCCATCATCTGATGATGGTGGTAGGCACCATTTTCCTTCAACCAAGGAAGACAGCAGAGTTTGTAAAATACTCATGGGAGGAAGAACACCAGATAATGACACTGGTGGACCATCTACTACTGTACTGGGAGCAGTAGTAGTATTCATCTTCTTGTGGACTAGTTTACGTACTACCCAACATAACCGACCAACCGACCATGCCGCTGCTTTACGCACCCTTGGATCCACCTCTTCAACAGCTAATTCTTCAAATCTACTCATTACTTCCTTTATTAAAACGGACCCACCATGGTGATGCCTCATAATTGTCTCCAACTGTTCTACTCCCTCTTCTACACCATTATTAACACCAGTCAGTAGACTTGCAATTCCTGCCATCAGTGCTTGTTTCCCAGCTGCTGTGTGTGGTTTATTGTTGTTGTTTAGTAAGAATTGCAGCGTGTCCACCACCAATGCAGTTGATCCACCTTCTTCTCTTCCACCACCAACTGTAGTAGTAGCAGTAGCAGTAGCAGTAGCAGTAGCAGTAGCAGTAGCAGTAGCAGTAGCAGTAGCAGTAGCAGTAGCAGTAGCAGTAGCAGTAGCATATCCAGCTTGTATCAACCCAGGCACAATTCTGCCAAGACATTCAGCACTATTCCAATCCTTCTTCTCCGTAACATTACCTGTCAATGTATTGAATACATCCTGAACTTCCTTTGTAGTGAAGCTTCCCTTTCTATATGCATCTACCAGCGGTAATCTATGAAGACTGCCATGAGTACTAGTACATGTATTATAGAGCATATCTTGACAGAGGGTCTTTAGAGTAGAGGTGTCTAAGACAGGAGCTGCTAATGCCAATGATGAGAATATCTTTATACTGCTCACAGATTGAAGTAGTGTTATGATATCTGTAGCTTCAGTAGGGGCAGCATGCAAAGCAGCATAGGCAAGAGCGTCAGTTCTATTACTATCCTCTTCTAGAGGCTGCTTTTTCAATAATGCTATAATAGTGTGCAACTCTGACTCTCCTAGACTTGCTTTGACTGCCCCACACAATAGCCCAAGTGCAGTAGCACTTTCACCTTGTGCCTGATTACTGCCGGTACTACTATTATTACCGAGAAGAAGAGTCTTCAGCGCCGTGACAATTTCTTTAACAAGAACCTGACCCTTGTTCTTACCACTACTACCATTGCTACTGCTCTGTACTGCTGCTAAGCATAATCCAACTGCTGTATATGGTGAATGCTGTAACTCACTTGATGATGATGATGTCATAAGTGTCTGTTTAATAACACCATTCCATATCATCATTGCAGCATCTTGCTTAGATAGCCTCTCTCCTCCTTCTCTTCCTCCTCCGTGTTGTTCTCTCTCAACCAACATCCATCTGTTGAAGAAAGCCTTCCATCCATCAATTACATCACATCGGATATCTGTCATCCGAGGCCAGTTTGGTTGCTTGACAAGATCCTTGTATACAGCTGCAAATAATGAAGAACTAGATTGGCCCTTTGGAATACTAGATGGCGGTGGGGTGAATAAAAATAATACAGCTCCAGGTGAGAGTTCAGGTAGCATGGTGATAATAGGCACTGCTGATGCAGAAGAGTACTGACTACGACTTCTAAGAAGCTGCTTTGGAAGAGACGAGGATAGTTTATGCAGTACCACTTGCATTGATGCTTGATGTCCCTTCTGTGCGACTGAAGAAGAAGGAAAAAAAGAAGAACCGCCTTCCATCCCTCCTCCACCTCCTCCTCCCTTCTCTCCTCTCACCACCACTGCTGCACGTCTTCTATGTTTATGTTGGTACTCCATCGCCATGATAATCAACTGCTCACATGCCTTCTTCTCTTCTTGCTCTCTAGCTAGCGCAACTACAATCTCATCAAATGATGGGAATTCAACTCCAGCTTCTTCCAACTCGTCTATACTATATTCTGATAATGATATGTATGCCTCTCTTCTCACCTCACTCCAACCTCCTCCTCCACCTTCCTCTCTACTATTGGCAGCAGCCAGCCACAGGCCATCAATCACAGACTGAGCCACTTCCGGATGTAATCTCGCATCTAGCGCACCATGTGCTAGAAGCTTCACCCAAGCAGCAGCTGGCTGAGGATGATGTATGGGCAAACTAGGAAAGTATGTTGTCACTACTTGAAAAGCAGAATAAAACTCCAACACATCATAATGACACAACATAGACACTGCAGTCAACCCAGCTGCTTGGATTTGGGGGAACGCGTTCTTTTCTTGCAGACATTCTTGGATCATTGTGACCACACGTAGACCTCCTCTTTCTGGATCGTGTTGACATATATCTAGGATGCATTGCGCTCTGGCGAGTCGTAGTTCAATGGGGGGAGGAGTGGTAGCGAGGGTGGCACTGGTGCCTATGTGGGGGGTGGCGTAGCCTTGCAAAGCAGTGATTAGATGATTAATCAACACCCCACTACCACCACCACCACGAGCAACACAATTTCGTTTCCATGCTAGACACAGTAATCTGAGACCTACTGCTTGAACAAGAGGTGGGGAGGTGGGACCTAGAAGAGGCTGGAGAGATTGGAGCAGAAAAGAGAGGGCTGCAGGTGATGATGATTGGCCTCTTCCTCCTCCTGCCAGTGAAGCCCAGGTTCTCAACAGAGGCATAAGCAACTGCAATGGTGATGATGCAGATATAGGCCCACTAGTATCACCACATGTAGTATTGAGTAATAGAAGAGTTGTTTGTAGTTTATATACAATCACTGGCAACATATCTATACCATATAACGGTACAGTTGCTACTATCTCTGTTATGGTATGCAATGCTGCTACTTGGACCTCCATATGTGGATGATGGCACAGCGCACACAGCATGGTCCCTGACACATCATCCACCATCACCGTACTTCTTTTATTCTTCTTAGTATACCTAAAACTAAACAATACAGTGCTTTGCAGGCTACGGAGCCAGCCTAGTGCCAATGCAGGCTTGCTCCATAATTTAGGAGCTATGCGTGAGACCATCATCTCCACTACCAACCCTCTTCCATACAGTAGTGTTATTTCTTCCTTTCTTCCTTTATTGCCTCCATCACTATCATCTATGCTCTGTTGTTGTAGCTTATTAACAATGTATAAACACCACTTCTTCACTAACCCCTTATCATCACTATTACTACTACTACAACTGTTATGAAAAGTCAACATCTTTATCAGTAGATTCATCATCATCACCTTCCTCACTGATGATGCATCGATATTACTACTACTACTGCTGAGTGATTTCCCTACGAGTGATAAAAGAGATACAATCTGCTCACTACTCATCATCACCCTACCTTTTTCACAACACAAATATACATAATGCACTGCCATATCAAGAGTAGTAGTACCACTGCAAGTATCCTCCAGATAATGCAATGCAGATAGACATGTAGTTACACTACTGCCTTGTACTGCTATTAGATCATACAGCAGCGATGTCAGTGCAGTAGTTAGACTATTTATTGCTGCCCTTCTATCATTATTATTAGTATCATTTATATACTGGATGCAATGGATGATGTCTTGAATGTAGCTGGAGATATGTGCTTCTTGTTGAGGAGTGATGGTAGGATGTAAGGGAAGAGCAGATATGAGCATAGAGTTTAGTAATTGGTACGATGACAAATCACATATGAATGATGAAAGCTGACTATGTAGATACACTGATAATGATAAAGGTGATGATGAGGAGGAGGATAATATGGTATGGATGAATGGTAAGAGTTTCTGAGCTGCATGTACTGCCTTTCCTTCTTGTCTTTTGATGATGGAGATGAGGGAGGAGAATAAATGGGGAGATTGGGCTGGGTTTGAATTATAAGCTCTGATGAGGTACTTGTCTGGAGTTGACATACCATGTTGTTGTTGTTGTTGTTGGTAGTATGGTGGCAATGACGGAGAGGAAGAGGATGAGGATGAGGAGGGTTGTGTTTTTGTTTTTGTTTCCATCTCTTTCTGTGTTTCTATCCACCATAGTTGGGCAATTGCATTGTAGAGGGAATGGTATGATGAGTTGGGAGTGATGGCCAGAGCAGCGAGGAGGGTATTGAATGCATTGGAGGAGGAGAGGGTGCCTTGTGTAACGAGATGGAGGAGCTTGTGAGTGACGAGGTCTGTGGACGAGCAGTTGGAAAGAGTTTCGCTTCGGAGGAGGATGTCTTCGATGGTATTGGTTTCAGCTTCTAAGGACGATCTGATGGCATTGAGTAAGACGATAGGGTGATGTGGTGGCATTCCTAGTCTATCCAACTGAGATTTATTCATCTTCTAAGATTAAATTCGATCTGTTCGGTGACAATTTCTTGTTGTGCTCATGGCTAGTAGACAGTTTTATCAATGTTGTATACAATGCGTGGAAAATGTCGATTGCTGTTGATGTACAGGACATTGGAGCAGCATTAAGTATTTCTCTCCACCGACTTCGAAGAATTCATTCACTCCCTGGACTCTTGCAAATCACTGAATGCATCATGGTAAGCCTTTCAAATTGGATCAACTCGGCACCCTGATATGTATTGACATGATGCCGATTCCATGCCCCTCAATTTATCTCTATCAATCAAAAGGGTTGGAAGTAAGGACCACATCAAGGTGGGAGAAGGGGATGGTCATCGGTCATTCGCTGCACAGCATGCATGCAAATCACGTCCCCTCTCTGCCAGTATGCATCTCCGAGGGGCGGTGAAAAAGCATGATGAACCATAAAAGCTGGCGCAAACTGCTTGCATTGCTTTAATGCTTATTCACCATGGAATTGAGCACATTTCACATGCACGAGGTTGATAATTCTGCGTAGCTATGAGGCCCTGAAACATTTGATCAAATCTTTGTTGTTCTCTCAAAAAAACTCAATTATTGAGCATGTCTAGATCATCCAACTCCAGAGATAGACGCAACATGAGCAGGAACGTTTCAAAAGTTGACGCCGACGGACGAAGATACACCTCCTACCGACTCACATCAGATTTCCATATTTCCCATAGCTCATGCTCTCCCGACGACACATCACACCGTCCCACTGACTGCTATGGAGCAGCACACGCCATCACCCACTTCTCCCTCGGCACATTCACCCCAGGCGACTCCAGCCCCGTCTCCGCTTACCTCAACAGCCACGGCGTCCAAGCCCTCAAGGAATGGTCTCGAGGCAGACGTTGGACCACCGGCGGCACCGCTGCTGCTGAAAATGCCCTCCGGCTCATAGCCCTCCATGCCACCCCCACCCCAGACGACGAAAGCAAGCGACTTCACCTGATGGAAGCTCTCAGAAAACTAGCAGAGAGTGGTATCAATTTCTGCCGAGGCTTGACAATAGAACCGTATGGAAGCTTCACCTCTGGAATGTGGACACGTCATGGTGATCTTGATATCTCAATTGAAGGCTCAGCAGAGTGGCTTGATGATGATACTACTGGTTATAGAAACGGAGGAGGAGGAAGAGGAGGAGGAGGAGGGCATACGACAAGGGAGAGCTATGCAGCAACAAGGCAGGTTGATGTGTTGAATATGTCCCAAGATGAAAAAAAGAAATTCTTGAGAGCGTTTGCCAATAGATTGAGAGACAGGGTAGCATGTCCCCAGAATTTCCTAGTGTTGATTGGTGAGAAGATCAGGGTGCCGATAATCAAGTTTGTGAGTAAAGATGGGCAAGTAGAATGTGATATATCTTGTGATGGACACAAAGCACTGTTCAAGAGCACCATTATGGGTCTGCTATCCCACCACGACTGGCGGTTTGGCACCATGGTGAGATTGATCAAATTATGGGCAAGAAAATGGGAGCTGAACGATCCGACAACTGGGACATTTAATTCATTTTCTCTCAGCCTGATGGTGCTGTTCTACTTCCAAAATAGATATCCAGCCATATTTCCTCCACTAAAGGAGCTGTTTGCTGGAGAAGACAGACCTATGCAAGATGCCAATGGTGGTGGTGATAATAATAACCGTCCTTTGGAAAAGGAAAAGATGACAAGATTAGTACAGCTGGCAAATGATAAACTGCATCAACTATCTGCACTCAAACAACAAGGTAATAATAACAGCAATAACAATAGTAATGATGTTAATAGCGAGACATTGGTGGAGCTTCTCTCTGGCTTCTTCGCTTTTTATTCTGGAATATTCAGTGCCTGGCTCTCCCCCGAAGATGAATACGAAACAACTGCATGGAAAGCCTACAAACTTCCCAACCCTGATACCAATAGAAAACTATCCCGACAACTAGAAGAGGTAGGCCTGGCAAGAGTAGCCCGTCACGCCAGGATCAACACCTGGGATGGAAGCATCACCACCCAGCCCTGGCCTCCCACCAATGGAGCACTATTCTCAGTAGAAGATCCCTTTAATTCTACTGATAACTGCAGCAGGACCATCAGAAGGTGGGACACTGCTAGTACAGTAGTCAAGGCATTCCGTGCTGCAGCAATTCAGTTACAGATACTGACCGATACAATGGATGTGGTGTTGTGTTTGGATACTTTGTTCAGTGAAGCTGATGTGGACATACAGGGGATATTTGATAATGAGGTGCAGAAGAAAGCAGTAAAGGCAATACAACCTGTAGATTTGATGTTGCCTGGGTATGTGAGGGAGGCTATAGGGAAGACTCCTCCTTGTGTTGTTGCTGATCATACGGTGGCTAGAAGTAGAGAAATAGAAGAAGAAGAAGAAGAAGAGGAAGAGGAGGAGGACAAGGGTTGGAATAATAAGAGGAGTATGTTAATGAGCAATATGTCAATGGAGCTGGGTGCCGAGATCAAAGCTTGGGCAGAAGGAAAACTAGAAGTGCATAGGAGTCGAGAAGAGGAAAGAGAAAAGAGTAGAAGAGCAAAGGAGGTAAAGAGGGCAAAGAGAAAAGCAGAAAAAGATGCTCGCAAGGCAGCAGCAAAAGCATCATCATCATCATCAGCTTCACAGGCTGGACAATTAGTAGTTGCAGCTGCTCAAATGACTCTGCATGGCAATGGTGGTGGTGGTGGGACTACCGTTGCTACTGCCGTTGCCAGCACCACCGTGTTAGGGACACTCACTGTGATTAATAGTAATAATGAAGGAGGTAGATCTGTATCTAGATCATCATCTTCAGATGAGGATATGGAAGAGAATGAGAGCCCGCAGATACATCCCAAGCGCCTGGCATTCCTGGAAAGGCAGGCCAAGAGAGAGGCAGCTGCGAATGCCGCTGCAGCCCAAGCGCATGCGAGGTCCAGAGTGTTGGCCGGGAGGTATCACGGGAATAAGAAAACAAACGTATGATGGAACGAATCATAAAGATATTTGATATGTGTAAATGAAGAGCACGTGTATAAAAAGATCAGCGGTTGTTTGGTCGACTCGTGTGAAGAAAGGTGGTGCTAGATCACATCTCCAGCCTATTCCGATTATTGCAGCAATGTCTAGCAACTCATACTCCATCTGGGCCATGTCCAAGGACTCAGGTAGGCCAACATCACATCCAACTCGCTTGATCTCCTCATATTCTAACCTTTCTTCCCCACATCATATCTCCACAGACCACCTACAACTCACCCTCCAATCACACATTAACACCTTGAGCGCCCTAATCCCCGACGCCCCACCATTCCCACCTCATGTCACTCTCATTGGGGGCATCACACACTTAACTCTACCTCATATAATCTCCAAAGCCAGATCACTAGCCAATATCCTATCACCATACACAATTACATTCGACAAGGTCACTCATGGTACCATTTTCCATCGGTGTGTTTACATCTCATGCACCCAGAATACAGCCACTATGGAGGCAGGTAGACTCAGTAGAGAGATATTTATAGGAAAAAAAGAAGAAGAAGAAAGAGAAGATGGTGGTAGTAATAATACTAATCCTCCTCCTCTTCTTCCTACATATATGCCTCACCTTAGTTTGTTGTATTCAGATATAGAAGAGGAGGAGAGGGGGAGAATTGCTGAAGAATATGAGAAGTTATTATCACAAGAACAACAGGAAAACGAAGGAGCTGTATTGAACCGAGGGTTTGTGGTGGATAGATTATCTGTGTGGGAGACACCCGCTGAAGACAAAACATTAAAAAGCTGGCAAATGATAGAAGAAATACCCTTATACTGGCAGTAGTACTATTCCTTGGTTGTTAAAAAAAAAAAACAGCAGTGTTCATTATGATTATGATTGGAAGGAGGACTACACACGGCAATCCCAGCCTCCTGCGCGTGGGGCTCCTTTGGGTAAGCAAAGGTTGGTGGTTTGATTCCTTGAACACATGCTCCCACACAGTAATAAATCGATGATATGAATAACATTCCACAACTACGTAGACAGCCCTTGCCCTTACCCTCACATGGAGGTGGATGCAACTTAGTATCATGAAATCATAACCTGGATTAAAAACAGAAATAAAGTGG
>Ga0114919_10001720_pt1 | contig 17536 bp, 14 predicted proteins | sample BlataG_FD_88682 | JGI IMG/M metagenome (GOLD analysis project Ga0114919, IMG submission 88682) | Deep subsurface microbial communities from Black Sea to uncover new lineages of life (NeLLi) - Black_00105 metaG | ecosystem: Environmental > Aquatic > Marine > Oceanic > Sediment | place: Atlantic... | reverse complement strand
TGACCAATGCTCGAGCTATAGCCACCCTCTGCTGCTCACCCCCGGCCAGCTCACTCGGCCTGTGTTTGGCCCGATGTCCCAACCCCACGGACTCCAGGGCCTGCAAGGCCCGTTGGCGGCGATTGCTGGCGCCGCCGTAGATAAGCGGCAGCTCTACGTTGGCCAGAGCCGTGGTCCGCGCCAGCAGGTTGAAGCTCTGAAAGACAAAGCCAATCCTCTTATTTCTTATCTCGGCCAGCTCGTTGTCATTGAGCCCGTTGACTTCCACCCCATCCAGTCGGTACATGCCGGAACTGGGTCTGTCCAGGCAACCGATGATATTCATCAAAGTGGACTTCCCCGAGCCCGATGGACCCATGATGGATACCATCTCTCCATCATTGATGCAGCAGCTTATTCCGCGGAGCGCGGGCACCTCCGTCCGACCTGCCCTGTAGACCTTCGTTATGCTCTCCAGTTCAACCACCTATCAGCCTCCGAACATGCTAAAAGGCAGCTGCGCCACAGGAAGCACGACCTCCTCAGACAGCTCCAGCCCCGAGAGGACTTCCGTCCTTATGCCATCGCTCAACCCGAGCGTCACCGGTCTCTCTTCAGTTCCCTCCTCTATCAGAACCTCCACCCAGGGGCTGTCCCAACTGCCCTGGATGGCTCGATTGGGAATCAGCAAAACGTCTTCGCGGCGATCCGTGACGATTTCGGCAGTGGCGCTCATCCCATCCCTGATATCCTCGTCGGGCGCCTCCAACACTATGGTGGTCTTGTAGGACACCACTCCCGCCTGGATTGTTCCCGCTTGAGAGATGAAGGTTACCTTCCCCTTCAATTCCTTGCCGGGCAGCGCATCCAGAGTGATCTCCGCCTCCTGGCCCAGTTCGACGCTTGCGATATCTATCTCGTCGATCATGCCGTTCATTTCTATCTCGCTGGGGTCGATCAAGCGCACCGCCGGGTTGGCATATGTCATGGACGAAACCTGCTGGCCCTCATTTATGAGAACCTCAGCGGCGACGCCATCGAAGGGAGCGACGATGATCGCCTTTTCCAGCTCCAGCCTGGCTCTGGCCACATCCAGCTCAGCCATCTGCAGAGCTAGCTTAGCCTGGTCCGTCTGCAACTCCATCAGCTTGACCGACAGCGGCAGGGCCCATCTGGTGGAGTGCAGTTTCTCCTTAGCTTTGACTATGTCTGCCTCGAGTACTTCCAGTTGGGCTTGCATCTCCTCAGCGTTGTCTTTGTCCAGAAGCCTTCGTGCTTGTTCCACATCCTCCAGGGCCTCCTCCAGAGCGAGCCACGTTCCCGGCAAGTCACTCACATAGGCGCCAGTGTACATAGGATAGATCGTTGCCACCAACTGATTCCGCGCCACTTCATAGTCGATCTCTGCTGTATCCTGTCTGGCCAGCGCGGTCTGCAGACTCAGCTCCAGCGACTGGGCATCGAGTCTCCCCAGAACCTGTCCTTTTTGCACGGCATCTCCCTCCTCCACCAGCACCTCCAGTACCATACCTGTGGTGCCAAAGGACAGGTCAGTCCTGTGCGGCATCTCCAGGTTGCCACTGACAGAGACGCCTACCACCAGGTCGCCTCGCGTAACCACAGCGGACTCTCCCACCTCGTCATCTCCACCAGAGCAGCCGCCGCAGACAGCACCGAACAAGCAGATGGCTGCCACTACACCTATCCATTTCTTCATTTCTCGCAGGCCTCCGTTTTCGAAAAGAAATAAGCACTCAGTCCCGCTAGAGCTATCGACAAGACGAGCAGGACCCTGAAGTCAAGCCATGGTGAAAAGGCAGCACCGCCGACCAGGGCGCCTCTCACAGATGATATCATACCCGCACACACGGGCAAAGCGAGAGCTAGGATCGAGGGCTTTGTCCGTGGCTATTCACCCAAGACCTGGAGCACGAGTTTTCTCAACCTGGGGCGGTTGTCGAAATCGATGAGCACTATCTGTTGCCATGTGCCCAGAGTCAGCTTCCTGCCTACAAAGGGTACGGTCAGCGACGCTCCCAGCATAGAGGCACGCACGTGAGAATGGCCATTCCCATCTCCCCACGTCTTATTGTGCTCGTAAGCGATGTCCTCGGGAACCACTCTATCCCACGCGGTTCTGGTATCGTCGAGAAGCCTTGGCTCATATTCGACGGTGGTTACCCCAGCCGTCGAGCCGCTCACAAACAGTGTAGCGGTGCCGCTATTCATCCCCGATTCCAGCACCTTCTTCACCACCTGGGACGTTATGTCAACAATATCGCAATCCCCTCTTGTCTGGACTGTGATCTCCCCGGTAACCACGGTCACAGTCTCACCTCGCTCCACAGGATATCGCCCAGCTCGAATATCGGACCATCGCTACACACTCTCCTCGGACCTCTCTCGGTAATTACAGTGCAGCCACGGCAGGCCCCAATACCACATCCCATCCTTACCTCCAGGGAGACCTGACATTTCCTGAGCTTGTCTCCCCCGGCTGCCCCGCAGGCGGGGGCTAGCTGCGACATTGCCCTGTACATATCCACTGGACCACAGGCATACACCTGGTCAGCCCAATTCAGGAAATCCGTTACAACGTCGCTCACCAGGCCCTTGCGCCCCTTGCTTCCATCTTCGGTAACCTCAATGAACCGGACTCTATCGGCAAAAAGCAGCAGGTCTTCTTCATTCCCACGCAGTGAGGCAACAGGATAGACCTGAGTGCCCGTGCTTGCCCCGTGAATCAGCGTTACCCCGTGTTGCACCGAGGCCTGCTGAGCAAGCAGGACGAGCGGGGCAATGCCAATGCCTCCGGCCAGCAACAGCAAGTTACTTGAATCAGCCCCGATGTTGAACCCATTGCCGAGAGGTCCGAGGACGTCCACCCGGTCGCCCTTCCGACGTTGCGACAGCCAGTGAGTACCTTCTCCCACTCTCTTGAAGAGAATCGCAACTTGACTCGCATTCACCTGATGTATGGCGAAGGGCCGGCGCAATATCAAACCTTCACAGCGCAATGTTACGAACTGACCCGCTCTGGCCATGCTCGCGATATCCGGATCGTCGATCCACATGAGGTGTACACCGGGAAGCAGTTCCTGGTTGGAAGCTACCTTGGAGAGCGACTGTTTCATACTACGCCCCCATAGCTACCAGCATAGAGAGTCATCGCTGTAGACTACCTTGCCATTTGCCACTGCTGCTACCACCTTGCCCCGAAACTCGCAGCCGTCGAAAGGAGTGTTCTTACCCTTGGAAGCGAATGTGCGCTTGTCTACCACCCATTCCCGGTCAGTGTCAAGTATAGTGACATTCGCCGGATAGCCCACCCGCAGGCTACCCAGCACATCCCCCTTGCCGATGATCTTAGCCGGTTCGCAAGTTAGCTTGGACACCAGCATAGACAGGCTTATCTGCCCCCCATGCACCAAGCCCATGAGGCAGCCGAGAGCAGTCTCAAATCCGCTCACCCCAAAGGCCGCCCGTTCCAGTTCACAGTTCTTGTCCAACAGAGTATGCGGGGCATGGTCGGTAGCAATGGCGTCAATCACGCCGTCACCGAGCCCCTTGATCAGGCATTTGATGTCATCTTCGGTCCGCAGTGGCGGATACATCTTGGCATCGGTATCGTAGTTCCCAACCATGACTCTCTCCTCTGTCAAGGTCAGATGGTGGGGGGTAACCTCGGCGGTCACGGGCACCCCTTTCTCCCTGGCAAGACGTATCATCTCCACAGAACAACCAGTACTCACATGGGAAACATGAACCCTGGCTCCAGTCAGCCTGGCCAGCAACAGATCCCGGGCCACCACGATCTCTTCGGCAGCCGCCGGGATCCCCTCTACTCCGAGTCTGGCAGACGCCAGACCTTCATTCACAACCCCGTTGCCATCCAGTGTCTTGTCTTGACAGTGGTCCATGATCGGCAAGTTAAGCTCTCTCGCACGTTCCAGAGCACGGCGCATAAGCTGAGAGCTCCGCGGGGTGTCGCCATCATCGCTGAAGGCAACCACGCCAGCATCGGCAAGCTCAGCCATGTCGGTCAGTTCCTCGCCTCTCCTGCCCTTGGTAATACATCCCACAGGAAAAACGTGAACAAGCCCCTCTATCCTTGCTTTCTCCTTCACCCACTCCACGGTACCCCTGTTGTCCAGAGGCGGATTGGTGTTCCCCATACAACAGACGGCGGTGAAGCCACCCACAGCCGCTGCTCTGGTGCCGCTGGCGATCGTCTCCTTCTCCCCGAAGCCCGGTTCCCTCAGATGGCAGTGAATATCAACAAAGCCGGGACAAAGCACCAGTCCCCCGGCGTTCAGAACCTTCACCCGGGCCGAGACGTAGCCATCGCCCAGCGGCGCAATTTTTCCCTCATCAATAAGCAAGTCTCCAACCTGGTCCAAGCCCTGACTGGGGTCAATTATGCGGCCGCCCCGGATAAGCAGATGACCAGCTCCGCCTCTCATCCTCTCACGTAGCTGCTCGGTCTGAAACCCTGAGCCTGAGCATCCTTTTCTGACTGGAAGACGATTAGCTTCTCTGGCTTGATATTGCGCGCCCAGTGGCTATCGGCACTATGGTATTTCTTGCTGTCGAGCTTTCCTTGATGCCAGTCTGCGCTGGCGATGAATTCAGGACGAAGCTCATGCTCACAATACACGCAGCCCAGTATCAAGGGCCTCAGGTCCACTATCTTGAACCGCGGCTTGATGTACTTCATCTCCGTCTTCTGGTTCGAAACACATCTTGGATTGGCACAGCTCACTCCAGAATCCCTCTCATACATCGGGTAACTTCTCTTTCTGGGTAAGGACTCCCTCTCTCCAGAGACTGCGGTCTGTTTCGTACCCAGCAGGAGCGCTATAAGCGACATTCTAACGGGCACCCCACGAGCAGCTTGCTTGAAGTACATGCTTCTGGGGTCGGCGTCCACTTCATACGCCAATTCGTCAACGCGAGGCAACGGATGCATCACCAGCGTGCTCTTGAACTGCTCCCTCTTAAGGAGTCTCTTGTCCACCACCGGGTAGCTCTTATCCACCTCCTGCCCTTCTACCGCAGCCGCATGCCTTTCCTTCTGCAACCTGGTGACGTACAGGGCATCGACTCCAGCCTTCAACTCGACTTGGGCGCTGACGTCGGGCATCATGGCAAGCTGATGCGGGCTGCCTGGAGTTATGTAGACAGCATCCAAGGGGAAGACCTCCTCGGTGGCTTCTTCAGGTGGCGTCTCGTACTTCACCAGTTCACCCCCGTATTCCCTGGTCAGCTTCCTCAGGATGTGCGCTGGTACTTCCAGACCCGGTCCAGGACGGAAGAGAATGGTAGCTCCGAACCTCGCCAGCGCACAGGCCAGTGAATGTACCGTTCGGCCGTATTTCAAGTCACCCCATAATGCAATTCTGAGACCCCTGATTCTGTGCCTCTCCTTCTGGATGGTGTACAGGTCGCACAAGGTTTGGGTGGGATGTTCGTGACCGCCGTCACCGGCGTTTATCACCGGGATACCAGCATAGTCCGCCACCACCCTGGCTGCCCCCTCCCATGGATGCCTGATGACGATTATGTCCGCGTAGCTGCCAATCACTCTGGCCATATCAGCGATGCTTTCACCTTTAGCCAGCGAGGTCGCACCCACATCAACCGCGCTTATGACACGGCCCCCGAGCCTGAGCATGGCAGTTTCGAACGATAGCCGTGTCCTGGTGCTCGGCTCAAAGAACAGGCTCGCCATGACCATTCCCCGGCATACCTCAGACTGCTCCCTGAGCGAATCCGCCATCTCATCCGCCAGGGAGAACAATGCCTCTATCTCCCCATTGGACAAGTCATCTATGGTAACCAGACTTCTATCTGCCAAGCTCATGGTAGCCTACCCCCTGTGTGCGCCTGAGCGTCCGGCCTGCCGGACAACTGACAATCGTCACTCTATCCACACCGTCGACTTCCTGCACCTGCACTCGTACCTCCTCGTCCCTGGAGCTCGGTATGTTCTTGCCGGCGTAGTCCGCTCGAATGGGAAGCTCCCGGTGGCCACGGTCAATAAGCACAGCCAACTGGATCGAACTGGGGCGTCCCAGGTCCATGAGCGCATCCATCGCCGCTCGGATACTCCGCCCGGTATACAAGACATCGTCCACCAGGACCACATGCCTATCAGTGATATCGGTGGGAACATCGGTGTCCTGAACTGACTGCCTGGCCCCCAGCACAGGAGCATCATCCCGATAGAGGCCAATATCCAAAGCGCCAAGGGGAACCAACACCCCCTCGAAACTCCAGATTGCGGACCCTATCCGTTGCGCCAGGGGAACTCCCCGAGTTCGCATGCCCACGAGCACAATGTCCTCGATGTCCCGATTTCTCTCTATGATCTCGTGAGCAACGCGAGCCAGAGCCCTGGCCATGTCCTCCGAAGTCATGAGGACCTTGTTAGATGCCAAAAAACCTCCCGCCTTGAAACTGGCAAGAGGTTCGCGCCAATGCCGCCATTGCGGCAGACTCTGACATTTGTCCACTTACCAGCCTCACTGGACTGATTTAAAGGTTTAGGTACTGTAGCATGCTCACAGGAATTGCGCAACGCCAGTCAACTTGACAACTCGGCCGCGCCCCTTTAGAATAAAAGAGCCTAAGTCTCTCCTTTCAGTTGTGAATACGTCCATTCCGGAGTGCAGTTTTCTATGTCCGCAGTGAAGCATGACTAAGTATATCTTCGTTACCGGCGGCGTAGTAAGTTCGGTTGGCAAGGGCATCTCCGTAGCTTCCATAGGCAGGATACTCAAGGGACGCTCTATTTCTGTCTCTGCCCAGAAGCTTGACCCCTACCTCAATGCCGCCCCTGGAATGATTTCCCCTGCCCAGCATGGCGAGGTATTCGTCACCCAGGACGGCGCTGAGACCGATCTGGATCTGGGGCATTATGAAAGGTTCCTCGGAGTGGACTTGACCCAGGCTTCGAGCGTTACCGCTGGCCAAGTGTATTCCTCCATCATCGCCCTGGAGAGAAATGGTGACTTTCTGGGAGGTACCATCCAGGTAGTCCCGCAACTCACCAATGAGATAAAGAGGCGCATCAGACGGGTAGCTGAGATCTCTGAGGCCGCCGTTGTCATAGTCGAGGTCGGGGGCACAGTAGGCGACATCGAAGGGCAGCCATTCCTCGAGGCCATAAGGCAAATGAGGAAAGACGAGGGCAGGGATAACGTGCTGTACATCCACGTGACCTTTCTCCCCCATATTGCCGCCACCAACGAAATAAAGACGAAGCCTACCCAGCACAGCGTTAATGAACTGAGGCGCATCGGGATCCAACCCGACGCCATCTTCTGTCGCAGTGACAGCGAGATATCCGAGGGCATAAAGGACAAGATTTCGCTGTTTTGCGATGTAGATAAAGAGGCAGTCATTCCTCTCGTTACCGGCGAGACGATCTACGAGGTGCCACTGCTGCTGGAGGAATACGGATTGGGCGATTTCCTGGTCAACCGCCTGCGAGTGGACGGCAAGGAGAGCAACCTGGATCAGTGGCGCGATATGGTCAACAGATTGAAAGCTCCCAAAGAGCCGGTAACGATTGGCCTCGTAGGGGAGTACGTGGACCTCCAGGATGCATATTACTCGGTCCGCGAAGCGCTATGCCACGCCGCTCTAACCCACGACCGCGAAGTAAGGATAGAGTGGATCAATTCAGAGGAACTCCAGGGAGGACGCACCAACAGGCTCAGGCAGGTTCAAGGCGTGATTGTCCCAGGGGAGGCCGGTCACCAGGGAGTCGAAGGCACGATAGAGGCAGCTAGGTTTGCCAGAGAGAAGGACATACCCTACCTTGGCTTGTGTCTCGGGATGCAAGCTATGGCCATCGAATTTGGACGCCACGTGTTTGACAACCGGGAGGTCAACTCCACCGAGTTTGACCCTGATACTGCTTACCCGGTGGTCCACCTCCGCGCACAACACCGATCTGGCGAGCAAGAGGATAGCGCCGTGCGCCTAGGAACTTACCCATGCCATCTGATACCCGGAACATTGGCTGCCCGATCTTACGGCTGCGATGTGGCCTACGAGCGACACCGTCACCGCTTCGAGTTCAATAACGCTTTTCGCCAGCCACTGGAGGATGCGGGCATGATAGCCAGCGGTGTCTCTCCTCATGGGGAGCTAGTAGAAATCCTCGAGCTCAGCAATCATCCCTGGATGGTGTCTTGTCAGTTTCAAGCTGAGTTCAGGTCCCGCCCTGATCATCCCCATCCTCTTTTCGTGGATTTCATCGGGGCGGCCAAGAAGACAACCGTGGAGGGATCCCAGACCAGCCTACCCATGGACTAAGGAGAGGCCATGCAACTGTTCCTCGACACTGCCAACATCGATCACATCCGCCACGGCGTGGAATTGGGAGTCGTCACCGGAGTTACCACCAACCCAAGCCTGGTATCCAGAGAAGGCAAGATCATCTACCGAGACCTGGTAAGAGAGATCTGCTCGATCGTTCCCGGACCAGTATCCACCGAGGTATTGGGCCAGGATGCTTCACAGATGGTAGTCGAAGCCAGGGAAATAGCTAAATGGGCGGAGAACATTGTAGTCAAGATACCGGCCAGCCTGGAGGGAGTCAAGGCTACCTCAGTGTTAACCAAGGAGAATATCAAGGTCAACTTCACCCTATGTTTTTCTTTAAACCAGGCTGTACTGGCAGCGGCGGCGGGTGCTACCTTCATCAGCCCTTTTGTGGGCAGGCTCGACGATATCGGCGAGGACGGCATGAGGGTGGTAGTTGACATTGTCCAATTCCTGAGCTATTATCGGCTCCCCACTCAAGTCATAGCTGCCAGCATCAGACATACTCAACATTGTGTGATGGCAGCCAAAGCTGGGGCGCACATCGCCACTATCCCTTACAGGGTGTTACTGCAAATGATCCAGCACCCGCTGACAGACACAGGGATCAGGCGTTTCACGGATGACTGGCGAAAGGTAATGGGAGATGAGGGAATCGTGGAACCCTTCAAAATACCCAAAGATGATCAGGGCAATTCATCAAGGTAAACATATCCTGAGGAGACTACTATGACGACGATGGCTCAACTAGAAGACAAGACCCGCGATGAACTTGAGGCGTTAGCCAAGGAAACCGGAGGCACAGGATACTCATCGCTGAAGAAGGCGGACCTCATACTGCAGATCCTCAAGTCGCAAGCGGAGCGACAGGGCAATCTATTCCTGACGGGCGTACTGGAGATTATGCCTGAAGGCTATGGTTTCCTGCGTCAGGACAGTTTCCTCCGTGGTACTAACGACGTCTATGTATCGAATTCCCAGCTTCGCCGCTTCAATCTGAGAGACGGAGACCACCTCTGCGGCCAGGCTAGACCACCAAAGGAGGGTGAGAAGTACTACGGATTGCTCCGAGTCGAAAGCATCAACGGGCTTGATCCCGAACTGGGAAAGAATCGCCGCAGTTTCGGCTCGCTGACACCAACTTTCCCCGACAAGTTCATCAATCTGGAGACCACTTCAAGCGAGCTGTCCACTCGTCTCATCAATCTGGTGGCGCCAATAGGCAGGGGCCAAAGAGGACTCATTGTCTCCCCACCGAAAGCAGGCAAGACTGTCCTCCTCAAGAAGATCGCCAATGCCATAGGCACCAACTACAACGACATACATCTCATAGTCTGCCTCATCGGCGAAAGGCCGGAGGAAGTGACGGACATCAGGAGGTCGGTTAAAGCAGAAGTCATAGCCGCCACCTTTGACGAACCCGTAGAAAGCCAGACCAGAGTGGCCGAACTGGCGTTGGAGAGAGCCAAGAGACTCGTCGAAACAGGCAAAGATGTGGTCATACTCCTGGACGGCATCACTCGCCTTACCCGCGCCTACAACCTGGCAATGCCGACGAGCGGACGAACCCTGTCTGGCGGCCTTGACTCGGCGGCTTTGTACCCGCCGAAGCGGTTCTTCGGCACGGCCCGCAATTCCGACGAGGGCGGCAGCCTGACCATCATCGCCACCTGCCTGGTGGACACCGGCAGCCGTATGGATGAGCTCATATATGAGGAGTTCAAGGGAACCGGCAATATGGAGCTTCACCTGGAGAGGAAATCGGCCGAAAAGAGGATTTTCCCGGCGATAAACATCATACCCAGCGGCACCAGAAGGGAAGATCTCTTGCTGGACGAAGAAACTATAAAGCAAATACGGCTGCTCAGACGCATGGTCAGTGTGCTGAGCGATGATTCTCCCAACCCAAGCGAGGTTACAGCAAGGGTACTGGAGAGACTGGGCAAGACGAAGAACAACGCTGAGTTCCTCGCTAACCTATCGAGGGAAACGTAGAGGGACTCCTCGCCTCGAGCATTGCACTCCCCATCCCGCGTCTTTATAATGTCCGCGTGGTTTCGCAAGGGCCAAGCTGGGTACAAAGGCTAAGGATAAGGATGAAGAGGGCTCTGGGCATGAACATCTTTCTATGCGATAGCTGCAAATGGAACTGGAGAAGCTCGTGCCACCGCCCCGAGCGTCCAAATGCCATCTGGTGCCCTGAATACCAGAAGAAAGGACGCTAGCTATACCTTTCTTTCCACGACCGCTGCCATTCCCTGACCAACGCCGATACACATCGTCACCAAGCCATAGCGCAGGTTTCTCTTCCTCATGTCGTGCATAATAGTGACCACCTGCCTCGCCCCGGTGCAGCCAATCGGATGGCCCAGCGAAATGCCACTCCCGTGGGGATTGGTGTTGTCCCATTCACCCAGCATGGGAGAAACACGTTCCTGGCCTTTGCGTCATCCCGTGGCTGTTCCCGCAACACCTGGCGAAAAGCCCGCGAAACCTATTGACAAACGTCACTCTGCGGTCTACAGTTCAGCATCGGGTTGTGCTGTGCTTTCTCCACCACACTGGAGAGCCAGTGGGAGCCGTGGGCAATCGTGTATTACGTGTGACCCACGGGGGAAGCCAGGCAAGGAACCCACGTAACATACCTTACCTGCGATAAATGCGCTAAGGAGGTGCTATTTGAGATAGTCTGCTTGTTCTGGTTTTCGAGAAATTCGTAGACAGGAGGTAGAACAAATCAAATGAGAACAAAGAAATCGTTCATTGTGATCGGTGGCATACTTCTGGCGCTGATTATAGCGGTCATGCCGTTTGCTTCCGCCTGCGCCCCAGGCCCTTCAGGCGAAGAAGGAGCAGCTCCAGTCGAGGCAGAATACCACTGGCGGATGGGGAACGCCTGGACACAGCTGGAAAGAAACACGTCGATGCAGGTGTTCGCTGACCTCATCCACGAATACTCAGGTGGGAGAATAGAGGTGGAGTTCTTCCCCGACGGCTTGCTCGGCACCCATGATGAACTCTTTCACGCCGTGATGGATGGCAGCGTCGAGATGGGAAACCTCTGTCCCTATGTTCATCTTCTGCCAGGTGGGATGCTCAACTGGATGCCCTGGACTACAGGTAACTACGACGAGGCAGCCATTGCATATTCGGCGCCTGACGGGATACTGTACAAAGTAATGACGGAGGCCTACGAGGAAGTCGGCACCAAGTACCTCTGGGCCTGCCCCATGGGCCCATATGGCCTGGGCAGCACGGTCAGTCCGATCAAGACACCCGACGATTTCGAGAATCTGAAGTTCAGGGTTTCGGGCTCGCTCGGCTTTGTCAAGTGTATGGAGAACATGTCAGACGGCACTGGTATGACACTGGAAACCATCCCCTGGGCTGACCTCTACAATGCATTGGAAAGGGGAGTCGTAGACGCGTGCTGGAGCCTGTGGGGGTCCCTCATAGAGGAGCGCCACTACGAAGTGCTCGACTACTACACAGCCCTTGGTTTTAGTTGGGACTGCAACAACATCAACATCAACAAGGAACTATGGGACGGCCTGCCCGCGGACCTTCAGGACGCCATATCCCGCGCCGCGAGCGTGGCCGAGGAGCGCGACTTCGAGGCACACCGCCGCGCCGATATCCAGAACAAGTCTAAACTCGTTGAGCTAGGGCTGGAGATTTACTATCCTACCCCACAGGAAAGAGCGGTCTTCAAACAGAAGGCAAACATGTTGCCAGTTTGGGAAGAGCTCTGCACACCATGGCTTGATGAGCACTACCCCGGCCAGAACATGACCAAAGCAATCCTGGATGAACTGAACCGGATAAGTGACGAGGTAACAGCAGCAGGCGGCTAACAGGGGCTCTTGATTCGTACTAGTAGTGCCTCCCCCACCCCTCGAGGTAATGGCGTGCAGCGAGGCACTCGGGTTGAGAACCCTCGGCAGTTTTGACTATCGGGTGGGGGAGCACATCATCATCCTAGATCTCCCCCACCTCTGCAAGTCAACTACAGGAGGTGGCCCTTTGTGACGGACGGCAAGTCAATATGGAAGCGCTTACTGCATGGACTGCAATTGGGGGAGGCGGTTATCTGCGCAATTGGGCTGGTTGCGGTGACTATGCTGACCTTCGCTCAGGTGGTCAACCGCTACTGGCTGCACTTCGAGATAATGTTCCTCGGCGATCTGGCGTTGTATCTGTTCGTCTTCTTCATGCTTATAGCAGCCACCATAGCTACATGGGGGGAGGGGCATATCTCGGTGGACTTCCTTCGCGACAAGGTCTGGCGAACAAGGCCGAAGGCTATGGCCATTCATCGCCTCACCATGGTCGTTTTGTCCATCATCATACTGTGCGTCTTTCTTTCCCCCGCCTATCGATTCATGCTTCAGGCCATCAGACATCCCCAGTACGGGACACTCGTGCGCTGGTTCAATACCAGTTGGCTGCAGACTACACTGTTTGTTGCAGGCTCTCTGGTATTGCTACACCTGCTGGTTATTGCTGGTAGAGAGATACGCACGCTAAGACAAACCTTGCAGTCTGGGGAACGAAGGTAAGGCAGGCAACAATGGAAGCTGGAATGTTTGTCGGCATTGCGCTCTTCCTTTTGGGAATAGCGATAGGGCTGCCCCTGTGCTGGGTCTTCGTGGGATGTTCGATAGCAGCCCTGATTGTGATAGGTAGTCCCATAGCATTCATCGCAGGAACAGCTTACCACGCCATAGATAGCTACATCCTCATGGCCATAGCCTTCTTCATTTTTGCCGGTAACTTGATGTCCGAATCGGGTATTGCGGACCGCTTCGTCCGCTTCAGCTATGCGCTGGTGGGAAGAATAAAGGGTGGCATGGTGGACGTCGGCATAGTGACCATCCTCTTTCTCGGTGCCCTTACTGGCTCCTCAGTTCCCACCATAGCGGCTACAATACCGCTCTTGGTCCCTCGACTGGAGAAGTATGGATACCAGAAAAGGTATACCACAGCCGTTCTCTGCTCCAGCAGCTTCCTGGGGTACCTGATACCCCCGAGCGTTCCCGTGCTCATCTACTGCCTGGTTGCCCAGCAGTCAGTGGCTGCCGTCTTCCTGTCTACTATCTTCCCCGGACTTCCGCTCGCCGGGGGCTACATGGTGCTGAACACCTTCATGGTCGGCAAGTATATGCAACCTGCCAAGGACGTTCCTGAGCTGCCAACCGGGTTCAAGGATTCAATCAAGGAGGTGGGAACAGCCGGCTGGTCCGCTCTGCCAGCGCTAGGGTGCCCTCTCATTGTGCTGGGAGGCATCTACGGAGGCGTGTTTACACCAAACGAGGCAGGGGCTATTGCTGTCGTCTACACCCTGATTGTTGGCCTGTTCGTGTATCGCGAACTGACGGCGAAGAACTTCTGGAGAACCGCCCAGACTACCCTGATGACGCTGGGCATGATTACCCTGTTGCTCGGCTTTGGCACGGTCTTCACCAGGCTGCTCATCCGAGAGGGAGTAGCCCAGGCTATGGCGAACGGCATGATAGGGGCGTTCCAAAGCCAGTACCTGGTGCTGTTCATGATGAACGCTCTACTGCTAATCCTGGGGATGTTCATTGACGGCATTCCTATTCTCATAATCGCAGTACCCCTGATAATGCCCCTGGTCAGCGAGCTAGGCATGAACATGGTTCAGTTGGGAGCGATAATTGTGGTGAACGTTGGCCTCGGGGTGGTCACGCCGCCGTATGCCATGTCGATCTTTGTCGGCTCCAAGCTGGCAGACGTTCCGTATGCCCAACTGGTAAAGCCAATGATGATGTTTCTATTCATTGTCGGCTTGCCCGTTCTGTTCCTCACCACGTATGTTCCTGCGCTCTCGTGTTGGCTGCCAACCCTGGCGGTAGGCCCGAAGATAGTAGGCCCATGGTAGTAGACTAGGAAACGGGGAGGCAACGATGTTCGATACACTGATACAAGGCGGCACGGTTATCGACGGGACAGGAAACGTCGGCTTCAAGGGCAGTGTCGCCGTAGACAAAGACCGGATACGGATCCTGGTGGGCGACACCTCGTCCGTGCAGGCGGCAAGTATCATTGACGCCACAGGCTGCATAGTGGCTCCCGGCTTCATCGACGTCCATACCCATTCCGATCTGATCGCACTGTCCGAACCCCTCAACGAGCCCAAGGTAATGCAAGGGGTGTGCACCGACATGCTGGGTCTTGATGGGATGGGATACGCTCCGCTGTCAAAGAAGAATCTCGAGATGATGCTGCTCTATTGGTCAGGAATCAGCGGCTATCCCGACCTGGACTACAGCTGGAGCTCGGTGGCTGAATACCTCGAGCGCTTCAACCACAGCACGTCGATCAACGTGGCCTACCTCATACCCAATGGCTGTCTTCGAGCAGAGACCGTGGGATGGGAGAATCGCCCGGCCAGCAAAGACGAGGTCGGGGCAATGCAGGACATGATAAGGCAAGGAATGAAGGAGGGAGCCGTCGGCCTTTCCACCGGGCTCTCGTATCCTCCCGGGGTGTACGCCGACACCGCGGAGCTGGTTGAACTGTGCCGCACTGTGGCCCACTGCGGCGGAGTTTACGTGACACACGTGCGATACGACCTCGGAGACGGGGCTTTTGATGGATTCCGAGAGGCCGTGGCAATAGGAGCCCGCAGCGCTTGCCCGGTGCACTTTTCCCATTACGCCACCAACCTCGCCACTCGAGGCCAATCCGATAAGATGTTGCGCATAGTGGACGACGCCAGGGCGATGGGAGTTGACCTCACCTTCGATTCTTACCCCTGGCCTGCTGGAAGCAGCTACCTGACCATAGCCGTCCCTCCGTGGGCACACAGCGGCGGCCCGCACCAACTGCTGAAGCGACTTCAGAATAAAGATGACAGGAATAGAATGCGCGGCCAGGGCACCAAGGTAGTCGGCGCGGTGGAGCAAATTGTCATAAGCGCCGTTAAGACGGAGAAGAACAGGTGGTGCGAAGGACTGACGGTGGCGGCGGTTGCCGACAGAGTCAATAAGGACCCCTTTGACGCGATCTGTGACCTGCTGGTGGAGGAAGACCTGCAGGTGGCCTTCTACGCTTTCACCGGCGATATGAACGACGTGAAGGCGATCATGACGCACCCGGCGCATATGTTCATAACCGACGGCTTGCGCATAGGAGGAATGCCCAATCCTAGAACCTACGGTACCTATCCCAAGATACTGGGGCAGCTCGTGAGAGATGAGAAGATAATGCCCATGGAGCAGGCAATCAGGAAAATGACGTCCTTCCCGGCCCAACGATTCGGGCTGGCCGATATAGGCATCCTGCGGGACGGCATGAAGGCTGACATTGTGGTCTTCGACCCCGTTACCGTAAGCGGTGTAGCTACCTTCGCCAACCCGAAACAGTTCCCCCTGGGGATAGAATACGTCTTCGTGAATGGCAAAATGGTAGTGGAAAAAGGAAGACACACCGGCGCCCTTCCCGGAGAGCCTCTGAGGATGACAGGCGTAGGCTGTGGCTAGTAGCCTCTTCGCAGTGTACCATTTCCATTCCCCAGCGGTGCCCCGGTGGCTACTCCGTCACAAGCTCCTGCGCGAGGCCCATTCTCCTCGCAGGACCACAGGCAGCAACCAACCAGAAACGAAAGCAGCAAGGACAGTGAGGCCGCAATGCTTGACGTACTGATCAGGGGCGGCACGGTTGTTGACGGCACGGGAAACGTCGGCTGCAGGGCTGATGTCGCCATAGCAGATGATCGACTCAATATCCTGATGGGTGACACATCATCCATCCAGGCAACCCGCATCATTGACGCTTCAGGCTGCATAGTGGCCCCGGGCTTCATTGACGTTCACACCCATTCCGGGCTCATGGCCCTGTCGGAGCCACTGAATGAGCCCAAGATAAGGCAGGGAGTAACCACGGAGATAGTGGGACTCGATGGCCTGGGATACGCGCCGCTGTCGAAGAAAAACATGGAAATGATGCTGGTGCGCAACTCAGGCCTGGACGGGTACCCCGAGTTGGACTACAACTGGGGATCGGTTGCTGAATACCTGGAGCGGTTCAACCACAAAACCTCGGGGAACATCGCTTTCCTTATCCCCAACAGTTGTCTCCGGGTGGAGACCGTGGGATGGGAGAACCGTCCTGCCACCAAAGACGACATGGAAAAGATGCAGGCCATGATAAGGCAGGGAATGGCGGAGGGCGCAGTTGGCATGTCCACCGGCCTGCAGTACCCTCCCGGCAGCTACGCCGGCACAGAGGAACTGATTCAGTTGTGCAGGACTGTCGCCGAGTGCGGCGGGGTCCACGTAACACACGTGCGCTATGACCTGGGAGACTGCATCTTCGACGGCTTCAGAGAGGCCTTGAGGATAGGAATCCATAGTGGATGTCCCATTCACATATCACACTATTTCGCCACCATAGCCCTGCGCGGACAGACGGCCAGGATGTTGCAGTTCGTGGACGACGCCAGGGCGATGGGGGTTGACCTTACCTTTGATTCCTACCCCTGGGAAGCGGGGAGCACCATGCTGGACATAGCCTGCCCTCAGGACGACTACAACGGCGGCCCGTACGAGCTCCTGAGGCGGCTTAAGGACAAGGAGCACAGGGAGAAGATGCGCGGACAGTCCACCGCCAATCTAGGCCGGATAGACGGCATGGTGATCAGCGCAGTCAGAACCCAAAAGAACAGGTGGTGCGAGGGCCTGACAGTGGGAGCCATAGCCGATAGGCTCAACAAGGACCCCTGGGATACCATGTGCGACTTGATGATAGAGGAAAACCTTGGAGTGGCTTTCTACAACTTCGGCGGCGACATGAACGACGTCAAGGTCATCATAACCCACCCGGCCCACATGTTTTGCTCCGACGCCTTGCGGATAGGAGGAATGCCCAATCCCAGAACCTACGGTACCTATCCCAAGATACTGGGACAGCTGGTGAGGGATGAGAAGATAATGCCCATGGAGCAGGCAATCAGGAAAATGACCTCTTTCCCGGCCCAACGATTCGGGCTGGCCGATAGAGGCATCCTGCGGGATGGAATGAAGGCTGACATTGTGGTGTTCGACCCCGTTACCATAAGCGGCGTGGCCACCTTCGCCAACCCGAAGCAGTTCCCCCTGGGCATACAATATGTCTTTGTAAATGGTAAAATGGTGGTGGAGAGGGGAAGTCACACCGGCGCTCTCCCTGGCAAACCCCTGAGTATGAGAGGCCATGTGGC
>Ga0114919_10001717_pt1 | contig 17543 bp, 17 predicted proteins | sample BlataG_FD_88682 | JGI IMG/M metagenome (GOLD analysis project Ga0114919, IMG submission 88682) | Deep subsurface microbial communities from Black Sea to uncover new lineages of life (NeLLi) - Black_00105 metaG | ecosystem: Environmental > Aquatic > Marine > Oceanic > Sediment | place: Atlantic... | reverse complement strand
TCATGTAGTTGATTATGGTGGAGGTGTCGCTGTAGGTGTTCCCCCGCACCCGTATCTCTTTGACGGTGATGGAGCCGGTGTAATCGCCCTGGGGTTGGGGATAGATAGTGAGCGTTTCCCCACCCTCAGCCTGTGTTGGGGGCGGGCTCGGTTCATCTCCCCGGGCTGTGGATATGAAAAAGAGGAAAAAAACTGTGATGACGATTGTGCGGAGGGGCATATAGCTATCTATCTTGGTTTAAAAAAGCGCCGACCACTTTGGGGCGGGCTTACCGTTAATTAGCTTGGTAAAATCGTTTGGAGGGCTTCGCTTTTAGTATGGCTCTAGTTTCCCACAAATTCAACTGTAAACTGTTCTATTCCTCCGCCCACTCATCCAGAAATTTGCTGATAAGGTCCGTGTCCTCATCAATAGGTCGTTTTGCATCTCTGGGCAGTTCCTCTCCCCCCTTGAGCTGTTCAATCATGTTCATGTGCTGTTCTCGCATGGATTTTCTTAGAACCTTCAGTTCCTCTTTTGAGAGGGATTCGGTATGATAGGGCTCCTCTAACTTGGTCTGTTTATCGGCGATGACCGCACCGTTCAGGAAGATGAGGCTTACGATGCGTGAGCCCACCAGTTCGGTCTGGATGTGGTAGGTGCTGTCTTTCAGAGTGATTTCGGTGTTAAAGCCCTGAATCACCTATGGACACCTCGGTCGGTTGTTTTCGCTCTAAAACCAGGGAGAAGAGCTTCCTCACCAGCCGATTAAGCTCCGGCGCTTGAGCGCACTTATCGCTACTATCGGCAGGTGGCATTTCCGCTTCAGCATCTCCAACTGTTGTGCTGCGTTGGGCAGGTCCATCTTGTTGGCAATCACCAGAGCCAACCGCTCCGCCAGGTGGGCGTTGCGCAAACGGAGCTCTTTTATAATGGTCTCCAGGTTCTTCGCCGGGTCGGAGGGGACCTCTCCGCCTACATCAATGACCGCACAGAGGACCGCCGAGCGTTCTATGTGGCGCAGAAAGCGGTCGCCCAGCCCCACCCCCAGGTGGGCGCCGTTGATTATGCCGGGCAGGTCGGAGATGACGAAGCTATTAAGTTCATCAACATCCACCACACCCAGATTAGGGCTGAGAGTGGTGAAGGGATAACCGCTGACCTTGGGGGTGGCGTTGGTTATGGTTTTAAGAATGGTAGATTTGCCGGCATTGGGCAGACCGATTAATGCCACCTGAGCCAACAGGCGTAGCTCTAGAAAGAAAGTGAACTCCTCTCCCTCTCCTCCATCCTCGTAGGTGCGGGGGGCTCTATTGGTTGAAGTGGCGAAGCGAGAGTTACCCCTGCCCCCACTTCCCCCCTTCGCCGCCAGCACCCGCTCGCCGACCTGATTCAGCTCGCAGAAGATGGGTCCATCAACGCTACGCCTTACCCGGGTTCCTGCAGGCACGAGAATGGTCGCATCCTGGCCCGATTTGCCCCGACGTTTATTCCGCCCGCCGGGCTTGCCGTCCTGGGCGTGGAAATGGTGCTGTCCTCGCAGGTGGCTCAAAGTGCTCAGATTGGCGTCCACAGTGAGGTAGATACTCCCACCATCGCCGCCGTCGCCGCCGTCGGGACCACCCCGGGGGATGAATTTCTCCCGGCGGAAACTAACCGTCCCCCGTCCTCCGTCTCCGGCTTTGAGGGTGATGCTTACCTCATCTACGAACATGATTTTGCAATCAGACGGGGATGACGGAGACCAGTTTACGCCCGCCCTTCAGGCTGGAGAAGATCACCCGACCGGTCACCTTGGCGAATACGGTATCGTCACTGCCCAATCCGCAGTTGTTTCCCGGCTTGAAGCGAGTTCCTCGCTGGCGCACGATGATACTACCACCGCTCACCAGCTGACCGCTGGAAGACTTTATTCCCAAACGCCGGCCGGCACTGTCTCTACCGTTTCTGCTTGAGCCGCCGGATTTTTTGTGAGCCATTATCTATTCCTCCATAAAAAATTACGATGTCAAGCTATTGACTGCCAATAGTGATGGATTTGACCCGAATATCACTCAACCTCTGGCGATGTCCCCTGGTGCGGGTGTAGTCTTTGCGCCTTTTGTGCTTGAAAGCCACCACTTTTTTGCCCAGATAGTGGCGAATAACCTCGCATTCCACCTCGGCTCCTTTGACCAGTGGGGAGCCGATGTGAGTTTTTTTCCCATCTACGACCAAAAGCACCTCTTTAATGGCGAACTTTCCGCCCTCGGGGAGGTCAAGTAGGTTGACGGTCAGTCTGTCGCCCTCGTTTACCAGATATTGTGACCCGCTTAGCTTGACCAGTGCCTGCATATTCACTCCTCCACAAGTGGCAATCAAGATTAGCTGTTAAACTTACCATAAAAAGTATGGCAAGTCAAGGCTCAATCCTCAATTATAGGATTGGTCGGAATCTTATCCTGCCCTCTGAGGCGGGTAACCAGCGACCTGAAAAATGAGGGGAACGAAGGGAGGGATAGAAACAGCACCGCACCACGCAGGATGGGGAATAAGGGATGGAACCTGGTGGTGGATATTCGGGAACTGACCCTGCGAATGAGGTTGGTATTCAGTCTGCCGGGTATGGTGAAGAGCCTCCGCAGCTCATCATCCCACACATCATCAGGTATCAGTTCCTCTCCCCGGCTCATTAGGACGGCAAGACTGCGCAGGCATTGGTGGCGGGATGCCAGTTGATACAACTTTTCAGGCTCCCAGGGTTTGAATATAGCCATGAGAGCCACATCAAGATAGTTAAGCAGGGGCAGGGAGAAATGGTGGCTCTCGGCGTGGAGGCTGAGGGCAACAAGATGCATCTCCACCGAAAATACCCTGATTCCCCCTTCATATTCGCTCTCTTCAAACGCCAGAGCACTTTGTGGCTTGCGCCGGTCGGGCGGGGAGATGTGGAAGTGGACCTCTATATAATACTCATCCGGGTCCAGATAGGAACTCTTGAAAAGAGCTCCTCCCCTGAGTGAGCTTAGCAATTTCCTGTATCCAGCGTCCAGTAGAATACGGTCCAGGACGCTCGCCTTTTGGGGATGGGCGAGTATGTCCACATCTGCGCAGGGACGAAGGTGGGGTGCAGGGTAGACCGAATCTGCCAGCGCCAGCCCCTTAAAAAGGATAAACTCCACTCTGCCGGAAAGGAGCTTCGTCAGGCGCTTGACCGCCACATCCGCCTGCATCAGTCCGGTCAGGGCTTCGTTTACGAACTCACTGCGCCTGGAGATGATTGCTGTATCCAGGGATAGGTAACCGCCTTTATCCGCCCGGAGGGCAAGATATAGCACCCTCTCCTCCTTTAAACGGTCGGCGGTCCAGTTGCAGGGGATATTCGTCACCGGGGTTCTTTTTAGGGCTGAGTTTAAGAGTATCTGCCCTAATTTTATAGGCGAGGGCGAGGTGTTATGCTCCTGGTATCTTTTTGCCGGCAGGGCCATCTATCTATGCGTTTGAAACCATTGGATGGTTCGCACCAAGCCTTCCTTCAAGGAGACTCGGGGATTGTAACTTAACAGGCGTTGTGCCTTGCGGATGTTCGCCTGGGAGTGGAAGACATCGCCTTTGCGAGGGGGTTGGTATTCTGGTTTAATTGGGGGTGGGGATTTAATGTGGGACTGGATGATGCCCAGCAGTTGGTTGATTGAGGTTTTTTCCCCGGTGCCTATATTGAAGGCTTGTGGTTTGGTAGGGGGAGCGGAAGCAGCCAGCAGATTGGCGGAGACGACATTATCCACGAAGGTGAAGTCCCGGGTCTGGGTGCCGTCGCCGAAAATGACCGGGGGTTCTGCCTTGAGCTGTGCCTCTATGAAGCGAGGAATCACCGCAGAGTAAGGTGAGGAGGGGTCCTGGCGGGGACCGAATACATTGAAGTAGCGCAGGGAGACCGCTTTTAGGGGGGAGATGTGACCGTAGAGGAGGCAGTATCGCTCACCAGCCAGCTTGGAGATGGCGTAAGGCGATTTCGGTTCCGGTCGCATGCGCTCGGATTTCATGGGGTTTTGTTTGTCCCCGTATATGGATGATGAGGAGGAATAGACCAGCACTTTTACTCCCATCTCCGCAGAGAGTTTTGCGATGAGCAGGCTTGCGCCTGAGTTCACCAGATGGGTCTTCTGAGGGTCCTCAAAGGAGCGGGGAACGGAGGTGCGTGCGGCTAGATGGAAGACCACCTGGATGTCGGCAAGACACTCACGCATGGTTGTCCTGTCTTGAACCCTGCCCTGGATGAGTTCATATCCCTTCAGGTGGGCAAGGTTCTCCTTCCGTCCGGTGGAGAGGTCGTCTATCACCCGCACCGCACAGCCTAGCGCAAGTAGCCGTTCAACGACATGGGAGCCGATGAAACCGGCACCGCCGGTCACCAGACAGTTCTGGAAGGGGAATTTTAGGTATGTCTTTGGGCTCACTTCGCCGTGTCTTCCTCGGAGTAGTAGTGGTAGTATTTATAACCGTAGGGACCGTAGCTTCTGGCGAAGTCTATGCCGTTCAGGATTGTGCCGTTTGGCTCCACCCCGGCATTGGTGAGGAACTGGTGAGCCATTTTTATGGAATGATATGTGGTGGATTGGGAGAGGATTACGATAAATGTAGCGTCCACTTTCTTTGCCAGGATTATGGGGTCGGTCACCGCCAGAATTGGTGGGGAGTCAAAGATGATCATCTCGTAGCTTTTTCGCAGGTTGGTGATAAGGCTATCCATTGTCTTGGAGTCAAGTATCTCCGCCGGATTGGGGGGGCGAAATCCGCTGGTGAGGATGTGGAGATTGGGGATATCGGTCTTGCGCAGCACTTTGTTCAAGGGTTTCTTTTCCACACAGACCTCGGTCAGTCCCGGGGAACGTTTTTGCCTGAATATGTGATGGATGATGGAACGGCGCAGGTCGGCATCCACCAATATGGTCTTTCGCCCAGCCATTGCAAAGATGATCGCTAGATTGGTAGCTATGGAGGTCTTTCCTTCGGAGAGGACCGAGCTGGTGATCAGGATACTCTGGAGGATGCCGTCAACTTTGACCGCTGCCAGGTTGGTGCGCAGAGAACGGTATGCCTCAGCTTCCGGCGATTTTGGCTCAAGATGAACCATCAGGTATTTGTCCCGATCTATGGAGATGGGTCTCTGTCGTCCTAAGAGGTCTCTGCTTCTGATGGCGGTTATCTTGGGGATGGCGCCCTGTCGGGTTTTTGGAATCAGACCAACTAGAGGTAAACCGGTGAAGCGCTCCACCTCTTCGGTGGTGTTGAGGGTGTTGTCCAGAATCTCCAGTATTAAGATAGTGATGATGGCGAGTATCAAGCCCAGAGCGGCGGCTAAGCCGATGTTTGTAAAGTGATTGGGTCTTATGGGACGCATCGCAGGGGTGGCTGGGTCCATAACTTGGATTTCAGTTTCCTTCATCGCTTCGCTTATCTTTGCCTCTTGATATTTGGAGAGGAGCATGTTGTAAACCTCCGCTTGGGCGTTGGCTTCCCGCTCCAGGCGCAGTAGCATAAGTTGCTTCTCCGGCATATAGGAGAGCTCTTCATCCAGTTTGGCGATCTTCTTGCCGAGCATAGCGATATAATTAGTGAGCTCCGCCCTCTTGGTGCCCAGATCGCCGTATATGAGGGTGTCCTGAATGTTGTCCATGAAGGCTTCTTCAATAGATTTTATCTGAGCGTCCAACTCCTTGACTTGGGGGTGTTCTTCGGTGTAGAACTCAAGCAGTCTCTTGCGCTCCTCGTATAGAGCCTGCATATTAGCGTAGAAGTTGATATACCTACTGCTCTGCAAAAGATAGGGGGAGGAATATACATCCATATAAGATTCAAGAGAACCACCATCACTACTAAAAGCAGATTGAATGCGGTTTAGTTCAGATTCGGCGATAAATAGGTCTATCTCGCTTGACGCTTTCAGTTTTTCATAGTCGCCGATTTCCTGGATGAGGAGATTTGCCTTTTGCGATATGTCAACCACCCCCTCCTTCTCCTTATAGTCCCTGATGGCATCCTCCAGCTCCACCAGCTGGGTGTTTATTATGTTCATTTGTTCCTCAATGAACTGGCGGGTGGCGGTAACCTGCTGGGTTTTGGCAAGCTGGCTTTCAATGATGTATTGTTCTGCGACGACATTGGCTAGATTAGCCACTTTAATGGGGTTGTTGCCCAACACCTGCACCTCAATAATATTCACATTCTTCATCGGCTTTGCGGTAATACTGCCTCGCAGACCGTCAACCTTTGCGGCGAAGTTGGCTATATTTATCCTGCAGGAAAGACCCTTGCGGGGTTCGGGGTGTTCCAGGGTGAAGGAGATTCCCATACGGGAAAACTCCTCGTAGTTTTTTCCACTGCCTATAGTGGCACCGCTGGAATCCTTGACAACAAAGTTCCCCTCCTCATCCTCCACTAGCAAAGTATACTGCCCGGGGAGGACGGACAGATCCAGGGTGAAATCTGTAAGGTAGCTCTTCTTCCATACGGGTGGGTCGGTCTGGTATGCTGATTTCATGTGGTTGACCACCCGCATTGAGAGGCTTCGGCTTTTGATGAAGGCGACTTCGGTGTCAAAAAAATTGGGGTCCCACATGTAATAATACATTGTCGGTGAGATTATGCTGGGTTTCTTCTCCACCCGGATAGTGGTGGTGGCGCTGTAGATGGAGGTCATTCGCAGGCTGAGGAAAGCCCCGATGGCGGTAACCCCCAGAAAGATAGCCAGTAGCAACCAGCGCCGCTTAACGAAGACCTGGATATAATCCTGAAAGGTGGTATGCTTGTCAAGAATTTTATTCATGGTAGGATGAAGGTGTTACGGACGGGTCCATTCCATGCGATAGATGCTGTTTATGGTCATAAAAGTGCGTAAGGAGGGATATATCTTGTTCAGGAAATCATTTAAGTTGGTTATGAAGGTCTTGGGCACAAAGACGATATCATGCGGTCTAACCGGTATGTTTAGGGCGACCAGCCCATCATCTATCACCTTATCAATGTTGACCCGCATAATTTGTGGGGTGGATTCCAACTGGCGGATCACCACCACCGAACTCTTCTTGCCGGAATCCAGTGCTCCTCCGGCGAGGAGTAAAATCTCAAGAACCGAAGCCTCCCGCTTGTAGTAATATACACCCGGTCGGGCAACCTGCCCGAGGACGAAGACTTTACAGCTACCGTAGGTGTCAACGGTTACGGTTACCTGTGGGTCCTGATAGTATTTTTTCAGTTTTTCGGTGAGCGAGTCGTTGAATTCGCTTAGGGTGTAGCCGGCGGATTTTACCTCACCCAGCAGGGGATATTTGATGTTGCCGTCCTCCCGCACCTCCCAGAGGCCGGTCATGGAGGGGTCACCATAGAGCTGTATATAAAGTATATCATCCACACCGATGACATACCTTGCCTGGGCGGGAGTTACAAAAAAAACACCCGCCAGAACAATTGCCAAGATGAATCGGTTGAACACTCCTCAAAAACCTCCAAATGAAATTTATTTTCCAACTGCATATCTTACCACAGTGCGGTGAAAAAATCAAGTTATTACTGGTTCCTGAAGGTTGCAGTTCTTGACATTGCGAAAAATGGAGGTTAAGATTAGGACCATGGTCCTTCAAGAAAGAGGTCCCAGACCCGTTGTGATGGCTCTTATCCCCGCCTACAACGAGGAGCGGAAGGTGGCGGATGTGGTTGCGCAGTGCCTTCCGCTGGTGGACTATGTGGTTGTGGTAGATGACGGCTCCGTGGATGGGACCGCCCGGAAAGCACGACAAGCGGGGGCGGTGGTCCTCTCCCAGCCGAGGAATATGGGCAAGGGAGCGGCGCTGGAAAGGGGTTTCCGCCGGGCGCAGGGGTGCGGGGTGGAATATATCATCACCCTGGATGGCGACGGTCAGCACCCGCCCAAGCATATCCCCCAGTTCGTCGCCCAGCTGGAGCGTGGCTACGATGTGGTGCTGGGAAACCGCATGGCTGACCTGAGCGGAATGCCTCTGGAAAGGCGCTTCAGCAACCTGAGCACCTCCCTGGTCATCTCTCTGATCGCCGGGCAGTATATCCCGGACAGCCAGAACGGTTATCGGGGGATAGCCACCCGGGTGGTGAACGGGATGACCTTCACCAAGCGAGGCTTTGAGCTGGAGGCAGAACTACTCTTCAAAGCCTCCCGCCTCGGTTACCGCATCGGCAACACACCAATAAAAACGGTTTATACCGGCGAGGAGCAGAGCAAGATAAATGTGGTTATGGACACTGCGCGCTTCCTGATATACTTTGTGCAGGAGATATTCAATAGGTAGGGGAGGGGCTGGATTTTCCAAGCATAATTTCCCCCCGTAGAACGAGGATTTGCCTTATGTAGAGATTTTGTGATTGAACGAGGGCGGTGCGGGAGTGCAATAGACGCAATTGATGAAAAAGGACGGGGAACAAATCCCCGTCCTCAGTTATATTTTCCGCTTAAGTCTGCTTCCCCGGGGTGTGTCCTCCACCTCATACCCCAAAGCCTCTATCTTGGAGCGGAGTTCGTCAGCCAGGATGAAGTTTTTCTCCTTGCGAGCCAGCTCTCTCTTCTTTGAGAGCTTTAGCACCTCTTCTGGAAACTCCCTCTCAACACCTTCGTCGCCCAATACGCCCAGCACTTTATCCACCCGGGAGAAAAACTCCAGAGCATCTTGCGCCTCGGTGGAGGAGAGAGAACCCTCCTCCAGGCTGATGTTTGCCACCCGGACGACCTCAAAGACGGCGGCTAGAGCGGGGGAGATAGAGAGGTCATCGGCTAGAGCGGAATTGAATTTCTCTGTTTGTGCCTGCAACACCGCCGGGAGCGGTCCCGCCATATCTTTCTTCACATCAGCCTGCGCAACATCACCCAGTCTGAGCTTCAGGTCCTGCATTCGGCGAACGGAGGTTTTGGCTCCCTCCAATCCATCAAAGGTGAAGTTGAGTCGTTTGCGGTAGTGGGTGGAGAGTAACAGGTAGCGGATTGCCATGGGGTGATGTCCCTTGTCCAGGAGCTGGCGCAGGGTGTAGAAATTGCCCAGGGACTTAGCCATCCTCTGCCCTTCCACGATGAGATGTTCGCTGTGCAGCCAGTAGTGGACGAAGGTTTCGCCGGTGGCTCCCTCGCTCTGGGCGATCTCGTTTTCGTGGTGGGGGAAGATGTTGTCCACCCCGCCGGTATGGATGTCAAAGGTTTCTCCGAGATATTTCATTGACATCGCCGAGCACTCAATGTGCCAGCCGGGACGACCCCGCCCGAAGGGGGTGTCCCATGCCGGCTCGTTCGGCGCCTCCTTCTTCCACAGGGCGAAGTCCCGGGCATCCTCCTTGTCGTATTCATCCTGAGAGATGCGCGCTCCCACCTTGACCTGGTTGATGTCAAAACCGGAGAGGCGTCCATAAGCGGGAAACTTGGCGATGGGGAAGTAGATACCGTCCTCGGCGTCGTAGGTCAGCCCCGCTTCCGCAAGTCGTTCAACCAGCTTGACCATATCCGGGATGTGTTCGGTTGCTCGAGGGTAGACCTCTGCCGGTTCAATGTTCAGGGTGCCTATGTCCTCAAAGAAGGCTTGGGTGTATGGCTCGGTATATTCGCTCAAGGAGATACCCATTTCCTTTGCCCCCTTTATGGTCTTGTCGTCAATGTCGGTTATGTTCATCACCTGGGTCACCTTATATCCGAAGTGCTTGAGGGTTCGGCGCAGTAGGTCCTCAAACATAAAAGTGCGCAGATTGCCTATGTGGGAATAGCCATAGACCGTCGGTCCGCAGTTATACATACCCGCCTGACCGGCTACCAGGGGCTTGAACTCCTCAATCCTTCTGCTCATGGTGTTGTAAAAGCGTATCATCTTTCTGCTCCGTTCCAAATTTTTGCCGATGGCGAAATGATAATACAGCAAAGACCCTTTGGCAAGGGTCTTTGGTAAGCTGTCGGGCTCTGAAGGCGGAGCTGTTATTCGGCGAACATAGCCTTCAGACGCCCCAGACTACATGGCTGTATTAAAACTATGAAACCGGACATATCGGGAAGCTGGGTATAACTATTGTAGGCACGGGTGGTGTTGTTCTTCAGGTCGTCCACCGAATCCCCACCGATAATCGCAAAGCAGACACGATAGACATCGTTGGGGGATAGGTCTATGGGTCCCACTCCCATGGTGACCGCCCAGTTGTTGCCCGGGGGCGGGCTGGGTCCCGATTCCCAGTCCTTCTGTCCATTGGAGAGTTGTGGGAAGAGTAGATTGGGGTCGGTGAACACTGCGGAGGTGGAGGGCTCAAAGAAGTTCACCGAGTAGGGGTTATCGGTGAAGAGCGCCAATCCGAAGCAGATATTATCTTCCTCTTCGTAGTCGTAGAGATATGCGAGATGCTGGTAGCTGTCGTAGCGGGCTATGTCATACCAGGGACCCCATATTTCCTCGTTCCCGGTATGTGCCACCCGCATGTCCATCTGGGGACCCAGATAAATGTCGTTGATGTATTCCACTCCGACATTGTGATAGTAGGAGTCAATGATGATGTAGTCGTCGTAACTCATGTCTATTCCATAGATGAATTCGTGCGCCTCCAGGTGGGGTCCGTAGGGGGGTTCCTGGGTGTTTTCAAACTTGCAGTGGTAGGGGTCTGTGGTCCAGGAGCCCAGCGGATACCAGTCGTCGTAGCTTCCCGAATAACCTCCATAAGCCACATATTCATTGCTCATTCCTGCCAGCACCTGACCGAAGTCCAACCCATTGCAGATACGGCTGATGGATTGGGTCTTTCCCCAGGGAGACTGATATTCCCAGACATCCTGAAAACCGTTGTCAAAGTCCAGGAAGAAGAGGGTGGTGGTGTCACCCACAATTTTGAAATCGTCCAAGAAGAAGCCGTCGTAGGGATACTCATTGTGTCCATCGGTGCGGAAATGGAAGCGGATGCGCAGTTGGCTAAGGCCGATGTAGGGGTTGAGGTTTGCGGTTACCAGCACGAAATGACCATATTCCCCTTTATTACCCTCAAAGTAATAGTGGGAGGGGTTCGGCTGACCGACGGAAGGGGGGTTACAACCCAGGACGGTGTATGTTGCCTGCAGGTTATACCAGTTGAAGCCACCGTTGGGGGAGACCTCCAGCTCCATGCCGTCAAAATCAACCTCAATGTCCCAGTGGGCGTAGAAGGAGAGGGTGGCGGAACTGTATGATGGGGAGATGGCCAGATCCTGGCTCATCCCGGCGGTGATGTCCTTATAGTTGCCGTAAGGACCTGCTGGACTGTCGGTGAAAGCAAAGGGGTCGCTGTAATGGTCCGGGTCAAACATCTCCGTGGTGTTGTAGTAGAAACCCTGGTCTGTGTTCCAGGTTTCACCAAAGGTGCCGTAATAAGTGGCGTTCAGGTAACAGTTGGTGCCTTCTATGAGCTGGGTCTCGGAGCCGGGAGTGGGCAGGAAGTGCATGTCGGTGGAGCCAATGAGGCTGGGGACCCCACCCGATAAGAGCGAACTGCCCTGCTGGGTGAGCCCCGAATGGATGGCAGCGGGGACAGATGTCATTAGTAGAACGGTTGCCATCACCAAACACCTATTCACTCCAATCACCCCCCGTGGGATGGTTAGTGATAACTTCTCTCAATAAATATATCATAATGCGATTATAAAATCAAGGAAAAGATGGAAAGTATCTTATGGAAAATGTCACTGATGCTGGTAGTATCGGGAAGTGGGCGGATAACCGCTTTGTTGACGCCATGAATGTCTCAAAATGGGTGCCAAGGCACTCGATTTTTTTACTCAAGAGTTGGCTTGAAGATGTTTGAAAGTGAGCAAAAATCTAGATGATGAAAGGAGAACTATATCAGGAAGTTGTATTAATCTGGTTGATCTGGGGCAATACTGATATCGACAAAATAATTGTAACTCCAGCAACATTTTTTCGGGGTATGTTTTTTTAACCTCTTTCCTTGACATTTTTCCCGATTAGGGTAAAATCGCAGAAACACCTTTACCCCGTTTTTGCATAATTCAGCAAACGACTGGCGGAATAATCCTTGACCAACCCAGAATCAAAATCCCCCCCGGAGGTGGAGTTGGCGATTGACATTGAGTCAATTCGCCGTCAGTTTCCCATTCTAGCCGAGGGCGACATTATCTATTTTGACAACGCCGCCACCTCCTTGATGCCCCGGCAGGTTGCCGAGGCGATGATGGAGAGCGACCTCTATTACCGCGCCAATGTGGGGCGGGGGCTCTCCCGCCACACCAGGAAGGCAACCGGGGTCTTTGAGGAGGGTCGGGAGAAGGTCGCCGACTTCCTGGGGGCGGAACCCCGGGAGATAGTCTTTGTGCGCAACACCACCGAAGCCATAAACATCATCGCTTGCGGACTGCCCTGGAAGAAGGGCGACCGGGTGGTGACCACCCTGGCGGAACACCATTCCAACTTTCTCCCCTGGCAGGTGACCGCCAAACGAAATGGTCTTAAACTGGAGTATGTCATTCCCAACCTCAATGATTTAAGTGACCTTGAGCCCTATGACAAAGCGCTGGAGAGTAAGCCCCGATTGCTCTCAATGCTTTATGTCTCCAATGTGCTGGGCGTGAGGCTACCGGTGGCGGAGGTAGTGCGGATGGCGAAGGAGCGGGGGACACTGACCATGGTGGATGCCGCTCAGGCGGCGCCCCACTTTCCCATCAATGTGAAGGAGTTGGGGGTTGACTATCTGGCAATATCGGCGCACAAGATGTATGGACCCACCGGAATAGGAGCGCTGTATATCAGCAAGGATGCGCCTCAGCCCCAGCCCCTGTTGGTCGGTGGGGGGATGGTCACGGATGTTATGCTGGATGAATTCCGGGTTGCGGAGACGCCGACGGGCTTTGAAGCCGGAACCCAACCGATATCGGCGGTTGCGGGTTTTGCCCGGGCGATTGATTTCATAGGCGAGGTTGGATTTGATAACATAGAGAAGCGATGTAAGCACCTGACCGGGGAGTTTGACCACAAAATCCGTTTATATGACCGATTGCGGGTCTTCGGGGCAGAGGGGACCGACAATCGGCTGGGAATCTTTGCCTTCCATATTTCGGGCTTGGGTGTGCACAGGACCGCTTCTCTATACGACCAGTTTGGCAATATCGTCCTGCGCAGTGGTCATCACTGCGCCATCCCCCTGCACCGGGAGGTGCTGGGGGTAGAGCGGGGAACCGTGCGGGCGTCAATGGCATTCTACAACACGGTAGAGGAGATAGATAGGTTTATGGAGGTCACCGAGAGGATATTGGAGCTGGTGGGAGATGCGTGAGGAGATAGATACCATTACCAATGGACCCATTGTCCTGGAGATTACCAGACTCTGTAGTGCCAAAAACATCGGGGACTTTGAGGTGGCACCCTTCAAGAATCTGAAGTTGGACCTGGATAGGTTCTACTCCTGTTATCGCCGCTGTGGCTACGACCTGAATGGCATGAACAGCGAGACCTGTCTTTTCAACATAGGCGAGGTGGAGGTGACCCTCTTCTGCGACGGGCGTATCGTCCTGGAGAGGATAGTTCCCGACGAATTCGGGCGGGTTATGGAGTTTGTGGAGAAGATATACAACCCCCCCGGTCTGGAGAAGTGAGAGAGGTCGATTTCGGGTTTTGAGAGGGCGAGAGGGGGCTCTTTTGCCAAGAGCCTTTTTCATAAGCGCTTGGGCAAATGGAAGGATGGTTTCAGGAGATGTTGCCAAAGGAAGTGAGATGTTCGCCGGTTATCTATCTAATCCTCATCGTCCTGGTCCTTGCTCAGGTTTCCTGCAAGACCATAGCCCAGCGCAAGGCGATAAAGGACTGTAAGTTCAGGCTGGATGATGTGGCAGTAGAGAGCGTCTCCCTGGAGGGTATCCAGCTCAGGGTGAAGTTATCGGTGACCAACCCCAACGACATCAAAGTGGTGGTTGACAGCTTTGAATATCAGATATATGTTCAGGAGGATATATTGGTATCCACCGGCCTTCATACTGAGAAGTTGGAGATTGAACCGGGGCAGGAGGGTGGGCTCAATTTGAGCCTGACCATAAACAGCAAGGAGGTGGGCAGAGCCCTGCTGGCGACGATCCTTTCCGGCGGGGTGGATTTGACATTGAAGGGCACGGTCCATGTAAAGACCTGGATTGGGACTATTGATTATCCTTTGGAGTTGACGAAGCGGATATGATAATTGCAGACCAAGGTTAAAAACAAGAACCGGCACACTGGGCCGGTTTTTTACTTTCTAGCTATAGCGCAACCTCACTCCTCTTCCTCCCGCCGGATTTCAGCCCCCAACTGTCCCAATTTCTCCTCAATGCGCTCATAGCCCCGGTCAATGTGATAGATTCGGCGCACATGCGTCTCCCCTCTGGCTACCAGACCGGCGAGGATTAGGGCGGCGGAGGCGCGCAGGTCGCTAGCCATAAGGTAGGCACCGGACAGCTCCTCCACGCCGTTTATGAAAGCACTTCCATCCTCCCTCACTATGTCCGCACCCAGACGGAGAAGCTCCTGGGCGTGGTTGAAACGGTCGGGGTAGATGGTGTCCCGTATGACCGAGGTGCCCCGCCCACGACAGAGGTAAGCCATCATCTGTGCCTGCATATCGGTGGGGAAACCGGGATAAGGAGCGGTGGTTATGTTGACCGCGTTCGGTCGGGGGTTGCCGTGGACGGTCACTTTCCCCTCACTGACCTCCAACCGGGCCCCGGTCTCCTCCAGGGAGGCAAGGACCGGCTTGAGGTTGGTGGAAAAATCGCCCTCCACAGTCACCACTTCGCCTGCCATAGCCCCAGCCACCAGATAGGTGCCCGCCTCTATGTAGTCGTCCATTATCTCAAATTCGCTGCCTTTTAACTGGGATACCCCCTCTATGGTGAGCTTGTCGCTACCCGCACCGCTCACCTTTCCGCCCATGGAGTTGATGAAATCCTGCAGTTGGATAAGTTCCGGTTCCTGGGCGGCGCCGTTTATAACCGTAACTCCTTCGGCAAGTGAGGCGGCCATCATTACATTGGAGCTTGCCCCACGACTGGGTCCGGAGGCGCCGGCAAGATTCATCTTTGCACCCACCAGTTCATCCGCATTCACCATAATGTAGCCATGCTCCAAACTGACCTTCCCTCCCAGAGCCTCTATGCCCTTGAGATGCAGGTCCACCGGTCGGGGACCGAAGGAACATCCGCCGGGCAGGCTCACCTTGGCTTTTTTCAGGCGGGCGATTAGCGGACCCAACACATAGATAGAGGCTCGCATGCGCCGCACCAGGTCGTAGGGCGCTTCATAGGAGGAGAGCCCTACGGGGTCTATGCGCAGGTCGTGGTCGCCTGTCCACTCCACCTTCGCCCCTAACACCTCCATAACCTGAGCCATGGTCTCAATATCCACCAGGCGGGGGACATGGTGCAGGATGATGGGTTCAGTGCTGAGCAGGGAGGCGGCCATTATCGGCAGGGCGGAATTTTTGGAGCCCGAGGGTTTGACCTTACCCCTCAGGACATTTCCGCCCACGATTATTATCTTCTCCAAACTCTGCTCCTTTTCTCGGGTTGGTGGAAAATGATAGCACAGCGGGGTCGGTTAAGTCAACAACTGTGGGCATCTTCGCGGAAAATATAATATAGTTGACATGACCTGCGCCCTTTAATAGAATTCAAATATGGGTGAAAGTCTCTTTGCCTCCCGCAAGCAGAGGGAGGAACTGCGAGATTTGCTGTTGAGGATTCTTCGGGAGGACCCCGAGCAGTTTGGGATTAAAGTAGATGAATGGGGCTTTGTGAGCTTGGAGCAGTTGAAGCTGGTGGTAAGGACGGTCTCCAACTGGGCCACCCCCCGGCAGATTGAGGAAGTTATCGGCGACGGGTCACATTTTGAGCGGTGGCAGGAGCGGGTCAAGGCGGTGAGCGGTCACCGATATATGATTCGCCCCGAACCGGAGGAGGTCATCCCCCCTGAAATCCTCTATCACGGTCTACCTCAGCTTATGGTCTCCTCGGTCACCAAATATGGGCTGAAGCCCTTGGGAAGGCGCTTCATCTTCCTGGCTGAGACCGTTGACGAAGCCTGGTATCAGGGAGGAAAGGTCTCCCCCAGCCCGGTAATTATCGCAGTCTCCGCAAAGAGAGCTCACCAGGCTGGGGTGAAGTTTTTCAGAAGCGAGAGGGATTATCTCTGCCAATATATTTCCGCAGAATACATCTCCCTCAAGATTTGAACCTTTGTTGATAGAGTGCAGGAGGAACGATGTCCGAGTTGCGAAAGGACCCCATAGTTTCCCGTTGGGTGATAATTGCCACCGAAAGGGATGCAAGACCGCACCATTTCAAAAGTAGCGCTGAAACACCGTCGGATACAAAGAGCGAGGGCTGTCCCTTCTGCGAGGGAAACGAGCATATGACCCCGCCGGAGATATATGTGGTCCGTCCCGGTGGGGGAAAGGCGAACGGGCCCGGCTGGCTGGTGCGGGTAATTCCCAACAAGTATCCCGTCCTGCACATTGAAGGGGATGTCGCCCGGCGGGGGATAGGGATGTGCGACATGGCTGAGGGAGTGGGAGCGCACGAGGTGATCGTGGAGACCCCCCGTCATGACCAGAGGTTATCGGACCTGCCGGAGGAGCATATTGAGCTTGTTCTGGGGGCTTTCAGGGAGCGGATTATAGACCTGGACAGAGATGACCGCCTGCGCTACGCAATGGTATTCAAGAATCAGGGGATTCGGGCCGGAGCCAGCCTGCCCCATGCCCACTCCCAGCTGATAGCCACCCCGGTTACCCCCATCACGGTGAAGGAGGAGCTCCAAAGCTCCAAGAAGTATTATCAGGAGAAGGAGCGCTGTATCTTCTGCGACTACCTGAAGCAGGAGATGAAAGCCGGGGAGCGTCTGGTGATGGATGATGAGCATTTTGCGGTAATCGCCCCCTTCGCCTCTCGTTTCCCCTTTGAGATGTGGGTTATTCCTAAGAAACATCAATCCGATTACCACAAAATTAGCCCGCAGGAGTTGACCTCCCTCTCTAAGATTCTCAAAAGGTTATTGGTAAAGTTGCGGGAAAATCTGGAAAATCCGGACTACAACATGCTCCTGCACACCGCCCCCTTGCGCACCCCCCGGCCCGGCTATTGGACTACCATAGAGGTGGACTACCACTGGCATTTTGAGATATTCCCCCGCCTTACCCGGGTGGCGGGCTTTGAGTGGGGCACCGGCTTTTACATCAACCCCACCCCTCCGGAGAGGGTGCGGGGGTTTCTTATGGGTGAGTGAGACTATGGTACGGGTGGTCATAATCATATGCGTAGTCTTTACCCTGTTTTCAGCGGTCTTGATGTTTGCATCCATCAATCCGCTTGTGGAATTTGTCGTCTCCGGGGTTGGGATTGTCCTTCTGGCGATAATGCTCGGCTGGTCAACCGAGGAGCTCTCCAGCCGAATCGGCCCGGTTTCCGGTGGTCTCCTGAACGCCACCATGGGCAACGGAGCGGAGATAATCGTGGGGATAGTGGGGCTGAAGGCGGGGCTTTCCGTGGTGGTAAAAGCATCCATCACCGGCTCCATCATAGGTAACCTGC
>Ga0114919_10001715_pt1 | contig 17547 bp, 19 predicted proteins | sample BlataG_FD_88682 | JGI IMG/M metagenome (GOLD analysis project Ga0114919, IMG submission 88682) | Deep subsurface microbial communities from Black Sea to uncover new lineages of life (NeLLi) - Black_00105 metaG | ecosystem: Environmental > Aquatic > Marine > Oceanic > Sediment | place: Atlantic... | reverse complement strand
ACTGAGCCTCGGGACGAAGTGCAGGGTCGAAGACAGTGCAGTGAGCGAAATCCAACTGCCACAGGCGGGATCGGGATAAAATTCTTCACTGCCGTTCAGGACAAGATCCTTCCCTTCGATTCAGGACATGTCCGAACGCTGCCGGGATTTTTTTAGATAGGCACGTATATCATATTAACATGTTCGTCCATGATCCTCGTATAACATGTTAGAAACGTTAACATCGCGGAGGTGAGGGATGATTAGTAAATTCATAGGGCAAAAGATGGAAGCCGAACGTAAAAGATCTGAGCTCTCCCTTGAAGAAGTTGCAAAGAAGATCGGCCTGTCGCGCCAAACCCTGAGTCTGGTTGAAAAGGGTGAACGAGTAATTGACTCTGAAAGGCTGCTTCGCTTTGCTATATTAGTCGGCAGACCTATTTCTTTTTTCTTTGAGGAGAAAACCTCTAAGGTCCAACTATTCTTTAGGGCGCACTCGGCACAAAAAATTATCCCTACTTTGGAAGCTGACCTTATAGAGAGATACCGCCGTTACGTGGAACTTGAAGAAATCCTCGGAATTAAACCGTGTGGTCAACTCCCGCAAAGCGTGCCCTTGAGATCATTTTCCGACGACGACAAAAACCGGATAGGAGCGGTCGTGCAGGAGGAACGAAAGCGATTGGGAATTTCTGATGCTCCGATCAAAAGCATATTTGAGTTGCTGGAGAACCACGGTGTGAGAATTCTCGTGTTTGATTTCGGCGACCCCGACCTTGTCGGTTCCGGCGTCACCTGCTATCATAGTGAAAGCGGCCCCTGTATATTCGTGAACGGCAATGGCAAAATGCCTGCAGAAAGGCAAATATTCACAGTTGTCCACGAATACGGTCACCTGATATTTCATCGGGATCAATTCGTGAACCAGGATTCCTTCAGATACAGGAAGGGAGTAGGCAAGAGCAAGTCCCCAGAGGAAAAGATCAGCGACTATTTCGCAGGGGTTTTTCTGGTACCCGAAGATAGTCTGAGAAGACTGGTACCAGTTGGATATAAAATTAGTCCAGCAGACATTGTTTCCATCAAGCGGTTTTTCAGCGTGAGCTTTAATACAATAGTCGAAAGACTTCACCAATGCGCTCTGATAAATTCGGAGGAAAAGAGCAATTTCTATCGGCTAGTTGTCTCTCGTGGTTTCAAGAAAAAAGAGCCAAATGCTCTCGACAGGAAGGAATTTCAATTCAACACAAGGTTTGAGAATTTGTTGCGAAAAGCATACGAGAACGAACTCATTTCCGTGAACAAGGTGGGCGAGCTATCCGGGAAGAGTATGAGGGAAGTGCGCGATCTGATCAGAGAGTGGGGGAAACTTGGTTCTGGTTCTTAGAAACAAACGCATCATCCTCGACAACAATGTTATATTTGACTTCGGTGCGTTCGACGATTTCGCTCTTCTGAACCAGATTCTGGCAAACAGCGAGATAATAATCAGCCCCGAGGTGAGAGAGGAAATCAAGAAAGAAATCAAGATTGAAAATCTAACGTTCAAGCTCCAGGCTTACGATTCGGAAGCTGACTATCTGCACGCCGCAGCGCTGAAGAAGGAACAAAAAGGGTTGAGTGTGGAGGATATTTCTTGCCTTGTGCTAGCCAAAAAGTTGGATGGCATTTGCGCTTCAAATGAGAAGCTTATGAGAAAGGTGGCGAAGCAAGAGGGTATCGCCGTCGTCGGTTCTATCGGTCTTCTGGAGTGTGCGATCGCTCGCGCAATCCTCACCCATGAAGAGGCGACAGATTTCCTGCTAAAGACCGTCGAGATGGGAGCATTCATAGAGAAGAAGCTCGTTGAGAGCTTCTTGAAAAGGAGGTGATTGTATGCCAAGGAAAGAACGTGTCACCAAAGTGATAGACGGAGACACCCTGAAGACGGCTAGCCGAAAGAATCCGGTGAGATTGGCTAACGTGAATGCGCCGGAGAAAGGGCAACGCGGTTACGCTGGTGCCAAGACTCGCCTGGCGAATCTTGTCCAGGGAGAGGAAGTGCTTGTCGACACCGTTGCCCGCGACAGATACGGGCGGTCGGTGGCAAAGGTTTACAAAGATGGGAAATCCGTGAATAAGCAAATGCAGAAACGGCTGAAGAGATGACCAAGCTGGTCCTGCCTGTTGGGCCGTTGCAGATTGCCCGACAGCCAAGTTCTGTCGGGTAGCTCTCTTCGTTCGCAACCCGACCTACTCGCGGACGAGTTCAATCACCATCACGTCAGGCGGTGCCAGGAAACGAATAGGTGGGCCCCAGGTGCCTGCTCCCCTGCTCACGCACAGGTATGAGCCATCTTCCAGCTTCAAGCATCCATCGTCGGTGGGATACATCGCTCTGGTTACCAGACCGAAAGGAAAAATCTGTCCTTTGTGGGCATGGCCGGAGAGCTGCAGGTCAAAAAGGCCGAGGGACCCCTGGTTCAGGTTGGGTCTGTGTTTTAGAAGTATCGTGAAGTTGTCTTGTGCAAGTTCAGAGAGCAACTCTTTTTCCGACAGGTTCCCGGCGCCACCGAATCTTTTCGCTTCTCCATCGTCAACCCCCACCACATTGAGAAACCCGCCGACAGTCGACGCCTCTTGTCTCAAAATCGTAAAACCCGCGTCTTCTGTGAAAGACAGCGCCTTGTCAAGCCCGGCGTAGAACTCGTGATTTCCCGTTATAGCGAATTTCCCGTACGGAGGGTTGATCTCCCTCAGCATATTGACCACCCCGGTCAGGTTGCACATCTCTCCATCCACCAGATCGCCGGTTGACACGAGTAAATCAGGCTCTTCCCTTTTCACGATATCCAGGATCTTCTTGAGCTTTCCTTCGCCTACGATGATCCCGAGATGAACATCAGAAATCTGAACGATTTTGAAACTGCCGATCTCCGGTGGGATCTTCGACGTCTCGATTCTGATCCTCTCGGTGCGAATGTCTGCCGCTTCGAAGAAACCGTAAATGACGAAGCTAACGGACAATATTAGAGGTATCAGAAAGTGGTAAAGCGACACGCTGGTCACGCTTGAGAAGTTCTTTGAAGTCAGAAGCCCGGTTAAGAAGATGAGCAGGCGCAAAACGTCAATCACGATCGAGATACAGAAGAACAAAACGAGAAGTCCCATCCAGGTGTAGCCGATGTAAGCCATCACCGCGGCGGCAGGCTCAAGCCCTGGCCTCTCAAGTTGCCTGGTCAAGATTGGTGCGAAGACCATCAGCAGCAGCCAGATGACAACGAGGATGCCGGTCTTCGCGCCGAACCCCAGTGCGGCCTTCGCTTTCAGATACATGTATAGGTGAAGGCCACCGTAAACCAGCAAAAAGATCAGCAAAAAAATAATCATAGCCAAGCTCGGTCGTGTCACTGCAGCTTACCCAACGTTACAACGCTTCACGAATCATTGCGATTTCTTGCTTCCCCACAAGTATGAGAAGCTGATTTTGTGGGTATCCCCCAGAACCGAATGATTCGAATAGGCGTAGTCAAACAGAAGTTTATCGAAATTGAATCCAGCTCCCAAGGCATAGCACGCCGGGGAGGTCTGGATCCCGAATCTCAAAGGTAGATTCTTCAAAAGCTTGATTTCCTGTCCTAAATGAAGCTGCTCTTTATACCTTTCTTCGTAGGAAATACCAAACAACAATGTCACCTCTTCAAAGGGGAAAACGGCTAAACCGACCGAGAAGTTTGTCGGGATGTCATCTGAGTTCTTCACCAGCTCGGGCTGATTTACGTTTCTCGCTCCAAGACCCAGTTGGATCCTGGGATTCACTTTGAAGATAGAACCGACGTCCACGGAAAAGGCGGAAAGGGCCTCGTATTCATCCGAAAAGCTAACCCGCATGTATTTGAAGTTCGCTCCCACGGAAACACGGTCCCTTATTCTGTAAGCAAAAGCCAAACTCAATACGCTCTCTTGATAATAATCCCTCTTCCCGAACACGTATAATCCTGCTCCGAGGACAAGGCGGCGGAAGGGAACGGCAAAATACAACTCTCTCTCCGAAAGCTCGTCCAGTTGGTACAGGCGAGAAAGGCTGGCTTGAAATCCCTTGTCGCGAAGAAATCCCAGCGCGCCGGGATTGATCAGAAGGATAGACGGCTCATCGGTCAAGGCTACACAGGCATTGGCCAGGCTGAGCGACTTCGCGCTGGAACCGTAGTTATCAAACGCACTCTGAGCGGGAACTGAGAAGGACAAGAAAATCCATGTGAAGAAGATGACTCTTCTCATTTCTCTTCTACCTCTCCCCTATCCCCCTCCCCACGTCCTATGTCGAATATCCCGCTCAAGGCGGGAGAGAGAAGGATACAAAGGGAGAGGTCACCTCTTCGCCACTACCACGGTGGCCTTCTTCTGGCTATAAGAATCTCCGGTGGCTTCCGCCAACACAATGTATATCCCGATTCGGACGGTTCTATTCTCATCATCTTTCCCCTCCCACAAAATTTCTCCTGACACCTTCGGTTCGTCGTCGACCAGGGTCTTTATCAATCGTCCCTTGACGTCGTAGATCCTGATGGTCAGGTTCGACTCCATGGGTAATGTGTAGCGAAAAACGGTCTCATCCTCAAATCCGTCACCGTCGGGAGAGAAAGGATTCGGCTCTATGCTCAGCTTGATTCTGTTCGAGTAGGTGGCGCTGACACTGTTCTTTCTGCCGGGAGTGCTTCGGTCGGAGTCAACGCAGCAGAGCCAGACGTCTTCATCAGCGGATACCCTCTCCATGGAAACACCATCTCCACAATCCTCATCCCAGGTGAAGGTCTGAACATTGCTTTCCAGATCGAGCAAGCTGATTGTGCCGCCGCTGTTGGTCAGGCTCATCTTGGCTTCGATTGCAGGAAAACTCTCATCCGGTGAATCTCCCCAGGTGCTGCTGCGATCTCCCCACCAGCCCTCGAAGCTGATCGAGTCGGGAGGATCGGACAATAGCTTCCGGGCGAGGATCAGGAAGCCCCTGGCGGGAATAACCGTGCCTGCCGGAATCCATGTAGTATCATCCTTGCAGATGAAAGCCCAACCCTCCATATCGTGCTCAACTGAATCGGCGTTGTGGAGTTCCACCCATTCTAATCTGGTGTTGGACCCCGGTTCGTTCGCCAGCACTTCATTGATCACCACTTCGGGGGGCGAAGAAATACCATCTTCAGCGGAAGTGGTTTTCGCGGAGACCAAACTGAAAACAACAGTGAACAGAAGATAAGCCGTAATCTTGCCGTATCTTGCCAGACTACCTCTGATGCCACCCTCATCCGGATGTGGATTCATTAGACCCTCTGCGGCGCAGTAAGAAATTGCGCTCCCGCCCTTCTTGATTTGAACAGTAATTCAAGTTAGACCGGTATGAAGGAATCTCCGGCCTTAGAACATTTTAAGAAAAAAGTCGGAAAGAGGCAAGAGATTTCTTTGACAAGAATGATGGAAGGAGGAATTAAAGAAAAATAAAATCCGGGGCTGGAACGCTCAGCGTTTGAAACTGAATTTTATGGCGTTCTTGTCACAGGCTTTCAGACATTCGCCGCAGGAGGTGCAGTCGGGCGCGGACTTGGTCTTTTCGTCGATCAGTTTGGCAATAGTCGGGCAGGGGCTGGCCTCGACACAATCCGTACACTGGGTGCATTTGGAACGATCGACCCGGACTCTTCCCGGCGCAATTTTCTCACAAAACCAGGTCAACGCACCAATCGGACAGATAGCATAACAGAACGGGCGATACAAAATCAGGCTAACTATGACCAGGACCGCAAACATGATGACCCAGAGAAAGTCGATGTTCCAATGCAGAAGCTCAAAGAAGTTTATCGGATCGTACACGTTGTAAGCCGAGAAGGCGCTCCACATCGGGCTGGAAAAGTCCGCTCCGACGTTCTCCGCCAGCGTGGCGATCTGCTCTCGCGCCAGGAAGAAGGTGAGAACAAACATCCCCAGAAGAGCCATCCGGATGGAGTTGAAGGCGGTGAAGTTGAACTGCTTCCAGCGATATTTGAAAGGAATCTTGTTGACCAGCTCCTGAAGCGCTCCCAGCGGACAGACCCAGCCGCAGAAAAGCTTCCTGCCGATCAGGCTCGGTATGAACATAGCCAGGAAGAGAGCAACGAAGAGCGGGAAGAACTTGCCTGCGGTGAATTTAAACATGAAGAGCTTGGTCACACCGCACATGGGGCTGGGATGAAGCGGGAAAAAGAAGTCGAGCCCGAACAGTACAAAGGCGACCGTCAGCATTCCGATCCGTACCCAGAGGTTTATCCACCGGCCCAGTAAGAGTACTAAGCCGGCGGCGGCCATCAGTAAGAATGCGATGTACTTGGGAGTGAAAAGTATATCCAGCACGCCCGGCGGCTCTGTTTCTGCCTGCTCCACTGCTTGTTCTATTTGGTCGGCAACGCTAACCTCTTCCCTGTCGGATTGAGCCTCTTCTACCTCAGACCCCTCTTCTGTCTGCACCTCGCCAGTCGTTTCAGCCTGTGCAATGGTCTCGATTTCCTGGTCTGCAAAGGCGGCAGCCTGAGTCAGAAAAGCAAAAAGTGTAAAGGCCAGAAGAAGGCCCAAGAAGATGCGCATAATACTCCTTTCCGGATAATAAATATACTATTTGTCTGGATTATGTCAACAAATATCGTCGGCGTCTTAGACGCCGACAGCGGGGGCACGTTGGGTTCACCTAAAGGTGAACACTCCAAAATCCTTTCCCCTTCTCTTTCCTCAGACATTGCTATATCGTCTGAAGGGACCATATCTATCCAAAATGCAACTTCCGAATCACCCTGAACCCTTTTCAAGCTGACGTGTATTAACAGGTGAGATGCGCTACTTCAGGAACATCCATTGAAAAGGAGGATTAGAATCATGAAGCGATTTCACTATGTATTATGGATATGCGTTTTTCTGCTGTTGTGCCTGGATTATGCTTGCATCGGGCAGTCGGAAGGCGCCAAGCCGGAAAAGGTGTATCGCATCGTTTACGAGATGCGGCCGAACGAGTGGTATGTGGAACAGGCCGAGCTATGGAAGAAGGAAATCGAGAAGAACCCAAAGAATCCGGAAGCCTGGTACAACTATTATAACGCCAATCGATATGCCCGATATGTGGAGACCATCGACACCGAGGATAAAAAGACCAGGTTGAAGAAGATCATCGAGGATATGGGCAAGGCCATTCCCGGCACGTACGAGTATTACCTCCTCAAATTCTGGAATAGCTACAGCCTGACGGATGTCTCTATTCTCGAAAAAGCCTACAAAGCTGCACCGGAGAGAGTTGACACCTACTACGGGTTCATCTCGCACTCCGATTTCACCGGCAACAAAAAGAAGATGAAAGAGTTCTGTGAGAAGCTATACAAGAGCGCAGACATTGCCCCCGGTCTGATCAATTACAATTACAATGTGTTGATGTCATGCGAGGAAAACGCCATCCTCTTCACCAACGGTGATAATGACACCTATCCTATCTGGGTGCTTCAGCAGGCTCAAGGTATTAGGAAAGACGTAACACTCCTGAACCAGTCCATCATCCGGGCGTGCAATGAATACCTGGAAAGGAAATTGAAGGAGAAGGGTATCAGCATCGATCTCGGGAGGCTCCCCAAGTCCAAGGATAAAGAGTTTCTTACGGAGCTCTGCAAAATCATCGCTGCAGAATCTCCCGAGACGCCGATATACTTCGCACTCACCGTTTATGAAAAGCACATCGAGTCTATCATGGATGATCTCTACATCGTGGGGCTGGCCTATCAATACAGCACTGAGAGAATCGACAACCTGGCGCTGTTGAAAAAGAACTTGGAGAGAAATCTTAGGCTGGATTACCTGAAACATGACTGGTACGGTGACAGCTATCTCGCCAAAGACCTGATAGCCCACATGAACCTGAACTACATCGCGCCCATGATCATGCTGGCGGAGCATTATAACACGAGCGGCGAAGACAAGGAAGCTGAAGACTGGAAGGGCCTTGCACTGCTCTTAGCGTTCAGGGCTGGTAAGAAAGAAATGGCGGCGGAGATTGAAAAGGAGGTTAGGTAGGGGCGTATCACTTATGGATCATAGACGTTGAAGGTTAGACCATCGAGTGACGTCCGGACTCATTTATGGCCCTTTTCAAGCATAGACACAAGAAGCTCAGCGACGAAAGGCTGATGGAGCTTATCCAACGGGGTGATACCTCTGCGTTCGATGAGCTCTATGATCGGTACAGCCGACGGTTGTTGTTGTATTTTTTCCGGGAGTTGGGCGGGAACGAAGAGAAGGCCCAGGATTTCTTGCAGGACATCTTTTTGAAGATTGTTGAGAAACCGGGCCTATTCGATACCAAAAGAAGATTCTCTACCTGGATATTCACCGTGGCTTACAACATGTGCAAGAACGAGTACCGCCGCCTGGAGGTGAGAGAATCGGCTCAAAATGTCCTCATTGCGGACGCTGCATCAGATGATTGCGACGGAGAGTATCGACAACCGGAAAAGAAAGTAGATCAAAAGAGATTCGAAAGGGCACTGTCAGCGGAATTGGAGACATTTGACGACGGTCACCGGAGCGCTTTTTTGCTCAGGCATCAGCAGAACCTGTCAATCAGAGAGATCGGCAAAGTCTTGGGATGCTCCGAGGGAACCGTCAAATCTCGACTCTTTTACACCACTCAAAAACTGGCGAGCAAGTTAAGAGCTTTCAATCCACATTTGACCGAGGTATCTACAAATGGAAAAATCAAGTGAGAATAAGAATATGAAATGCCATGACATCGAGTTCTTGTTGATCAAGAAGAACCTCGATGAGTTGACAAAACAGGAGAGTCTTCTGCTAGTGAAGCATCTGAGAGGCCGTGACTCTTGCCGAAGCTATGAGAAGGCTTTGTCGAACCTGCAGGAGTCGATGAGAGTCGGGACGGAGAAACTTGCTCCCGATCCTGCCATTCGAGAAAGCATCATTCAACGGATGGAAGCTCTGAGACCCAAGCAGGTGGGAATCGTCGCAAGAAGTTGGCACAATATCAGAGACCTTCTTCAACATCGGATTCCGGTCTATCAACCCGTACTTGGCGCAGTTTTGGTTCTGCTGATATTCGTCGGGGCAAAGCAGTTGTCTTTGCCTACCGAGGAAGAGCCTTCGGATGTTCAAACTCTCGTTCGAACGGAATTCGTTATGCCCGCCCAGCTAAGTGTGATTGACAACCTTGAGATCGTCAAGGCGCAGAGAATCGGTCTAAGTGCAGGGGAAGACACAACGCTGGCGCGATTCATTGTCTCAAGCATGTAACACGGGCCTTGTGTCTGTCTCGAAAGTCGTCACTCCGTTTTGTACAGGTGCACGTCGGTCTGTGGGAATGGGATGGAAACACCCTCCGCATCGAAACGCTTTTTCACGTTTTCCATTGTTTCAAAGTGCACGTCCCAGTAATCCCCGCTCTTGACCCACGCCCGAACCACAAAATTCACGCTGCTGTCTGCAAGCTCGTTCACGGCTATCATGGGAGGAGGTTCTCTTAGGATACGGCTATCATTATCTACGATATCCTGCAAGACCGATCTTACTTTCTGAAGGTCATCAGTATAACCTACACCGAATACAAAATCCACCCGTCTGGTATCCTTGGCAGAATAATTGATGATGTTGTCTCCGGTCAACTTTGCATTGGGAATGATAATGGTTTTATTATCCGGGGTCTTCAGTTGAGTGGTAAAGATTCGAATTTCCTCAACCGTGCCGGAAGCTCCGCCGCCAGTGATATAATCCCCCACCTTAAAAGGGCGGAATAGAATTAAGAGAAAACCGGCAGCGAAATTCGCCAGTGAGCCCTGTAACGCCAAACCGATGGCCAGTCCGGCAGCTCCGATAATGGCTACGAAGGAAGCAGTTTGAACTCCGAGTTGTCCAAGCGCTGCGATGATGATAAAAGCCAATAACCCAAAGTAGGCCAGACTACTGACAAAAGAAATTATCGCTGCGTCCACTTCCTTCTTCGTCAGCAATCTCTTAATGAAACTCCTGACCGCCTTTGCCACCCAGCGACCGACGATGAGAATGATGATCGCCGCAATAATCTTGAGGCCGTAGAATGTCACCCACACCTGCAATTGTGATAGGATGGTGTCCACGAGATTCCTCCTTTTTCTTCTGTTACCGAAACATGAATTGTCAGGTGAAATAAGGAGCAGGTGGCCGAGAATGTCAAGAACTAATCTACTCGAAGAAGCCTGTCTCAAACGGTCGGCTTCATCCATGGTGCCTCTTCCCCCTGGCAAACTTCCTTTTCAAAAGAAGCGTTCCATATCTATGATGGTGAAACATGAATCCCGCAAGAAAGGAGAGGCTAAAACATGCTGACGATGAGAGTTATCCCGAAAGCTGTGATAGCTGCGCTGTCCATTCTAGCTCTTGGTATTACGACATCGTTCTCACAATCAAGCGAGGAGCCACAAAAGGCCGGCCAGACGCAGGCTGAGGTGGTTCTGATTCCCGGTGGAGAGTTTCTCATGGGCAAGGGCGAAGAGGGCGACTGCAGCCCGGTTCACAAGGTTTTCGTCGACTCCTTCTACATGGACAAGTATGAGGTCACGAACAGCCAGTACGCCAAATTCTGTGAGGAGACGGGGAGACAATTGCCGGAATTCTGGGGGATGAAAGAATTCAACAGCGGAGCGGATTTTCCAAACCATCCGGTCATCGGCATCAGTTGGGTCGACGCCCGGGACTATGCCGATTGGGCCGGCAAGAGGCTGCCGACTGAAGCGGAATGGGAGTATGCTTCCAAGGGCGGTCTGGTGGGAAAGAACTACCCCAATGGAGATGAACTGGACTCCACATTCGCGAACTATAGCCTGGCGGGCGTGGACGCTACGGCTCCCGTAGGAAGTTACCCTCCTAATGGATACGGACTACATAACATGGCAGGCAATGTTTGGGAGTGGGTGGCAGACTACTACGATGGAGACTACTACGCGGCGAGCCCGGTGACGAATCCTGGTGGTCCGGAGGATGGCAAGTTCAAGGTGATTCGCGGGGGCGGCTGGCACTCAGGCCCTGGATGCAATAGGGTCTATTATCGCAGCGCCTTGCAGAGTAATTGGGTCGATTTCGCGGTAGGGTTCCGCTGTGTAAAGGACCTGCGGTAGGGGGGTTAAAAGGCTTGCAGACGGTTGGATTCCGCACATACACCGTTCGTTCCATTCCTCCACCCCACTACCACAAGGTTTCAATCTTAATCCTTACAGCCTTGGTATCAACTTTGCTTTTATCCTGATAATATTTTGTTATATATTCTGCCGAAACAAGATAATTTTCAAAGAATCGTACCTTTTCCTGGACATGGAAGCTGAAATATCCATCAGACGATCGGGAGAAGTTGGGGTCGTTGTATTTCAGCCAAAGCACCAAATCAAAAGGAGAAACCGCCTGAGTTCTTATCTTCAGCCTAAGATCACCGTACTCTTTGCTCGATGTCGTCCGGTAATTAGCTATTAGATTGAAGTCCAGTTTGCGATGCGGGGACAGGAATAAGTTCAAGGAGGAAGTTGTTTTGTCTATCTGTTCATCGTCCACGCGATAGTCGGTCCATAGCTGATAAACCTTAAAGGAGAAGTCCCGGGAAAACTTGTAACCGGCCCCGAGGCGAAGCTTCATTTTGTCCGGGAGACTTGATATCTCTCTCCACCGACTGTAGGAAAAGTTCAAGCTGAGCCTTTCGAGAATCCTGTACCTGGATTTGAAGAAAACTCCCCTCTCCCCTGCCTGCCTGGATCTGTAGGTGTAATCTATTTCATCTAAGTAAACGCTCTCGTAGTCCGGATTGGAGATCCCACCTCCGTGCGGATGAATGAAGTCGTCTTCGTATCTCCACCAGGAGAGATCGAAGCTGTAGTATTTTCGGGAAGAGTAAAGCTCAAATGCCAGACCGGCCCTTTTGCTCGAGAGCAGCGCGTATTCGCCGGAGAGTATTACGGGTTTAAGTTTGAAGTTGAAATGAAGGCTCTTGCAGTCATCCGACAAGGTCCTCCTGCTCTTGATGTTCTTGAGTTCTCCTTCTGAAACACACAAACCCACCCTTGTGCCTTTTCTCCGAAAGCTCAAATCGAAAGCACCGATTCGATTCTCAATTTCTTGTCGCTTGTTCCTGGAGTAGAAGGCCACAATCATAAAAGACTTAAGTTTCGATTCCCCGTAGATGCCGTTATATCTTCCCAAAACCGGGTAGAGAAAGGAATCTTCCGGTTTGAAATCTGAACGGCTGCTGTACCCAAAGAGCGGGTGATAGCCGACATTCAAGCCCAGCCCGATTCTCTTGTCGAAGTTGCCCAGGATGATTTTGGATGAATATTCAGGAAGCAAAAACTTAAGAGACCTTTTTCTTAGCCGGAGATCGCTGCTGGTCAGAGCAGCTTGGGACAAGTTAGCTTGCTGGTCAGCCTCGATGTGCCAGATCATTCGCTGTCCGTTCGTCACCTCACACAGGAGATAGCTCTCGGTTTCGCCTTCCTCGGCAAGTTCCTGGTTTAGTTTCCAGACCAGCCTTCCGGAAAAAAGAGGACGTCCCATTTTCTTTCTTTCTGCCAAAAACGACGCAAGCTTTTGATCGAGATCAACATCCTGATCCCTGTCTTTGACCCTCGAAACGTCCAGGCTGCTGACGTCCGGAACGAAAATCAACTTATCTGCTTCCTTGGACGAACCATACACCTTGCTCTGGATCATATCCAGCAGCTCAAGGTACTGGTCCAATGTCAGGTATCCCTGCTGCAGGCCTTCCAGCAGATCCTCCTCGGTCTCATAGATTTCGGAGGATATTAGCTGCGCCCGACATGGAGACACCAGGATAAAGGTCACCAGTATCAGGCGCAAAACAGAGAGACCTATCTTGGCAAGCATCCCAAGCTCCCCTACGGTAGAGATGATGCAAAAAGTCGCTTTCGTATATTTACAACATTACTGCGGAAAAAACAACTTTAATCTTTTTATTCTGAATGTAGGGGTAAATCCAGCACCACACGAAGGCGGTGCCACAAAGGGCGGAATTTGCGAAAGCTAATGCGAGATTCTTGGTTGAAAGGAACTCTGTTTCATTGACGCCCCCGGTTCAATGGCAGGCTGACTGCCAGTCGATCGGCCCCGCTACAAAGCGCTTTTTGAGGTTTCCGAGGACGTACGACCAGGCTTTGTCGAAGTAGTCATACAGCTTGTCCCAGTCTTCTCCCCTGCCCCAGCCGTGCTGTGACAGGGCGACCTTCACTTTGCCAGGCTCGATTTCCCCAAATTGCAGGACCACTATTGTGTGTTTGTCGCGCAGCTCACCGAATTCAGGCGGGGCGTTCCACGAAAAGGAGAGCATCTTCGGAGGAAGATAGCTCAGTACCCGGCAACCCTCAGATCCCCGCGCTCCGTGCGGCGCGTCTAAGAGAAAGTAAATCTCGAACGGGCCACCGACAGCGAGCTCGACCTTTGCATCGCTGGAGAAAAAGGTCTTCACGCCTTTAGTGCTTGTCCAGGCGTTCCATACCTGCTCCAGGGTGGCGGGCACGACTATCTCCTTACGCAGGATTCTGTCTGACTGATCCTTCACGTCGACGAAATCGTGTGCCTGCTCTGTCATCTCGATCCCTCCCCAGCCACTGTGGCTATTTTTCGCTGACCGATATGCTCGGAGCCGGATATAGCAGATTCAGACTCAACGTGCCAGACTTGACTGGCCTCGTATCATCTGCCACATCGCTTGGTTGACCAAGACGGGTGGGTCAAAGGCAGCCGGCTTTTGACCCACCGCCGTCTTGCTCGTATGATGCTCCGTGCCGTTGGGTGCGCCTACTTTGTTACGGTGACTGTTCGCGACTGGACGGTAATAAGACCGGCCGGGATTCCGATGAGGAAGTCAATGGGGGAGATTTCGGTCTTGATTTCATAGTCGGAAGCACCACCGGCCATTGCCTTTGAATCCACGTCGTTAAGCGGGACCAGTCCCCAGAGAATGTACCACTGGCGTCCCGCCTCTTTTTCACTTTGCTGGGGGCCCGCCCCAACAGTATGGATATGGGCGGCACATCCAATGGCAAATGAGGCAATCAACACCACAAACATTAGCACTGCCATTTTCTTCATGATCTCACCTCCTTTCTATCTTCTTGTGGTTCTCTCCCTCTTTCTTTGAGCACTTCCCCTTCGTTTCATCATCTACCTTGCGTCTTCGTTTTTGGTTATACTCCCGAGGGATGACTCGACTTTACGAACCTCCACTTCATAGATTCCCTTCGGAATAAAATAGTCGATTTGATAAGAATTGCCATTGATTTCACAAAATAGTTTAAAGGCCACAATGTCCTGGCTGATCACGCGGTATTGTATGGTGTTATTCCCGTTCAGGCTAAATGCACCTTTGCTGACGTCTTCTGTTCGAAAATTCGATTTCAACGATTCTTCAAAATCCGCATCCAGCAGATCAAACAAAGGAGTTTCATTGATCACCTTTGAGATAACGCAGGAAGCACCTTGAGTTGATTTGAATATCTCCAGAAGTTCCAGGCTGAGAATGGACGATGTATCACCATTTATGACCTGCTTCGCAGCTTTGAATGATTCGCCGTTGACCTCGGGCCAATCAAGGGGCATTCGTATTGAAAATGAGGTATCTATCAAGAGGGGTGACGAAAGCAGATCGGGGTTTACGTCAAACTCAATTGGAGGGAAGTTGCTGCCGGGATCATGCTTGCTGCTGCAAGAGATCACAGTCAGCAGTAATACTTGGATGCCGAAACATATCAAGACGTTTCTTGCAGCCTGAGTTGAGAAGACTTCCGGAACCCTTCTGCGATTAGAATTCCGTGACATTCCAGTCCTTTTCCTCTTCTGGCGTTGGCCTGGCCAGAATACTCGTTCTGGCGTCGCCTCAGCCCGGATACTCTCCGGAAATATAGGCCTTCAGATAGCGGTTCTCCACCTTGCACTCTCCACGCAGAACGTTCACCAGATCGCCTATGGAGATTATGCCCTCTAATTTCTTCTTTGCCATTATGGGAAGATGTCTTACCCGATTCTGGGTCATGATGTTTTCCACGTAATCCAGATCGTCATCCGGGGATGCTACGATAAGATTTTTGGTCATCACATCTTTTACTTTTATATCCGGAAACGTTTCGAGACACTTATTGCATTGCTTCAATATGTCCCTCTCCGTAATTATTCCAGCGATGACCCCTTTCTCGTCCAGCACCAGCAAGGAGCCGATGTTTTTTTCCACCAAAGCCCTTACAGCATCGCAAATGGTCTCCTCCACTCCGATCGTCGCTACTTCGGTTCCTTTGTCTTTCAAGATATCTTTTACCTTCACGGTAGTACCTCCGTCGTTTCTATTGACACCATTGATTTTGATGAGTTGATTTCAGTTTAAACCCGTCACCGTCTCTTTGAAGTTGATTCCTTTTTTCCGCAGACCCTCAATTATGTAACTGTAGCATTCCTGATCCTGACCAATAAACTCCAACGGACAGATTCCGACGCGATCGAATTTCTTTTCAGCCAAAAGCCGCACCACTGTCGAGCAGGTGTATCCGGTGGTGCGTGCCATGGAACTGGTGTTTGTTTTCCTGTCGTAGGTGTCCAAAAGATCGAACAGGTAGCGTTTTCGTTGGCCATCCCTCCTTCCCTGGATCACGATCCGCATCACGGTGAAGTCCTCTTCTCCTTCATTCAACTTCCACATTGGGAACAGCAGCCTTGAGGTCAAATCCAGCGGTCGTACACTGATCCCATTAAGTGAAACCGGTTCCTTGTCGAAAAAGCCTGTCTCCCGGAGCATTCTCATTTTCTCCGCATGCCCGGGAAACCTCATGGTCTTCTCCTTCATGTGGGGAATCTTTCCGAATTTGGATCTCATTTGAGTCAACTGACCTGTGGACATCGTCTGGATAAGCGTCCTGAGTCCGTCGGTGTTGAATGCTTCCAACAATCCCACTTCGGGAAAATCAATGAGTTCCACGTCGGAAAGCGCGGGCCTGATGACGACCTTTCCATTTTCCACCAGCCGTGCGGGACGGGTATATTCCTCTATCACGTCGGAGGGCGAGAAGGGGGCTTTATATTCATAGGGCCATTCTGGTTCCTGGGGCAAACCGCCAACGTAGCACTCAAAGCGTTCGGTTTCATCCAGGACGGTCGTCAGGTGGCCTAAGATAAGGTTACTGCACCCTGGGGCCACGCCGCAATCGATCACCGCCGACACGCCCTTCTGCTTGGCGAGTTGATCCAGTTTGAACGCATCTTCCGGAAAGAAGGCGATGTCAACGATGTCTTTGCCTGACTCGATCACCGTCTTCAGGGTGCGAAACCCCATATGTCCGGGAAGTGAGCCAACCACGAGGTCAAAGTCTTTCACCAGCTTTGAGACCGTCGACGAATCCGACAGATCCGCCTTTATTGTTCTCGCGTTGGACTCGTCTTTCAACCTGTCCAGGTTGCGCTGATCAACGTCGACAGCAGTGATCGTAAGGTCAGCGTCGGTCGCCAGATCCTTAACAATAGCTCCGCCTACCAATCCCGCCCCCAGCACTACTATTCTCATCTTGTCTCCTCTCGTTGACCCCAGCTTAATGCCCTATCGTGTCAGAAAACTGCGACCCCCTGTCGATAAGCAGGCTGTATACCTCGTTGGCCATCTCCTCGATGGCCTTACCGGTGATGTTTATCACCGGCCACCTGGGGTTCTTTCGAAAGACCTCGTGACTGTACCTCAACTCCTGGATCACGTGTCTCGCATCGCCGTAATTGATGTCCGCGTGCACCAGTTGAGCTAGTCGGGTCTGGCGCAGGGTGATCAGAAGATCCGGATTTATGGTCAGCCCGACGATCCTTTTCTGATCAATCCTGAAAAGCTCGGAAGGGAGATCCATTCCTAATATTATCGGGATGTTAGCTACCAAGAGCCCCTTGTTATAGGCCAGATACATGGCCAAAGGCGTCTTTGACGTTCTGGAGACCCCAACTATCACCACATCGGCGTTGCGCACGTCATGTAACCCGTGCCCGTCATCGTGCTTCACCGTAAACCCAACCGCATCGATCCTCTTGAAATAATGATGATCCAGCTCTCCCAACAGGCCGGGCCTGGACTCCGGAACGGAAGCAAGAAACGTAGTCAAAGTGGTCAACATTGGCCCCAGAAGATCCACAGTGGGGACATTAAGCTCGTTGGCTCTGGTAGCTATTTCGTTTCTCAGTTGCAGAGCGACCAGGGTGTATGCCACCAGTCCTTTTTTCTTTGCGGCCGTGGCCAGGACTTCCTGAATCTGTTCCTCGGTTCTGACATCGGGGAAACGCTCCACTTTGACGTTCTCACGCTCGAATTGCACCAGACTTGCCTGCAGAACCCTCTCAGCCGTTGCACCGGTACCATCCGAGATAACCCATATATGTTTGGCTTTCCGACGAGAAGACTTCATTTCTCGACTCCGTAGTTGCCCAATTTATTGGGCTCTTTTAAGGCTCGATCCTTCGACCTAGCCCTCTCCCCAAGGTGAGAGGGAATTCTCCCTCCCTTTACGGGAGGGATTAAGGGAGGGT
>Ga0114919_10001713_pt1 | contig 17553 bp, 18 predicted proteins | sample BlataG_FD_88682 | JGI IMG/M metagenome (GOLD analysis project Ga0114919, IMG submission 88682) | Deep subsurface microbial communities from Black Sea to uncover new lineages of life (NeLLi) - Black_00105 metaG | ecosystem: Environmental > Aquatic > Marine > Oceanic > Sediment | place: Atlantic... | reverse complement strand
TTCCAGAACAGTATCCATCAGGAATGGTAAAGATAGATACTTGGGAACAAGCAGAAGGAGTATTAACCGCGCTTCGACGAAATCCTGATAGATTTGAAGTTATCGTAATTGATAGTTTGACCGAACTTCAAAAACGTTGTGCTGATTTTGTTAAATCGAAACAGACAACCGTCATCAAAGAATTAGACACACTCACCCAACAGGGATGGGGTTCTTTGTTCGAGAAATTCCGTGCGTTAATTCGAGGTTATCGAGATTTAAAAAGTCATGTAGTGTTCACCGCACTTGAACAGTATGAAACCGATGACCAGGTAGGTACAACCCGTTGGATGCCGTACCTTGATGGCAAAAAAGTACCATTCGAGGTGGTCGGTTGGATGGATATAGTCGGACATGCAATTAAGAAAGAAGTAAGAAAATCCGATGGTACAACTGATGTGGAACGGATATTCCGTTTTATCTCCAATGGACGCGAAGAGGCGAAAGTACGTGGCGGCTTCTTAAAAGTCGAAGAGGCGCCTGACTTAATCAAGATTTTTGAAAAAGTATTAGAAGTAGGAGGTAGACAAAATGGTAACAATGAAATCTGCAAAAGTAAAAACAATATGCACGAAGCGTGATCTTCGCGGCACCCATAATGATTACACGGTGATTTTGAGAGCCGGTAGAAAGGGAACAGGCAGAGAATTAGGTAGGGTGCATGTCTGGGGCGATAGCCCCAAATCGGAGGAAAAGGCAATTGACATTATAGCAGAAATGGCAAAAGGCTATAATCTCATCTGGTAACTTCCACGCCCGGCTCCGAGGCCTCGTATCGGGCATACCTGACCTGCACTAAATGCACAAAACCCTGAGTCGTAAAAGGGGAATAACTATTCGGCAGGAGACAATCAAAAGGAGTTTAAAATGCCAAGATTTGAAGTTCCACTCCATAAAATTGAGGAAGTTTGGAACGAAACCGATATAGAGGATGCAGGTATAATAGCGGAAGGGTGGTACAAAGCAGAAATAAAGGATTTTGAAACACGCCAAAAGGATGAAACCTCAAACCCATATATCCAGTGGAGGTTTCAAATTCTGAACGGTGAATTTGACGGTATGCCAGTATGGGATATTACCAGTTTATCTTCCAAAAGTATCTGGAAGTTAAAGGCATTAGCAACTGCGTCAAGTTTGCTTCTAATAAAAGAGCAACCATTAATTGACCAACTATATGCTTTAGTTGGCAGACAGGTTGCTGTCCAGGTTTACCATGATGAATGGAATGGACAGAAAAGAGCTAAAATTTCTATGTATGCCGTCGCAGAAGCGGGAAACGTAGACAATAGTTTAGCGCAATCTGAAGAAGAGGAAGTCCCATTCTAAGCATTACGAGGCGGAGTCCCCCTCCGCCTTTTTAATTTAGAAAGACAGAAGTTGTTATGAACACTATCATAGTAACACAAAATGAATTTAGTTTCAATGTTAAATTCAAAGTCGATGGTTCCGGTGATGATTTTAATGAGATGCTTTCCGATTTTAAATCATCTATCGGAAACCGAAAATGGAACCCAACTTTGAAAGTTTGGGAAGTTTCAAATGTATATGAAAAACCATTGAAAGATTGGTGCCTAATATCCGAATGGTGGGATACGGTTGAATGGTGTGGGCAAATTTTGAAGGCAGGCACTTACCAGACAACATCAGAGCAGAAGTCTTATCAATCAGAACAAAAATCTTATCAATCAGAGCAGAAATCATTCAAATCCTCTGCTGACAACTTTGAGGATTTTACCGACTTAGACCCAATTAGAAAAGAGAAAGATAATTTGTATAATATTTTGTATCTAACACCCGAAGCACCGATAGAATTAGTAGAAAAAGTTTGGAAAATGCTAATGATACTACATCATCCAGACAAAGGCGGGGATACCGCAAGAGCGGCGGCGATAAATGCCGCATACCAGAAAATAAAGGAGAATAGAAAATGAACGAATACTTACCTGCAATAAAGCAATTAAAAACCGACTTAGCAGATAGCCCAAAGTCAGAATTGCTTGCAAAGATAACATCGAAAGATGTCATAGTCGTTAAGGGACAGTTTGACAAAGTAGAAGACATCTTGACGGAAATGGAGATTGAGCATACAATGTTTAACTATGGTATCACAAAAGATGCTCATCTCTATCCAAATCAGATAGTTTTAGTAAATTGCCCAGGCGATAATATTCATTGCCAAACTGTTGCTAACTTTGTTAGCAACGGTGGCTGGCTAGTAACAACCGACTGGGCATTAGATAGGATAATCGAGCGAGCATTTCCTCAAACTATCAAACAATGTGGCCGCACTCATGATGATGTAGTCGAAATACTTCCCTGCAATAGCCAGATAACCAAAGGCGTGATTGAAAATGCGCAGTTCTGGCTTGAAGCCTCGAGTCATGTAATCAACATAACTGACCCAGATACAGTCAAGATTTTAATAAAGTCTGATGAGATGAAACGGAAATATAATTCTGATGTAATTATGGTTGGTTTTAACTGGGGCAAAGGAAAAGTATTTCATTCTATTAGCCATTTTATACTTCAAAAAAGTAAAAGTGGCATAACGAAAATGGAAGATGCTTATTCTTCGTTGGTACTTTTGACGAATATTTTAGCGCAAAGAAAGGCAAAAGGAGGCTAATAAATGCTACGACGAGAAGTCAAAGAATTTGCGGTGGCTATGGAATTAGAAAACTATCTTCTGGATATTGTACGCTTTAAAGAACAAATCCAGGAGGCAATTGATGTAATACGTGAGTGGCAGCAAAAACAAGCTGCCGAGAAAACAGAAATACAATGGATAGTATGCAAGTGAATTAGCAAGTTTCCTGCTCAGGAAATAGTAAAGAAAGAAGGATGTATATTATGGACTTAAAACAGCAAATATTAAATTCGATTAACTTTCGCAACTTCTATGAGAAGCATACTGGCTGCGAAATACTATCTGAAAAATCGCAAGTAAACGTCCTGTGTTGTTTTCATCAGGATACTACACCTTCGCTCAGTCTCAATCTGAGCGAAGGGCTTTTTCACTGCAAATCTACTGGTTGTCTTGCGAACAAGGGCGGAGATTGCTTTACGTTTTACTCCCTTAAACATAATGTCGATTACGCGACCGCATTGACTAATATCGCGCAGGAGCTCGGCATCGATACCGGTAAGAAAATAATACCGAAAAATTTGATAGAAACCTGGCAGACTATTTTGAAAAATTCAGATGCAAAACTAAGTTTTCTAAAAGAAAAGTGCGGTTGGACAGATGAAACTATCGAAAAATTTGAAATTGGTTATGATGGAGAACGGTACACTATACCCATCAAAGATAATACCGGCGAATATATTAATATTCGCCGGTACGATCCAAAATCTAAAGGGACAGCGAAAATGCTGTCCTATAAAACAGGTTATGGTTCTGCCCGATTATTTCCGATAGAAAACTTGAATGCCGATGCAATACTGCTCTGTGAAGGAGAGAAGGATTGTATTTTAGCAAGCCAAATAGGATACAATATTGATGATAATTCCATCGCGGCAATAACTGCAACTGGAGGTGCTGGCACATGGAAAGTCGAATGGAATAAGCATTTCAAAAATAAGAAAGTCTATATCTGCTATGATATAGATGCCGCGGGCAAAAATGGCTCTGAGAAAATTGCCAAATACCTTATCAATGTTGCATCGGAGGTCTATATCATTCATCTACCGATTGCGGAACCCGCAGACGCAGATTTTACGGATTATATTACATCTTTGGGACACACCAAAGATGACTTTGATAATTTAATAAAAACTGCAACTGTTTATAAGTATGAAAAGAAACAACCAAAAACTGATGAAACTATTTCCGAAACTACATTATATCAAGCATCGCATAGCGACTATTATGAAAAGAAAATTCATTTTAACGTAATGGTTGCTGGCAAGGATTTGGCACCATACCTGATACCGAAAACTGTTTTACTAACTTGCGAAAAAGTAAATATGGGTTCGGAGAAGAAATGCACAAAGTGTCTACTCATGCAAACAGCGGGTGAATATGAATTAGAATTAGATCTAAATCATAAAACCATCTTACAAATGGTAAACTGTTCAGATATGGAATTGCGTCGTATTATCAGAACGCAAGCAGAAATCTTAACCGACTGCGCCAAATGGCAGCTTGACGTTACGGAAGCAATGAATATCGAAGAAATTCGACTTATTCCTGAACTGGATTTCACAGACGATGACCACGAATACGTTGTTCGTATTGCTTACTATCGCGGGCATGGTATTAGAAGCAATACATCATATTCGATGGTTGGCTACACTCTACCGAACCCGAAGAATCAATATGCAACACATCTCCTTACCGAAGCTACTCCTGCGAAAGATAGTATGGAATCATTTATGATGACTCCGTTGATAGGCAAACAACTTGAAATCTTTCAAGTTCCGGAAGATCAATCAGTATCAAAAAAATTTGATATTATTCATGCGGATATAGAACAGAATATTACGAAAATCTTTGGTAGACGAGACCTACTGACAGCTTACGACCTTGCATATCATTCTGTTCTGAGGTTTAAGTTTGCGGAAGATTACGTTAAACGCGGGTGGGTAGATGCGCTAATACTTGGTGATACCCGTTGCGGAAAAACTCAGAGTGCAGAACGATTGATAAAACACTATCAACTCGGCGAAATGTTCGACGCTGAACACACAACTCTCGCTGGACTAATCGGCGGACTCCAACAAAGTCAGAACAGATGGATTCTGACGTGGGGAAAATGGCCACTCAATGATAGACGATTATTAATAATTGACGAAGCCTCTGGATTAAATGTCGAACAAATAGCCGCGTTATCAGGCATGCGTAGCGAAGGCATCGCGGAACTTATTAAGGTACAAACAGAACGAACATACTCTCGCACTCGTATCATTTGGCAATCAAACCCAAGAAGCGAAAACCCATTGAATACCTACTCACAAGGTATCTACGCGGTAAAAGAATTATTTGGACGCCCCGAAGATATAGCTAGGCTTGACTTCGCTGTAACTGCTGCATCCGGCGAAATACCATTATCTACCATAAATCAGGTATCAGAAAGTATGATAACTCATATCTATACTTCCGAGTTATGCAGAAATTTAATTTTGTGGGCATGGTCACGAAAAGCTAACGATATAGTAATAACAGAAGAATCAGTAAATTGTATCTTAACCGTTTCAGAAGACTTATCAGATAGATATACTTCTGTTATCCCATTAGTTGAACCGGCAGAACAAAGAATAAAAGTAGCGCGGTTAGCGGTTGCGATAGCGGCGCGAGTGTTTTCAACTGATGAAACTTATGAGAAAATCATAGTTTTACCCAAGCACGTTAAATTCGTTTGGGACTTTTTAATGACAATATACAATAAACCGTCAATGGCTTACGACATCTATTCGGAAGCTCAGAAAAAAGAATTGAATTTGTCAGAAACAGAGATCGAGCAAGTCATTTCTGGTTTACAAATACCGATAGGCGGAGCGTCGGCATTGAAGGAAGTCATAAGTTATATTGCCGATGCGCAGCAATTAACAATTTCTGACTTAATAGACGTTACAGGATTAGAGCGCCCAGACATAAAGAAACTAATTTCGACTTTAGTACGAAAAAGAGCAATAAAGAAGAAATATACTTTTTATGTCAAAACACCAGCATTCATTCGCTGGTTGAGACAATATTTGGAAAAATTGAAAGGAGAAAACTAAAATGTTTACAGAACAAGATTTAATCTACAAGAATCAGAAAACAATTGATTTCTTGAAAGAAAGTGGAGTAAGTATTATAGCGCTACCAGAAAATGATAGCGTATGGATTAAGTATAAAGTAATAGAAATAGCTAAAGTAAAAATAGTGATTTGGGGCGAGATTACTAATGGATATAAGGATTATAAATTCCTTTGTAGTATTAGAGATACCTGGACTGGTATTCTTCAAAATAAAACCCAGATAGACGAAAATATTAGAAGGTATTCACCAATTACCAGTACAGCAATAAGCAACTACATGGAAAAATCAATCAATAATATTATGCTCTGTTGACGAATTCAGGGAAAGGCGTTCGTAGCCCAAGTTTCTAACTTGGCCCCAAACGGCGAACCAAGATAGAATCTTGGGCTACAATTTAATCGACAAATAATTCGTCAACACGCCCTAGTATTCAAGGAGGTTAAAATGGGAATAAGACCGCATTTAATAACTATCATCGGAGTAGATAATTTGCAGATTGATAGTAACGGAAAACTAACTGATGCACGTGTATCTTCCTTCTATGGTACACAAGACGATTTATTCTGGAGCGAAATCCCGCACTATACAATTGAAGAGATTAAAGATTTAGAGTGCATGGATTTTGAAGATAGAGAAAAGCCTCGAAAGTTGTGCTACTACGACGTTTTCGTTTATCAACCTGTCTTTGGCTTTCCCAATGTAATAGGAGTCATACCACCTAACCATTATAACCGTTCACACCTTAGCGGTGGCAGTTGGACAGTCCTGTACATTCTGGCGGATGCTTTCGGAATGCCTAAAGATAAAGCGGGCTATGAGGTTATCCCCATAGTAGGAGAGGATGAATATCAATGGATGTCTATGATGCACGGCAAGAAGCTGCGTCAGCAATATAATCACTTCGTGTATGGCTGGTTCGATTCGGACTTCATTCTAAGCCAACGAATACTGGCTGACTTAGGATTAGAGTTCAAGATTGATGAACTACAACTAATTCTATACTGGTATTGGTGTTAGCTCTTCACTTAGGGGCAGAGATCGTAAAGTGAATAAAAAAAAGAAGGGAGGACTTAAATGCAATCATTTTGGTTATTTCAACGGCGCGATAATAACGAATGGGATGTAGCTAAAGAAGAAATATTCAGCGAGCTGCCGCAAATTATCGCTGGCAGTTTGCATATCATAGATGCTGAGAATCGCGCTAAAGCATTAGCAACTAAAGTTAGCATTGAGAAAGTAATTCGGCGCATCTTTGACGAAACCGTAGATTATGATAATGAATACATTTATCATAAATGGTTTAATGGAGGTGAAGAGAATGAGTTCGGAACATAACTTTCTCGACGAAATATTCTTGAAAGATTTAATGTTCGACGATTTCAAAGCGAAGTCGTGGTCGGATGAAAAAGATAAAATAGATGAAGAAAAAGCGAAAGAAAGTACTGCAATGGAAGATGAAAATAACGCTTTAGAATCCGCAAAAGATTTCGCTAACTGCTGGATTGAGGCTTATTATCACGATTTCGGTTTCGATAATGGATTGTTGACTTTTGATATCGAAAAATGGGGTGACGACGGGCCGGACACAATCTATTACGAAGTCGACATTAAACGCGATGGAAAACCGTACCAAACGCTAATAGTTGAAATTATCGGAAAGGGGGTGAAAAAATGAGTTTTGAGGTTAGTCCAAAAGGAAGAGACTTTTCTTTGGAAATAAGCGGAATCGGATACCAAACGTTATCAAAAGTGAAAGTCATAGATACTATCGGAATTCTGGATGACCGGTTAAGTCGATTGGTGGATGGTATTAAGCCGAATCCGTTTCGACTTGATTTCAACGGAATGATGCTAAAACTTCATACGTTTGAGGGAATGCAAAATCTTCACGCTGAACTTAAAAAGGCGATAACTCAGATGAATGAAGAATAAATTTAGCATAAGCGATTTAAGGCGCATAGAAATACTACCCCTATGTATGGAGTGTCAGATTAGTATTTCTATGCGTCTATCGCTTAATTAGATAGCCTAAATAATGTCTTGTTGCTTTTACAAGAACTTTCGGAATTGGTGTAAAAGCAACAAAAATAATTTAGCATGGGGAAACTGGTTCAAACGGGCGGAAGACTTAGGTTTTGCAAGGGCGATTGGAAAGTAACAGTCGGGAAAATAACGACTTGTTTCTATAAAAAGGATGCGACGAGCCGTTTGTTCCCAACCAAAGAGTTGTCCCAAATACGCTCATTTCTCTTGGAGGAAATATGAAAAGAAACGCACATGCAATCAAACTATTTAAAAAACGCCTTTGCTTTGGATGGGCTTGGATGAACCAGGTCAGCAAAGCAAAGGGCATAAGTTGGTGTTGGAAAAACCGACGCCGGCCGGTTTATTGGCAAGAATACCTTTATGCCGATTGTCGGGTGTGGCGGCTGGTAGTCGCTATACAAATCAGTTTTAGGAGGGATGATATATGAGAATTCGTTACGGTTACTGGGGCTATAAAAAGCCCTACCTTTATATCTACAATGGCAGGCAACTAAGTTGGTGGGGATTTGAAATAAGTCTCTGGGGCTACTACATATACGTAGAAGTCCCAAAAAGGAGAGTTAAGAAATGAGTCAGTTGGAGGTAGGGAATACTGCAGTTTTCAAACACTGCATAAACAAGCCAGTGATGCTAATTAATTTCATTGAAACCCATGAATGCGAAGTTGTTCTTGATGGTGAAAAAGTAGTCTTACGCTGGAATGTGTACTCGACCAATGGCTGGAGTTGGGTACAAGCCAGTGAATTAGAAATATTGGAAAAAGGAGGTGATAATCAATGAGTTTGTCCAGTGAGCAAGACCTACTCCACCCGGTTCTGCTAATAGATTCAATAGTAGAATTGCTACATTCAGCTGCAGCGGTGATGGGAAGAATACAAGAACAAGCCCGCGGCGATGGATATGAGGACATGTACTGCAAGGGGTACGCGTCCGGCGTTGAGTTCAGCAAGGAGAAGGTAGAGCAGATGTTCGAGCAGTGGAAGGCTCGGGTGTGGTCGGATGAGATGGACGCAGAGGACATGCGTCGAGCAAAAGAAAGTTATAAATAGGAAGATGAACTAATGAATGAAAGAAAGTTGTCTAACAAACGTTAATTAGTCTTTGACTAAGTTTCAAAAAAAAATGACCAAACTGCTATAGACAAAATCCGAATTTTATTTCAAAAAAGGAATTTTGCCTATGGTCGTTTGGTCATTTTTTTTTTTTTGAAAAAGAGTTAAGAAACCAAAGATTATTCAAAAACAACATCGTTTTTAGAGAACCAATTCCATACCGAAAATTTCGGTTTATATAACTTCGTTTTCTTTGTACCATAAATATATGGCGAAACTATATTCAACCATTTATCCATCACTTGTGGATGTCTTATCCAGTCGCAATATACTATTTTATTGCCGCGCATCTCAATAGTAATTGGTTCATAATAACTTTTAGGTGTTCGTAATTTTGACAACGCAAAGAAGTCTATACTTTTACCATCAGCGGTCTCATAATCTTTGAGATTTTCATATTTGCCTCTTAATATTCCCCAAAAGTAATTCCACGTTTTTTCCCTGAGCCAACGATGAGGAACTGAATACCATGAATAATGAGGTACCCACATGTCATTCTTAAGACTTGTAACGAACTCATTCGAAACATAAACCTTTTCGCCTATAATGCTAACAAATATCCTTGATTTATCAGTAGGTGTTGTATCCCCACCTGATAGTGAATTGCCTCCCATATCAATATATCCAGCACCGTCAGTAGACGCATCTGGTTCCACCCAAAATAATCCATCATCTCGTTCTTGACGGTATTGAACAGGGATTCCATGCGTAATGTATTTTACATTTTTTGAAAATCTTTCTTTAGTAATAGGTGCATCTATCTTAATATGATTGCCATTGAACCAATTTATCTGTCCGCAGGAAATAATATCGCAATCTTTTCCTTCTTCTAGTAATAACGGCTCAATTTTAGGAATATCACAATCACGGAATATTTCGTCAGCATCCATTTGGATAAGCCAATCGGCACCAGATTCAGAAGCTAATTCCCGCGCCCTTGCTTTTGCTACACCATCAACACCGGGATTATCAAGTTCTAATTCTTCAATATATACTCTGACTTTAGATGAAATTGCTTTCAACTTTTCTGTTACAGACATCGTATCTGCGAAACGTGGGTCAATTAGCACATGCACGCTTTCGCAAAAAGGAAGTATGCTTCTTACACATTCTCGGTATGGAAACTTATATTCTTCGCCACGAATAAGGTACATATATGCAGCTATGTTCATGCTAAATCCTCCTCGAACGCTTGAATAAGTTTTACTTTTTGTTTCTCTGGACGTTATGATACCCACCTTATACTTGCTAATCGCTCAATAACATATTCTCTCATTTCTTTTATCTCTTGTGCAGTTGCAGTAGAATGAGAGAAAAGATAATTGCTTTTTTTATTTGTCTCTATCTGCATGTAATCATCAAAATTTTTAGATAATTCTCTAATTCCATATTTGCTTGGATTATTGTATAATGCTGTGCCTGGGAATGGAATAGGCGCAAATACCAATATTTCGTCAGGTTGGCACTCTAACATAAGATTTATGGTTTCGGTTACTGTATCCCATGTTTCACCTGGAAATCCCACTATTAAGTAACAACGAACGGCTATTCCTGCTTCTTTTGCAAGTCCAATTGCACGTCTTATATCATTAGCTGTTTGATGTTTATTCATATAGCCCAGTATTTTATCCGACCCGGATTCTGCCCCAAATGCTATATGTACACATCCACTATTTTTTAATTGTTCCGCCATTTTTTTAGTGAATAAATTTACCCTACAATGGCATCTATATGTGATTCCTAATGGTAATAATGTTTGTGTTATTGTTTCAACTCGAAGTTCATTACAAGCAAATAAATCATCTACAAATCTTACTGCTTTAATACCAAAACGATTTTGCAGATATCGTATTTCATCAGCAATAGCTTCTAGCGATCTAAGACGTACCCGATTACCACATCCCATAATGATTGAATTGCAGAAAGCACAATTATAATAACATCCCCTTGATGATAATACGCTAAGTGATTTCTCATTACAAACTAGTCGGGTATAAGAATTAATATCAATACTATCATAGTCCGGCAAAGGTATAGAATCTATTGGTTTTCCATAGATGAGACCAGTTTCACCATTTATCACTTGTTTTATCCCAAGTTCACCTTCACCCACAACAATTGCATCCCAATCTTTTTGACATTCTTGTGGCAATGCCGATACATGGCAACCACCAGCAATTATTAGTTTATCAGGATATTGCTTTCTAACCTCATCACGTTTGGCTAAACTCCAACTATATGATGGTGTAAATGTACTAAAACCATAAATATCGGTTTCAGGTATCTGATGTTGAAATCCACCGGAAAAGTCCAAAATAAAAACTTCGTGCCCATCTTGCTTTAATATTGCGCTAAGGTACATCAACCCAAGTGGCGGCTCTAATCTATCATTTGATATTCTGTTTTGTGGTGGTTGGATTAATACTATTTTCATAAATGCAAAATTTCTAATAATCGTTCTTGTTGTTTTCGGAAATCAAAAGTTTGACGTATCTCATCTATTAAAGGTAAATATTCCCCTGTAATATTTTTAAATTTATCTACTACTGACAAAAGTTCATTTTCATCATCTAAATTTTGTATGCTCAATAAATTTTTACCAATAAAATATTCATCTTTTCCTTCTGGACGTATCGCCATTGCTTTCTGCATAACTGCTTCAGCCGGCGTCCATATCGGAGCATTAATTGTTGGTTCAACATAAAGTACAGCTTTACTTAACATTTTTAAAAAGGTTGGATAAGGACATTTTGGTAAGACATCAATGAACTCGGATCCCTGCAGCATCATATAACTATCAATTCCTTCAGATGTCTGTGTCAAAAATTGACCTGCCAAAGCATAAAATTTAAAGTCAAAATCTTTATGAATAGTGGAAAATATTTTGAATGTTCTATGTGCATCCTGGGCATATCTTACAGTAGCAATCACAAGATTTTTTTCTTGTTCCTCTACAATCTTTAACGCTGGATACCAGGTATCAATTTCCTCTATTCTGCCTTTATTCCTGAGCAAATCAGCACAACTCATTTCCCATGTTATTATGTGCGACCATTGTATTTCATCTATTAGCGAGAAAACTCGATCTGTATGGGTTACTAAATAGAGCTTTTCTGAATCAATATTTTTAAAGTGTTCACCCATTTCATCAGTATAATCTTTGAAATCGGGGTCAGAGAAAGCTATAATCCTATCATAAGTATCATAATCTGTTTTCCCAGATGTAGTTGATTGAGTTATTGTGCTATAATTCCAAAGATAATGCATGGCATATAAATGGACTGTATAACCCACTGATTTCAACGCTTCAGCCATATATAAAGCATAACGTCCTCGAGATCCATATGCACCATCTTGTGAAACATATATGCCATCAAATCCTATTAAAATTTTACCTTTATTTATTGGTTGGCAGGAAACGAGCGGTTGCCGAAAACTCGCTTCGGGCATCGGTGAACTTACTACCGCGTCTATCACTATATCTTTTATAACTGAGGTTAGTGCGTGAACAGAACTAATAAGTCTATTTAATCCGGTATCTAAAACGTTCTCACTTTCAAAATGTGTGTTATCTATACGCCACAAAATACCTAATCCAGCACATATTGGTATATTAAAAAATATCCAATCAGTTTTACCTTTTGTGAACTGCCAGATAGCAGCACTGACATCATCGTACGCGGAGGTATCATGTAGAATGATGAAACCCCCAATTTTTACAAATCGCCACCATGTTTCCAATTCTCCAAGTGTTTGCTCGTAAGTATGTGAGGTATCTATATATAATAAGTCAATAGTACGTCCATCCCACTCCTGACCAGCAATAATACTATCACTGTGAATAAACTTACAATTAATGCCATATTTACATAACTTTTGCTCACCTTCTGATTTTTTATCTTGCATGTCTATTGAAAAAAACTCCGCGCCTGTTATTTGACTTCCTAAACCAAGTGCCATAGTCGAATTAAACTTTCCGGAACCAAGTTCAACCGTACAGTCTTTTGTATTACAGGCAAAAACAAACAATATCTTTAGAAAATGTTCCATTGCCTCAGAATATTCTCCTGCCTCAAAATGCTCATCTTCCAAGACTTCAATCAATGCTTTGCATTGATTATTTATTCCTGCAAGTTTATTATCATGCATCAAGTCTAAAGGATGTTCTCTTTTTAATTCTAAAGGTAAAAATATCTCGCGTGATTGTCTTGCCGATTCATATACTGCTAATATTAACTCTAAATTTTTTCTACCATTTAAAGCCGTACTTGGAGAATTATTTGTATTATTTGTTATATCATTTACCATTAAATTAAATGCTTTCTCCCAACCGCCAGTTCCATCATCTAATTTTAGAATAATCTCCTTTTTATCACCCACAAGTCGAAACATTCCATTCTGTGTAATTGTTTCAATAAAGCCATAACAACCATTTTTAAACTTGAATGTTCCTATTACTGGCATTGCAGGATAATAACCTTTCCCGCATTTTTGATTAGGAATATTTCCAATTTGTCCTAAAACAGCTTCTACTTCTCCTCCATACATCCTCATAATATCAAGGAAATGCGGTCCATAATCAAAAAAGTCCTCATACATACTTATATATATTTCACATAATTTTCCTATATCCCCATTATCAATGCTTATTTTTGTTCTTTGGTGATGGTCACTAAACCGACGTTGAATGTTTACAAACAATTTGATATTTGTATTATTACTAAGTTCAATCATCTGGTCTGCTTCTGCCAACGTATATGCCATTGGTTTTTCACAAATGATACCCTTCACGATACCTTGCTCAATAATTCGGGATACTATTTCGCAATGTGAGGGAGAAAATGTGCAAATGCTCACAATATCTAATTCCTCATTATGAATCATCTCTAAGTAATCGGTATAAATTTTCGCTATTCCATGCTCATCCCCCCATTTTATTGCTTTGCTATTATCAATATCCATTCCAGCAACAACATCAGTACCAGGGATGTTTTTATAACACATAGTATGTAATCTACCAGCCTGTCCTGTCCCTATTATTCCCACTTTCATTATAACTTCCTCCATACATAACTACCATGTTCATAATATAATAATTCAAAACCATAATTAGAAATAAGTCCAATCCACCAAATTGCTGTTCCCTCCATTCCAGATGCATAACATGGATGCGATAATTTATGTATGTCATCTGATTTTAATGTTCCTTCATTAACAAGCCATAATAAACCATTATCTTTTAATGCACGGTAAATATTATTTAAAATTAGTTTCTTTTTGTGCTCAGAGTTATGCTGTAAAGTTGCACAAGTATAAACAACATCATATTTATTAACAAAATTCATTTTCGTTGCGCACATATTATACATTGTGATATCGGGCAATTTCCCCTTAGCATTTTCCATTATTCGCTTGGAATGTTCAACACCCTCTACTACAAAATTTTTGTTATCAGATGTACTGAAAGCTGCCCAACTCATAAGTAATCTTCCACCGCCACTACCAATTTCTAATATAGCAGCATTATCAGCAACACCATATTGCGCACACCAATTTCTTATCATCTCAACTAATGAAGTAGTATCATAATCACCTGGTATTAATTGAGCGTTTACAATCTCATCAGTTTCCCACCATTCAACAGTATCTTGAGGATTTGGTATAGATATTGATTGATTAAGATATGAAACGGGATAACGCCAACCAAATTCCTGTTGTAATATAGAAGACAAATGTTTTGTCGATAAATATTCAATACCGCATTCCCACCAGGTGTTAGCGTCATAACCGCTTATATCTCGAATATAACTTGCAATAGTTTCGTCATACACGAGCTTCTTTATTTTAAGATATTCTTTGGGATGTTTAGCTAAAAAATAGTATTGGAAAAATCTTTTGAGTTCACCATTATTAGGATGTTGCCAGGTAATGAAAAGGTCTTTTAATTCCTCAGATATATCACCATCTAAATAGTTTTGGAGTTGTTGTGTCGTAAATATATGTTCTTTATGAAACAACTCCTGCAACAAGTTACCATCTTTTTCACTTATACCATGCTGGTCAGGGCGAATAAACGATTGGTAAATATATCCCCAGATGAGATTTAATGTAGTTTTATCATGAATAATTGGTTCGGCTATTTTTAACGGTTTCCATTCATTGCCAATTAATCCACAATGACAATTACCATCCATCTGAATACCATTTTGATATATGACGTATAGTTGCTTGCAAAATTGCTCATGTCCTTCTTCCTTAACCTTACGGATAAATTCGTCAACTGATGGAAATAAAGGAATATCATTCAACACTAAAATATTAGGAATATAAAGCTGATTATAGTCATCATAATCTAATAATAAGGTAGGCAGTCGTTTAAGAAGTTGTTCAGAGGGATACTCATCATCATCTAAAATAAATATTCTTTCGCCTGGTGAAGCCAAATCTAAAAGGACATTATGCTGAGCAGCGAAATTATCATCCCATTGCCGTTCAGCGATTCTGCAAGAATATTTTTTACAAATATCTATCGTATTATCACTTGAGCCACCATCGCAAACACGCATTTCGTCGAAATGCCCATAACATTTTGAAAGTAGCTTTTCCAATTTTTCCGCTCGATTTAAAGTGATGACATTAAGAATTAACTTATTCCGTTTTTTGATATATTTGCTGAATGGATTCATCATATTTTTTTGCCCAAGCTGTCATTTCATCGAATATAAAATCAGTATATAACAAGGAATCACGAACAAATTGGTTAATTGCTTTCGTACAACCGACCTCAATCTGGCCATAATCGTGACATACAATAACTCCACCAGGAATTAACAAACTACCATAATTTATAATATCGTTTCCGGTAGGTCCAAAGCCATGTAGTCCATCAATAAGTACAACACAAGCCTTTTTATCCCGTAAAAAATCAATCGCCCAATCAGATTTTGTTACAATGCTAACTATCTTTTCGCCAATTCCTGACATTGCAATATGATGTTCGGCGAGCATTATGGTTACCTGTTCATCAAAGCGAACAGTCCTAACAAATTCTGTAAGGAGCATGTTTATTCTGCCTCTTATATCAATACTTATAATTGGTTTAGTTAAGCCTTTATATTGCGAGGCAAACGCTAATGCTAATGTACTTCCAGCTTCCCAACATCCAATTTCTATAATATATTCATTTTCAGTCCCATATTTAATAACTAAATCATACAATATTTCGTAATATTGGCACCAACCAGGCCCGTACAAACTCATATATCGCTTCACAGTGCTTTTGTCATAATCAGTTATCAATTTCTCGTTCATTTATTTTATTTAAAACCTTATTGGGACTAATCTGATTGATACACCACGGTGCCCCCGGCATTCCCAGGCATTCATGCCCCCAGTCAGCGCAAGGCGCGCATGGTAAATTATAATTTGTTATTGGTATCAAATCATCATAATATGCCGCAAGCAGTTTGTAGTCCGTGCTTCCATATATGCCGATAGGGATAGTTTTCGGTAACCTGTGTGCTATATGGATTGATGCAGAACAAGTCGAGATAGCATATTGGCATTTGTTCATTAATGCTATCATTTGGGATAAAGATGTTTGACATGCTAAATTCAGCACGCCTTCTAATTTCAAATACCGATGTTCTGGGGTTGTTGAAAACCATATTACGCCATAACCTTTTTCTACCAATAGTTTACTTAGTTGTATCCATCTATCAATATGCCAGTTTCTTGTTGCGCCCTTTGCGTCAAGTTGACAACAGACAAATGATTTAGGTTGCATAAATACTTCTGGTTTATTCAAATATCTTGAGGAGGCATCTGTTAAAATGTTGTCAGCCCACCCATCTATTTCTTCAGATATTTTAAGATTCCTTTGAATAATGTTACCATCAAGATTAACACCAAGCAGTTTAGCGAAATTATCGGCTCTGGGTGAAGTATGTAAGAGTTTTCGGTCTCCAAGACTTTTTTCAATAGTATCATGAAAATCTATCCGGTTTGTTAAATCTATCAGAATATCACACGGAATATTTCTAATTTCAGTTGGTAATCTTGGTATCCCTTTCGGTTCATAATCCCATGCTGATACATAAACGTTGTCAATTAAACCGTCTTGTCCGTAGAATAATTCTGAACAATTCGACGAAGTAACATAAGTAATATGGGCATCGGGATTCTCTTTTCTAAGAACTTCTAACCCGAACCAGGTCATTAAAACATCTCCAATACCTTTCATGCGCACAATCATTATCTTTTCTTGGGATATTTTCGATAATTTGCTTTCTGATTTTATCTGCCAACCATTTTGGAGTTTTGAGTTGGATTTTATCATTTTGCATGTTTCCATACCTTCTAATACTGGCTTATTTGGCAACATAACTGGTTTAATCGTTGATTTTATTTTTGGGGCGGTACAATTACTAATATTAGGCATCTTAGGTTGATAATTACCCTCTTTTTTTAACATCCCATAAATTTGTTTAGGTTTGATTGAATTTAGGCATCTAAGTTCTTTGCAAAAATTATATCCGCATGGATGATAAAGACACTTGACAAGCACCCATGATGCTTGAAAATAATTTGCTATCAATAATAACGGATTCGTAG
>Ga0114919_10001712_pt1 | contig 17554 bp, 11 predicted proteins | sample BlataG_FD_88682 | JGI IMG/M metagenome (GOLD analysis project Ga0114919, IMG submission 88682) | Deep subsurface microbial communities from Black Sea to uncover new lineages of life (NeLLi) - Black_00105 metaG | ecosystem: Environmental > Aquatic > Marine > Oceanic > Sediment | place: Atlantic... | reverse complement strand
CGATGGGCAGTCTCAAGGGAAAGGGCGCGGGTGCCGTGGTGGACGTGTCGTTTACCACCCTGCCTGAGTTCAGCCTTCCGGGAGTGGAGTTTGGTGAACAAAAGGTGGCCATGATCGACCTGCACTGGCTCTTTTCCGAATGGATGGACGTGGATGTGGCCGGTATTCTCGGATTTGATTTTCTATCGCGGATGGTTACCAAGATCGATTATGCCAACGAGTTGATATCATTTTACCACCCAGATCACTTCGAATATAGAGGAACGGGAGTAGTCCTGGATGCTCCGGTCTCCCAACACAACAGTTTCCATCTCCCGGTGACCATCGACGGCAAGTATGGAGGAATGTGGAATCTGGATACGGGCGCAGGTGGGATGTGGTTTCACTACCCGTTCGCAGAGAAGCATGGTTTGCTTGATCTGCCCGGCGTGCAGGGAATGAGCGCGGGCGCCGGAGGCTCTGGCACATACCTCAGCGTTCGATTCAACACCATGGAGTTCGCCGGCTGGACCATCGAGGACCCGCTCATCTCCATTCCCCCGGGTAAGGGTCAAGGAGCATTCGCCGACGAGGCGCTTACCGGAAACATCGGCAACTCGCTTCTGCGGCACTTCGTGATTTACTTGGATTACAGGAACGAGCAGGTGATCGTGGAAAAAGGAGACAACTTCGGCCATGCCTTTCCTCGAGACAACAGCGGCCTGCAGATCAGGAAAAGACAGGATGGGGAGTTGGAGGTCATGTTCGTGGCCGAGGGGACGCCGGCATCTAAAGCTGGCTTACAGGCAGGCGACATCGTTCGGTCGGTGAACGGGATTGACTGCAAGTACTTGGGGGGACTAATCTCTCTTCAAGAGATGCTGCGCGAAAAGCCCGGAACCAAGTACAAAATCGAGGTGGTCCGTGGGGATAAGTCGAAAGCACTCCAATTGGCCCTGAGGGATCTCTATGAGAGGTAGACCGTCTCCTTGCGGGGGTGTCGAACCTGTAATAACCGGGAGGCGAAATCCGTACCAGATATGAAGGATGGCTGTTTTCGCTTTTCAGAGCTCCTGGGTAAAGTGGCCGCATTATGATCCTACAGAATCCTATCCTGCGAGGTAACAGACAATGAAGAGGATAATGTCAGTCACCCTGGTTCTAACCGGGTTGGGGGCCGTTGCCATGACGGACAATACCGGGTACCGCGTCACGAGCTTTCAGGAATCAATCGTCGTCTCAGAACCTGTCATCAAGCAGTGGAATCAATATGTGACTGTAAGCGTCGAGGAAGCAGCAGCCACTTTGTCAAAAGCGGGTGAGCCGGTTCTGCCGGTCGTTGAGAAAGTGTTCACTCTCCCGTGGGGATCAAAGGTCCGTCAGGTTGACGTGAGTTTCTCTGAGCGACGCCAGATCAGGCTGTCAATACCGGTGCGGCCTGGTCCTGAACCGGTTCCGAAGACCGGTAGGCATGCACTCAGAGAGCCGGTGAAGAAGAACGAAGTCTACGAGAGCGGCGAGGTGTATCCCCCTGATACCTTCAAATACAGGGTTGGGGCGGGCATCAAAGGAGATCAACGGGTCATTTTCCTGACGGTTCATTGCTATCCGGTAAGGTACTCTCCCGGTCTGAACACGCTCTATTACAGCGATCGTGTTGACATAAGGGTAACCTATGAGGAACCAGTGGTCCCATTATCGTCTCCAGACGTCTATGACCTGGTGATCATTGCGCCAGGCACGTTCTCAGATGAACTACAGCCATTAATAGCGCATAAGAACGGCCGCGGTGTCCAGACGGTTCTCAAGGCAACAGAGGAGATCTACGCTGAATACCCCGGTCGGGACCTACCTGAGCAGATCAAGTATTTCGTCAAGGATGCGATTGAAACCTGGGGTGTAGACTACGTCCTGCTGGTGGGCGGTGCAGCTTATCTACCCTGCAGGTACACACACATCTATTTCGATTATGATTACCAGGACTATTGGGTTTTCCCGTCAGATCTGTATTACGCTGATATCTACGATGATGAGTTGAATTTCTGCAGCTGGGATGATAATGAGAACAATCTATTCGCTGAGTATAACTGGTACGGCAACTCAGATACGCTGGATTTATATCCCGACGTTTACCTGGGCCGGCTTGCCTGCGTCGATGCGACTGAGGTTAACACCTGCGTGAGCAAAATTATCACCTATGAGACAGGCCAGGCTCATGCCCAGGATTGGTTCACCAATCTGGTGCTGATAGGCGGAGATTCTTTGCCTGGTGACGTCGAGGCGGTAGATGAGGGCGAGTACGTCAACCAGCACGTGGCCGATACCCTGAACGGGTTCACTCCCGATAAGATATGGGCATCGAACGGGCTTTTGTGGCAGGCATCCAATATCAGTAATGCCATCAACAACGGGGCGGGCTTTACCTTTTTCAATGGTCACGGTAACACCACGGTGTGGGCCACGCACCCGCACGAGAGCTCCCAGTGGATACCACCCGGGAACTACACCAATTCGCATATCAATGCGCTGGTCAACGGAAACGAGCTTCCCATCGTGGTATCTGACGCCTGTTATCATTGTCAGTACGACGTCGCCCCCCACTGCTTTGGGTGGACGTTTTTGACGAACCCTAATGGCGGCGCCATTGCCTACCTCGGGGGTACGGATATCGATGTCTCTTATGGGGGAACGGCCATCATCACCAAGGGTATCGAAAGGCTCTGCTTGATTATGTCCGGCAATTACATGGGCGGCGATGCCACTTTTGGTGAGTTGTGGGCTCATGGTGTGACCGACTACATTAATCCTGTTATGGACGAGATCGACTACATAACCCTGGAGGAATTTCAACCTTTCGGAGACCCCTCGCTGCAGATAGCAGGCGACTCAGAGAACGCGGCGAAGCCGGCCACGCCGACGGGTGAGACAGAAGGGGGCGTAGAACTGGAATATACCTACACTTCCAGCACCACCGATCCGGATGGAGACAGCCTAAATTACCTGTTTGGCTGGGGGGATGAAACCTACTCAGAATGGTTAGGACCCTATGCTTCCGGCGATCCTGTAGAAGCAAGTCACACCTGGGCCGACACGGGCAGTTATGAGATAACCGTAATAGCCAAGGATGAAAACGGTGTGTTCAGTGAATCGTCCGATCCTCTGCTCGTTAATGTCTGTCTTCGTTACGGTGACGCAAACGGAGACCTGATCATAGACGTGGGAGACGTGGTCTTCCTGGTAAACTACCTCTACAAGGGTAGTGTGCCCCCCAATCCTCCTGAGGTTGGAGACTGCAACTTCGATCAGGTCATCAACATCGGAGACGTGGTCTTTCTCATCAATTATCTGTACAAGGGTGGAGACCCGCCAGGCTGTCCGTAGGATTTCTGCTCATCTGTCAAAGACTCAACCGAATCTCTGACTTGAGAGGTTCGGTGGTTTTGTCAAATAAGGGTTCTGATTCTCATTGCAGGACGTCATCGCTTGGACACGTGATTGTACAAGTCCGGTGAATCTTGCACTTATCCAGAGTCAAAGTTCCACAACAAATCTTGTGCAGATTTTTCTTGACAAATGATACTGTATATAGTATCGTACCTAAAGACCGGGGAATATATGTCGAAAATACAAAAGGTGCTGGAGAGATGGAAGACAATCGGGCAACCAGCACCCAGGAAGCAGGTAGAAAATGTGCTTGAGAGGTACTTCCCGGGGAGATACAAGGTAAGCCGTGGCTCGCACATTGTTGTGAGACACCCCGGCCTACGCGGACTACCTCAGTTCGCCGAAGGTAGATTCACGGTGGCCATTCGGAAAGGCCAAAAGGTGAAACCTTTCTACTTGAGAGACATAGTGAGAGCTATTGAGTACCTTGTCGAAACAGGCGAGATTAAGGAATAAGAGGTGGAGTGATGCGAAAACACTTAAGTTACTATCTGAAGTTGGACTACCCCGTCGAGATCAAGAAGATTCCGAAAAAGGACGGAGGGGGTTATCTGGCGAACATTCCGCAACTCGGAGAGAAAGCTTTTCGCGCCGACGGGCGAGATGTGAAGGAGGCTCTCAGAAATCTCAGGAGGGTCAAGAAGGATTTGTTCATTGATTACTTGGAAGAGGGAACACCGATACCGGAGCCGGAGTTTGAGCCCGAGTCGATATTCAGCGGGAAGTTCGTGGTTAGAATTACTCCAGTTTTGCACAGACAGCTGGTGGAGAGAGCAAAGAAAGAGAATGTCAGCCTGAATCACCTTGTCGTCTCGCTTCTTTCTTATAATGTATCTCTCAGAACCGTGGAGAAAAAAATAGATCACCTCCTCAGTACGGTGAAAGGAGTGCAGTATGTTGTCCCAATTAGGAGTCAGTATTTCCCAAAGCATATCGAGTACAAATATGATAAGAAACTAATTGGCCGGGTAGGATGACAAAGGAGAAAGACGTGGCAAAACCCAGTGCTGAGAGTTATGAGAGGATCCAGCGAGGTCTTGAGCTAAGAAAGCTCTATGTCAAGGGCTTCTCGGGGGATATCAATCTGGAGGCAATCACCAAAGCCGTAGAGGCCTTGGCTGTGAACATCTCAAGTACAGCGGACTTTCGATCCGTGCCGAAGGGCGAAGTGGAAGTCACTCAAACGTGGAAGGTGGTCGCGAGGGATAAACGCTCAAAATCTGAGTGTCTGAACGTTTCGGTGACTTACTGCGTTGTTTTGCACAGCAAGGAGAGGTTCACCAAGGGTTTCTTCACGGTTTTTGAAAGAACAAGCCTGCCTTTCAATATGTGGCCTTTTGTGCGTGAGTTCGTGAACAATATGACGGCAAGGATGAATGTTCCACCGTTGATTCTTCCGCTCTTCAAAGCTCCTTAGAGCGGGCAGACCTGCCTACCTTTTTGCCATCTGTGTCAGGATTTGCTGACGGCCCACCGTCAGTGTGACCTGACACATCCGAGACTGTCAGGTCACCCGCGCCAAACCGGGCAACACCTGACAGCCACGAAAAAGACTCAGCCGAATCTCTTCAGAGGTTCGGCTTTTTTCTTGCCCGTTGGGCCGACGGCCTTACAGCGGGTTGCATGCCTGCGCCCTTCACTTCAAGAGAAGCATCTTCCTTATCTCCTGGCAAGAGCCCCTTTTCAGTATGCAGAGATATATCCCGCTGGCCACTTCTTTTCCCCGGTCATCCTTTCCGTCCCACGTAACCTGGTAGTTTCCGGGCGTCATCTCCGCGTTTACCAGAGTCCTCACTTTCTGTCCCAACAAATTATAGATCTCCAGGGAGACGTCCGCCGTCCGCAGTCCGCCGTCCGCAGCTCTCCCATCCCCGCCCACAACTGCAAACTGAATGGTCGTCGTCGGGTTGAACGGATTAGGGTAGTTCTTCAGCAGGACGATCTTTTCCGGCTTGCCGGCATCTGTCCATTCGACAGAGGTGGTGGTGTCGATGCAGAAGGTGAGGGGAATGATCTTCGTCTCTAATCGGTGGTTCTTGTCCCAGCTTTCAATGAGCAGGCCAGCATGATAGCCTCCCCGGGGGTAGGAGAGCGGGTCAAAGGTAAGAATCAACGTGTTGCTCTCACCCGGTTGAATACAGCCCTCCATCGAATCTATTCCAACCCAACTCGGTCTTATCTTTACGGCCAGCGAATCATGCAGATACTCCTCGTTGTAGGAAATTCCCAAACCGAGGGTGCCATTATAATTCTGTATGCCGATCGTGGCAGTGGTATCGGAATCGTCGCTGCGAAGGTATTGCAGGGTGATTTCACCGTCAGACGTTAGGACGGTCTGGAAGGTATACGGACCCCGGCTAGCATCACCGTAGTGATGCATATTGACATATGATATGACGGTGGAATCGCTGAGGGAGCAAAAGTAGATGCTGGAACTATCCACGAGCTCCAAATCGTCCCAGAAAGGTGCCACAAGAGAGTATGGCCCCCAGAGCCAGGGAAGCGGCCGGCTAATGAACCACCGAAACGTATCCGAGGAGCAGGGAAACGCGTCTGAAAAGCTCAGCCATCCGTCGGAGGTGATTCTCACGCTGTCGAAACTGTCACCATAGAAAGGAAAGGAGAATCCCAGATCGAAGAATCCATACTGCTCGTTGTCGTCACCATTCGCCCCGATTCGGACTCCCGTGCTCTCAATATCTGTCCAGCGGAATTCGAAATCCTCTTGAAGAGTATTGTCCGTCCAGGCATAGCCGAGCGCATCCGACCCGCCCATCCAATCCTTCTCCTCCAGGTTCATCTGAAGCCTGAACTTGAGCGGCAATCCGCCCGTATTGGTTAGCCTCAGATAATCATAGAAAGGCTGACCTGCACTCGTGCAGACTGAGAACTCCTCCTTATCCGCTTCCAACTCCGCCCCTCTTCTGGGGGTTGCCTGGGCAGGGTTAGATGCCCGGCTTTGCCACTGTGAGTCAACCGCGGTTACCCGATAAAAATAGAGTTGCTGGTCTACCACTCCCAAATCTGTGAATTGAGACTGTAGCCAGGGAACCGTTGCGATCAGATTGTCTTGGTATATCATGGAATCAGGATTATGGGATCGGTAGACTCGGAAACTGTCGACACCTGATGGGATGTCGGGGTTGGTGGCAATTTCCGCCTCTATCATGGGGTTGTAGTAGGTGAGATGCCAGTGGAAATGGAAGAAGGTTCTCATTCCCCAAAAGGATCTGTCTTCATTCGGCAGATCATCCATGCCCACCAGTGGAGACAGAGGCGAGCCTTCCAGCCAGTGAAAAACTATCCAGAAGGTAGAGTCCCGGATCAAAACGTTGTGTTCCACGTCCACCCACTCTCCTGCGGCCAAGCTGTCTTCTCCGTCGGCCGATGTCAAGACCGAATCCAAAAAGACGTTCCGAGGCAAACCCATCGAATCTTGGCTGACCGTCACGGAGAATGGAGCACGAAAGTTGTAGTTGGGGTCAAAGTCGGCCCCCTGATGAGAAATGTAGACTCTTGACCTCAGCAGATAAAAAGGAACCGAAAGAGAAACCATCCTGACGGCTACGCAATTCTCCTGCCAGGTGGCAGACGCATAGAATCGCCTTATCATGGTTCCTGAATGATAAGCTATGCCCACGGTGTCCGGATGCGGACGGAGCCAGAAGAGCGGAACCTCTCCATCCTGATCGCTGATGGCGGTGAGAAAGGCGGGCGGCGAAAGATCAGCAGAGACTGAAGCCTCGGAGGAGAAGCTGAGAAGAGTCAAGAGAAAAACGATCTGAACATACCCAGCAGGTGAAGAAATCCAGACAGAGTTCAATCTCACCATCCCACCCCAAGTGAAATGCAAAAGGTTATTAGCCGGCTGATAGAAAATTACGGGTGAAGAAAAGGAAAGTCAAGAAGAATCTGTCATCTTATTCCGATCCAGCGGCCTTAAAGCTCTATGCGAAAAGACTTGACTTTGAGAAAGCCAGGTAATAAAATCAACCCGTACCGTTTCGAGGAATTGCAAACCCACCGGTGATGTCGTGAGCGACACTAAGCTTTACAACGAACTGGCCTGGACCTGGGAGGTTCTGGTATCCGAGGAGGAGTATCCGGTTGAGACGGACTTCCTCCGGAAGATGATAGAAAAGCACAAGAGAACGTCCGGAAATGAAATTCTTGACATGGGCTGTGGGGCAGGACACCACGACCTGTTTCTGAAAGGCGATTACGAAATCGTTGGGGTCGACGGAAGCGAGAAGATGCTCGAGCTTGCGCGAAAACGGAATTCCGAGCTTGCTTATCATCGGGGGGAGATGCGAACCTTTCAACTGAACAAGAAATTCGACGTGGTCATGGCAATGGACATGATCCAATACAACTTAACCTATTCGGATTTGGAAAAAGCCTTAAGGAATCTTGCCAGTCATCTCAAAACGGGCGGGTTGCTGCTGTTCTATCTTGAAAATATCAAGGATAAGTTTGAACAGAATAAGACCAGATTCAAGAAACACAGGAAGGGAAACATTGAGATCGTCTTAGTCGAGAACGATTATGATCCGGATCCCGAAGACACCGAGTTCGAATGCCACCTGGTTTTTCTGATCCGAAAGGATGGGAAATTCGGGATGGAGGTTGACAGACACCGTATGGGCCTGTTTGAGTTGCGCAGAATATTAGAGATGCTAAAGGATTTGAATTTCAAAACTCATCTTTACGAGTTGGATTTTTCCGGAAGGAAATACACAAAAGAGGGGCCGTTCTTTGTCTGTGAGAAACAGGCTTAAGTAAGCTAAAGTTGGGCGTCGGATGACTCCGTGTTTTCGTTTGACAAAGGAAGAGTAATTCTCTTTATTGTTTCTTCTGAAGAATTAGTGTCCTTTCATCCCGCGGCAACTGAAGGTGAGCAAGGAAAGGGTGAGTCATGTCAATCGAAGGATATGTGGACTATAAACGGCGGGAATTCTGTAAGGACGTAAAGTGTCCGGTTCAGGTGGAACTGGACGCTCAAAGGGAGGGTTCCGACGATTACGAGAAGATCAGGCAGATATGCAAGGTCGACTGCAGGTATACGACCTATCAATTTCATCATTGGTTGATAGACAAAGGGTATCTTGTGGTAAGGCCTGAGAAGTGAACTTTCGTTGGTGCCGACCAAGTTTCTTGGGGATTACCTGTTCAGAGCAAAGGAGGAAGTTGACATGGACTGGGGAATGCAAAACCGATTGAACCGGCTGATCGGACCTGATGGCCACTGTTTTTTCTTGCCCATAGATCACGGATATTTCCAGGGACCAACCAGGTGCCTGGAAAAACCGGGCGAGACCATAAAGCCAATTCTGCCCTATTGCGATGCGCTGTTTGTTACCAGAGGAGTCCTGCGTTCGGCCGTAGACCCCGGTTTAGACAGGCCGGTTATCCTGAGGGTTTCCGGCGGCACCAGCATGGTTGGAAAAGACCTGGCGAATGAGGGACTTACCACCTCGGTAGAGGAGATCCTCCGCCTCAACGCTGCCGCCGTGGGAATCTCAATCTTTGTGGGGACAGATTACGAGAGGCAGACGTTATTGAATCTGGCAGACCTGGTGAACGAATGTGAGGACTACGGGATTCCGGTGATGGCGGTAACGGCTGTGGGAAAAGAGGTGGGCCAGAAGGATGCCCGCTATCTTGCTATGGCCTGTCGAATCGCTGCAGAGTTGGGCTCGAAGGTGGTAAAGACCTACTGGTGTGACAAGGACTTCGATAAGGTGGTGGAAGGATGCCCGGTTCCGATCGTGATGGCCGGCGGTCCCAGGTGCGAAACCGAATTGGAGGTGTTTGAGTTCGTGTACGACGGCATGCAAAAAGGGTCTATCGGGATAAACTTGGGCAGAAACATCTGGCAGAACCCGCGTCCAGTAGCTGTGGCCAGAGCCTTGCGAGCCGTCGTTCACGACAAGGCGACGCCTAAGGAAGCTCACGATATATTCAAGGAGACGAAGACCGGCTAGGCTAACCCCTCAGGGGGAGAGGTTGTCGAGGTGGCGCCGCTGTGGCCGCGGGCTTCCTTCGGACCACGTCTTTCAGGACAGGTCAGCCTGCGTTGTTATCGCCCGGACGGGCAGCCACAAAGAAATCAGGCGTTAGAGGAGAATTATCATGCGGGTGGCAATGTACTACAACAACAAGGATGTGCGAATTGAGGAGCTGCCGACCCCGAAGATCGGCCCCGGCGAGTTGTTGGTGAAAGTATTAGCCAGTGGCATCTGCGGCAGCGACGTGATGGAATGGTATCGTATCAAGAAAGCTCCGATAGTGCTGGGGCACGAGATCGCCGGGGAGATCGTAGAAATTGGCCAGGGGGTGGAGAAGTACAAAGCCGGTGACCGGGTCTTTGTGTCCCACCATATCCCCTGCAACACCTGCCGCTACTGCCTGAATGGCTGCCACACCGTTTGTGACACCCTGCATACCACAAACTTCGATCCGGGCGGCTTCGCCGAATACCTGCGTGCGCCTCAACTCAACGTGGATCGAGGGACATTCCTGCTGCCGAATGAGGTCTCCTTCGAAGAGGGATCGTTTGTCGAGCCCTTGGGCTGCGTGGTCCGCGGACAGAGGATGGCAGGACTCAAGCCCGGCCAGAGCGTTCTCGTCTTGGGAAGCGGCATCTCCGGATTGCTCCACCTGGCTCTTGCCCGTGCCCTGGGAGCGGGAAGGATTATCGCCACGGACATCAGCGACTATCGTCTCAAGGCAGCAAAGGAATTCGGGGCTGATGTTGTGCTTCACGCCAACGAGGACATTCCGGCCAGAGTGCGTGAGGCCAACGATGGCAGGCTTGCCGATTTAGTCATTATCTGCGTCGGGATTGTATCGGTTTTCTCCCATGCGCTAAGATGCGTTGACCGCGGCGGGACAGTTCTGTTCTTTGCGCCTACGGATCCCGGCGTCGAGCTGCCCGTGCCGGTGAACGATTTCTGGCGTAACGGAATCACCCTTTTACCCTCTTACGGCGCCGCCCCTATAGATTGCATTCAGGCCATAGAACTTATTCGCTCCCGCCGGGTACCGGTGGCCAAGATGATCACGCATCGATTACCCCTTGAAGAAACCGCTCTAGGCTTCAAGCTGGTTGAAGAAGCCAAGGAATCCATCAAGGTGATCATCGAGCCACACAGGTCTTCATGATCCGGCACCTTTACCAGTACCGCACTTGAGCAATCTCAGATTCGATCCCGCCGACCTCGCAAATCCGCTCCCAGAGCAGAATCTGCTTGCGTTTTGAGAAAGAGAACATATATTACTGACAGAGGTAGAATCTCTCTTAAGAGGCATCCAGCACTGGATGCCATGCTTTTGTCCGGCCCCAAAGATGAGAGGCCCTCATGCCGAAACCAAACGCGGTCTTAGATCCGGCCAGAAAATACCGGCGGCGGGGCGAGCTTCTCTGAAACAAGGAGATGAGAAAATGAAATCAGGATTGAGACAGCCTTTATTCCTGGTCGTGCTCGCATTTCTGCTGCTCAGCGGCGGTTCCGCACTTCAGGCGGAGAATTTGGCCTTCACGCTCGAGGCGGGCCAGTATCGGATAATCGATGCCGGTGACGGAGAGCAGGTGATAAAGATGGATGGCTTCGGCAACCTCCTGATACCCGGCAAGCCTATGCTGCCGGCAAAGAGCTTTATGATCGCGCTGCCGCCCGGGGCGGAGGTACTGTCCGTCGGGGCCGAGGGCATCACTCCGGCTGAAGTTCAAGGGCAATACAGCATTAAGCCGGCGCCGCCGGTCCTGCCCTCCGATGGTCGGGAGGAGATGGTGAGGAAGTGCCGGCAGAGATGGCAAGACAACTTCGACATCACCTATTCCTCCGATCAAGCCTATCCGGAGAATGCGGGGAGATACCTGGGGACAGGAGAGCTGAGAAAGTATACCTTCATCCGGCTGGGCTATTTCCCTTTCTCCTACCATCCTCAATCGGGCAGGTTGATCTTCACGCCATCCCTGGAAGTCTCCATAGACTATCGCCTGCCCTCGTCGACTGACGAGAGGTTCGAGGAATTACTGTCGGATACGAAGGGAGAGCGACGTGCGTCCCGGTTGCTGGTCAATTACGCCCAGGCTAAGGAATGGTATCGCCCCCGAACTCCACGCCAAGCTCCCAAGCAGACCTACGATTACGTAATCATCACCACCGATGCCCTGGCGCCGGCGGTATCACCCTTAGTCGTCTGGAAGCAATCGATCGGATACTCGGTAAACGTGGTCACCACAACCTGGATCGATGGCAACTACACCGGTTCGGACCTACAGGAAAGGATAAGAAATTTCCTGATTGACAAGTACCTCGAGTGGGGAATAGAGTACGTTCTCCTGGTTGGAGACATTGACGTTCTTCCAATGAGACACTGCTTCCCCGATCCCTCCAACCACAATCCGAACTCGTCATACTGCCCGCCCACGGACCATTATTACGCTGCGCTAACCGGGGATTGGGATTCGGATGGGGATGGATACCCGGCCGAATTCGGCCAGGACACGGTTGATTTCGTCCCTGAGGTTTCCGTGGGACGAATTCCGTTCAGTGATTCCGCGACCGTGGCGTCCATCTGTGGAAAGTTGGTGAGTTTTGAGGGGGACACCTCGCCGTGGAAGGACAACGCCCTCCTGATCGGCGCCATGAGTAACTATGCCAACGAAGACTTTTCAGGATTCCCCAGGACGGATGGGGCCAATTTGATGGAGGTTATGATCCCGGATATGCTCGCCGGATGGACTCACACCACCATGTACGAGAAGGAGGGGCTTGACCAGTGTGCGTATGCCTGTGACTACCCGGTTAGCCACGCCAATGTGGTGAGCGATTGGTCGGCAAATGACTATGGCGTTGTAAACTGGTGGGCGCACGGGGGCGATGATGCCGCCTGGAGAAAATGGTGGGAATACGATGACGGTAATGGGGTGCCGGAAGGATACGAGATATATTGGGAACCCTTCTTCGAGAACTATGACGTTCCTTCCTTAGATGACAACCACCCCTCGATAATCTTCTCCTGTGCCTGCAACAACGCCTGGCCGGAGTATGATAATCTGACTAAAAGACTGTTGGAGCACGGCTCGGCCGGCATGGTCGCTTCCACCAGGGTATCCTGGTACAATGAGGGCTGGACGGATGAGGGATCCGGAGGGAACGCTTCCCTTGACTACTACTTCTTTCACTACATGATCGTTGAGGGCGAGAAGGTGGGGGATGCCCTCTATTCCTCCAAGGTCTACTATCTGAACCACCTCTTCTGGTCTTTTGCCGATCCGGAGTGGACGCCCCAGCAGAACCTGCTTGATTTCAACCTCTACGGCGACCCCGCGCTGGAGAGAAAAAGAACTCCGGAGTTCGTCCGCGGTGACGCCAACGGAGATGGAATCGTAGACGTGGGTGACGTGGTCTTCTTGGTGAGCTATCTGTACAGAAACGGTCCTGCCCCTGATCCCCTGTGGGTAGGAGATGCTAACTGTGACGACATAATTAACGTCGGCGACATTGTGTACCTGGTAAGCTATCTTTACAGGAGCGGAGCTCCACCAAGCTGTTAGATAAATGGGCGTATTCACTTGTCAGAGACCTGGCCGAGCCTCTAAATCAGGGGCTCGGCCTGTTTTTTGCCGCAGCGCCAAAACCCGAGCGGAGCAAGGATACCAACGTATTCAGGAACTGGTCAGGGCGCGTGTCTTAAGGGTCGAATCCTCGCAATCGAGAGAAATCACTACTTGACAGAAAAGAGAAAACCGATATATTATAAATACGGTCAAGCTATTAGGGGCTGAGTCGGTTTTGTGCCGAGAAATCAGTCTGAAAAACTGAAACCTCATTCTAAGCCAAGGTAGCAAGGCAGAATACGTTTTGGCGTGACTGAAACAACTTCAAAATCCTACGATAGGAGGTAGGCGAGGATGAACAAAGGATCTCACATTTTCACAGGCAGTAGCCGACCGGTGCTGGCCCTATTGATCTTAGTAGTTTTCATGGCTGGCGCCATGCTTTTGCCGTTGGCCCCTTCCGCTTATGGGCAAGGTTCTTCGGCAGAACCACTTTGGATATTCGATCCCAGTCTCGACATCCGGCATGTGGAGACGGCTGACCTCAATGGGGATCACATCGATGACGTGATAGCCGCCGAATACAGCATGGACTATTACGGCGCTATCTCCATGGTTTGGGGGATCGACGGAAGAACCGGCGACACGCTGTGGTTCTACCAGGTAAACGACGGCATCCGCTCCATGACCATAGGTGACATCAACAACGACGGCGTTATGGACGTGGTAGCCGGGGCATCCTACCACTCCTCGGACACGCCGGACGGGCGGGTTCACGCCATAAATGGTGTGGATGGCAGCCAGCTCTGGACCTACTATACCGGATCGACCAACAACGCGGTTACCGTGGGCAACCTAAACGGCGATCAGTATCCGGACGTGGCGGTGGGGTGTTTCGACGATTATATTTACGCCATCAACGGCCAGACCGGCGGGAACCTGTGGAGTAAGCTCATCGGCAGCATGTGGATCAACGCGGTGGACGCCGAGGACGTGAACGACGATGGGATAGACGATATCGGATTTGCTCATGAATACTTGGTAAACTATGACAACTTCCTGGGCGTTTTGGATGGGACCAACGGTTCAGAGATCTGGAGTGATACCGTCGGGTATGTGGTGATGGACGTTCTCTTAGACGACGTCGATAACGATGGGGACGTGGAGGCGGTCTTCGGCGGCACCCATTCCTCTGATCAGGGAGAGGTCTTCGTGAGGGATGCCTACCACGGTACCCCGGAATGGAGCTACAACCTGGGAAGTCTCAATCATACCAACGGCAACATCATACTGACCACCCATGATATCGATGAGGATACAGATTTAGACCTTATAGTCGGCACCTATCTCGGCACTCATGTCATCTATGCTTTTGAGGGGGACGCGGACGTTCCCATGTGGATATCCGACACCCTGGACGGGAATACCAGGGCTATGGCCTTTGGTGACGTTACCGGCGACCATGTGATCGACCTGGCGGCGGCAACCAGCGACAGGGTGCAGGTCCTGGACGGACGCGACGGAACAAAGATCTGGTACTACTCGGTAGCGGGCACGATTCAGGACGTAAGCTGTGCCGATTTCGACGATGACGGCACGGACGAGGTTGCTGCCGGGGGCGGGGCGGAACACAGCGGCTCGCCTCCTGATCCGGGAAAAGGTGTATGGGCTTTAAAGACGGTGGAGTCGCCGCTTCTGTGGGAGCACACCTTCGGGGAGTATGGTAACGCCATAGCCGTGGCCGACTTGGACGACGATGGAGACGAAGACGTCATCGCCGTCTGCTCAGTTGACGATTTCGCCATCGCCTTGGACGGCGAGGATGGTACCGAGCTGTGGACCTGGACCGGAACGGAGAATCTCTACGCCATAACGGCGGGAGATTTCGACAAAAGCGGACAGGCCGACGTGGCCGTGGCAGGGAATGACGACAGGGTAACTGCCATATTCGGAACTCACGGCACCATCATGTGGCCGTTCGACACTCCCACCAACCAGATTTACAGGAAGTGCTTGAAGGCTGCAGACTTGAATGGTGACGATTGTGTTGACGTGATAGCCGGCAGCGATGATGGTCACGTTTATGCCATAAACGGCTCGACCGGAGGCGAACTCTGGAGTGCTCCGGTCGGAGCTTCTGTCAGCGACGTGGTGCTGGCGCAGATGAACGGGACCGGACCTCTGGATGTCGTAGTTGCAGTAGGTGCCGGCGCCAGCGGCGAAAAAGTGGTGGTGCTGGATGGGTCGGACGGGGGTTTGCTTTGGGATTACCCCGCGCCCGAGGCGGTTGAGCACGTAACCGTGGCGGACGTAACCGGCGACGATGTTCCCGACATTGCCGCTGCCATCACTCCCTATTCGCCCAAACAGATCATCATGATCAACGGCGCAACTCATGCCTTTATCTGGAGCGAGCCTGTGGCATCGGCCTCGAACGTGCAGAGCTTAGCCTCCGGCGACTTAGACGGAGACGAGATTCCCGACATCGTGGTGCCGGGAAATTCCACCGACAAAAAGGTCTACGCGCTTGACGGTGTCGACGGTCACGAACTTTGGAGCTTCGAGACCGGCGGGGAGATAAACTGCGTTCTAGTATACGACGTGGACAACGATCACCAGATGGAGGTGGTGGCGGGATCGGACGACCAGAACGTGTACGTCATCGACGGGCTGACCGGGGAGTCATCCTGGAGTTACAGCTGCGCCGACGACGTCATGGACGTCAAGGTGGGCGACATCAACGGCAACGGGCTGCCCAATATCGCCTGTGTTACCTTCGGCTCCGATGGCGTGGTCTATGCATTCAAATCGCTGGCAACCGAACCGGGCCACATCTGCGGGGACGCCAACAGCGACGGCATAGTCAATATTGGTGACATAGTCTACTTGGTCAGTTACTGTTACAAGGGCGGCCCAGCCCCTATTCCGCAAACATGCGTCGGGGATGCCAATAATGATGACATAGTCAACATCGGCGATATAGTCTACTTGGTGAGCTACTGCTACAAGGGCGGACCGGTGCCTGATCCTGACTGCTGCAACCCGCCGTGGGTTTCAGAGTAGACGAGTTGTAAGAATTTACATTCAGTTGTCAGAGACCCGGCGGTTCGACTACGTTTATCCTGCCTTGGCCCTGAAGGCTCAGGCCTGAAGGGAACGAAGCTGAAGGGCTCACCACAAGCGGTTCGATGTCTCTCACCACATGCCGAATGTGTAAATCAGAGGTTCGGCTTTTTCATGTCTGGCCCCTTTGTCAGGTAAGATCTTCTTGCGCCTACGAAAAAACTGCATATATTAAGGGTATAAAGGCAATTCTTCATAAGAGCTGTCTGAGATGAGATACGACTCGTCTCTCTATGTCCAGAAACCGGGAGGTCTTATGCGTTCCCTAATTATCATTTCCTGTGCCATTCTTGTTCTATTCTCATTTCAACAGATTCAAGGAGGCGATCCAAACGTGGCTGGGGATCTAAAGATCCGCTTGAAAGCAGATACCTTTGATCCATTGAAGGAGAAACCGGATATACCGGAGGCACTGAAACTAACCACGTCAAACAATTATTACCTTATTCAGTGCGCTGGTCCTATTCAACCAGGATGGATAAACCAGCTTGAGGGTAGCGGTGTCGTGATCTTGGGGTATATACCTGATTATGCTTACGTTGTGCACATGGACGAGGCAACCAAAGCTTTGGTTGAACAATTCCCCTTCGTCAGGTGGACAGGCTTTTATCATCCAGCATACAAGATAGACCCTTGCTTGGAACTCAGCGGCGGAGAGATTGAATTAAACGTTGTTGTTTTCAGAGAAAACGGAGGTGATGAAAACCTATCTGAAGCGACAAGAAGAATTGAAGAGATGGGCGGCGAGATACTCTATGATGGCAAAGACAACTTCGTCCTCATAGTCAAAATAGACGCCTCCAAGATTGATGACATAGTTTTTATCCCAGAGGTTGAATGGATCGATGAATCAGGTGAAAAAGTTACCTGTATGGATAATGTGAGAGAATTCATCGGTGCAGACACTGTTCATACCTGTGGTTTTGATGGTTCGGGCATTGTTGGTGAGGTGAAGGATGCTGGATTTGATCAAGGCCATCCTGATTTTGCAGGGCAGGTTGCAGGCATTGACGGTAGTCCTTTCCTTGATCCTCATGGCACATGTGTATTTGGCGTGATATTTTCTTCTGGTGCAAATAATGAGAAGGCTAAAGGCATGTTACCAAACGCGCAGGGAGTGTTTTGTGGGTGGGCTGTCACTAGAATGGTGTCTGTTTGGAATCTTCTGAATAACTGGGGAGGTGTTTTTCAGAGCAATAGTTGGATCCAGGGGTCTCCTGATGCTCAGTATAATGCATATTCAGAAGAGAATGATATATGTGTTTTTGTGTGTGATATAACGATGTTGTGGCCAGCCGGTAATAGTGGTAACAGTGGGCCACAGAGTCTTTACCCAGATCCAGTAGCAAAGAATGTGATTAGCGTTGGCGCACTGCTCCACAATGATAATTCAGATAGGCAGGATGATGAATGGGGGCCTCACCCTGGAGGTATCCTGGG
>Ga0114919_10001711_pt1 | contig 17556 bp, 15 predicted proteins | sample BlataG_FD_88682 | JGI IMG/M metagenome (GOLD analysis project Ga0114919, IMG submission 88682) | Deep subsurface microbial communities from Black Sea to uncover new lineages of life (NeLLi) - Black_00105 metaG | ecosystem: Environmental > Aquatic > Marine > Oceanic > Sediment | place: Atlantic... | reverse complement strand
CCTTAGTCTCCAGACCGGCTCGGATTTCACGTGGTGTCAGCACGTCCGAAGTCTTCTGCAGGAGATATCCCTTCTTCGGAGAGGATTCTATTGGATATCTATCACTTTTGAGCTGAGTGATATGTCTGTCAATGGTTGATCGGCTAACCGCCAGTTTCTTGGTTAACGATTCACCGGAAACCCAGTTTCCTTTTTTTTCATCCAGATATAATATTATTTGATCTTTTATAGCCATGAGTTGAATCATTCATAAGAAGGACATTTCGTGGCAGTCTCTGAGATGAGATCTCTCATATCATCTACCCTAAAAGGTTCGTTGGGCTCTGCACGGTTTTCAGGGCAAATTCCGGATCATTGATGTTTTTATCGATGACGTTGAAACTCATAGCGCCAAAGGGACAAGCAGACACACACGCACGGCAGCCGATGCAGACGTCGTAGTCTACCATCACCCGAGCCAAATCCTCATCGCGGGAGATGTGGCCTTCACCGGGCATACATTCATGCACGGTGCATCCTGGCACTGCTGACACGACATGGGGATATATAGGCCTTCGGCTTCCCACTTGATAACCTTTATGCGGCTTCTGGAGGGATTAGATATCCCGTCGTGCATGACCGAGCATACGAGTTCGCACAGTCGGCAGCCGGTGCACTTTTCGTCATTTATCATCAAGGCTTTTCCTGTTGGTTCCATTGATTAACTCCTTTCACCTAGATTACAGCAGGTGGGACGGCTCATGCTCGATGCCGAGCCGCTTGAGTGTCCCCGGTTTGGGCACACCATTTTCATCCCAGCCGTGATGATCGTAGAATTCATCAACCATTTTTCTGAACTTCTCCCGATCCAATTTGGCGCCAATGACATCAGGAGCTCCTTTCACGCAAGGCTCATCAAAGTACCGGTCGACCAGCCAGTCGCCTTTCCTGACATCGTCTCGTTGGAATCCTTCTCTAATGTTAAACAGCCTCTCTATGTTGTTGCATCGCTCAGCTGCATCCCAGATCTCTCGAGGCGACATCTCCAGTCCAGTGTTCAAATAGATGGCCTTCGTCCAGTCTTCGAAATTAGGTAGGGTTGGTCCCAAAAAGGTCGTATGATATTTGCAAATCCCCAGACAATCGACTGCCATGAAGCAGTTCTCCTGCCAGTAGACCGGCCATGCCTTGCCCTCATAGGATCTATGGTCAGAGCCCAGGATGCCATCGTAGGCGACGGGGTTGCCGTATACTTTCCTGAGGAGATCTTCTTTCAGATGGTAAAGATCGATGGCGGGTCGGCTCCTGAGGTGATCGGACCCCCTGGAAGAGGTTGCGATGTTTAAGGCGAGCCCGGGCGTCGCCCGCTCGTCGGAGTGCAGGTTTTGCATGCCCTTGACATGAATGAGATACTTAATCGAATCCTTGCCAATCCTTTGAGCAGCTCGAAGACCGCCTTCAGCCAGGGTGTCACCTAACGAACCCTTTCTGAGGCATATCCTATGAATCATCTCAAGAACAACCTCGTCATTGCCGAATCGGAGATCCAGGCCGTCCGTATCCTTAGTGGTGAGAATCCCTTTTTCATAGAGCTCCATCGCCCAAGCGATTATGCTGCCGGTATCCAGGTTATCCACACCGTACTGATTTGTCAGATGATTACCGGTCAAAACGGTAAGAGCCCTTGGTGTGTCTGTCTCTCCACCGAATGCCCCTTGAGCAGTATAATCAGGCCCTTCATCGTATTTTCCCGCGTAAGGACCAGAGGGAATCTTGTACTGGGCACGGCAGTGAACCTGGCATCCAAAACATCCCGTCATGTGATAGGGGCCCATGGTTTCCGCAGCAATTTCATCTAGCCGTTCAGGTTCGATGTCATCTGCATACTCACACTGGTTATATTGAAAATTTCTGCATCTCATGCCACCCCAGGAATTCACAGCGCCCCAGATGAAAGGTGAACCGAGGATCGACATGGTTTGATTAACCTTAGCACTCACGATCTGCTCAATGAACCGTTTGTTGAATTCCAAGGCCTCGTTTGGATGGGTTATCTTAATATCCATCGTTCCTCTGGCGGCTACAGCCTTGAGGTTCTTGGACCCCATGACTGCACCCATACCTGTTCTGCCGGCGGAGTTCTTGATCCCGGTCATCACATTGGCAAATCGCACCAAGTTTTCACCGGCTGGACCGATAACAACAGACTTAACATCCTCATCTCCTAACTCATCTCTGATGGCCCACTGGGCCTCGGTGACTGTTTTTCCCCAAATATTTTTGGCATCCCTAATTTCGATCTTGCCATTCTGAATGCAGAGATATACCGGCTTACTGGCCTTTCCTTTGATCACCAGATGATGAAAACCGGCCCAGGCGAGTTCAGGGGCAAAGAATCCCCCTCCGTTCGCGCTGCCGAGCATTTCAGTAAGAGGTGACTTGGCCATGACATGGTATCGTGAAGTTGCTGAGGCGCATGTCGCCGCCAGAAGACCGGCACTTATCATCAGGGTGTTTCCAGGCCCCAAGGGATCAATGCCCTTCGCTGAATGGTTATACAGCAAATACGCATCCAGACCCCTCCCGCCAAGGAATTTCTTTCGTATCTCAACGGGTATCGGCTTTGTTTCAATCTTTCCGGTGGAGAGATCAATATAGGCAATTTTTCTGTTTAATGACATGTTACTTTCCCTCCTTTTTTGCTGCTGCCGCTTGAGTCATTCTTCGATTTACATCCCATACCGGTCCCCGTATCCGGGGAAAATCAGGTCGAATCCAGTGAACGCGGAATTCCATGCCGCAGACCGGGCACTTGACCTGTTTTTCTTCAGCTGCTGGCTGAAGCCTTCCCATACAGCTGGGATTATGGCACCTGAACTTGCCATAGGTCCTGGTTTGACGGAGACTTTCGGCAGTTGACAACTTTTCTTTGTGTATTGCCATCTCAATACTCCTTTGTATTAAGAAAAGTGCCCTTCACGAAACTCATATTCCAAATATTATCAATAAGTTACATGAAGGTAAAATTTCCGATTTCCTCCTATAAAATTCCTCATTAATATCAATAAGTTACCAAACATCTACCCTCAAAAAGCCTCTTTTTTCTCCCAAAATTTGTCTCCTCAAAGGGGGGTGGAGGGCAAAAAAGTCAGCAAAAAATCCTTGGACAAGTTTCGTGAAGCCCTCACATTTCAATCCCTCCATTCTAGGTCTGACGAGCAAGCCTTATCGTCATACAAAATGAATTCGCAGCAAAAGCGATCGTAGACAAAGCCTTTTGATTAGAAAAAATCGGGCGGGACTAATGTCTCCGGTTAGTGAAGCTAATGGCCCACCCCGATATTTCTTGCTGTCAGAACGGCCTAAAAGGCGGCACTAATCTGAAAAATGGTCCGTTTTCATCTCCACGGTTAAACCGTCGGTGTTTGTCAGTCGCTCTTCCAACCCTTTTATCTTGGGTAATTCATAGGCAAAGAAAAAGCGCAAAGTATAAAATTTCCCCTGGAGAAAATCCGCTTCCGAATCACTAGGATTATTTTTCAGTCCCTTTTGTACGTATATGCCTTGAAGCAACCATTGCCACGCAACGCTGACGACTGTGAAAAACTCCAAATAGAGGGTGGCGTCTGCTAAAAACATTTCAGCACTTTCCCTGCTCGCCACCTCCAATAAATGCTTTGTCACGTTTTGAAGTCTTTCAAGGGCTTTTTCTAGGGCCTCGGCATATGGCTTGAGTTCGGGGCTATCATTGGCTGACGCGATCGTTTTTTGAACCTCTTCCACGTAGAGTTTCAAGGCCTTCCCGTTTTGCATGATGACCTTGCGCCCCAGAAGATCAATCCCCTGTATTCCCGTGGTGCCTTCATGGATCGGATGAATTCGTGCATCCCGATAATACTGTTCCAAAGGGTAGTCATTGCAGTAGCCGGATCCGCCAAAACACTGTAGGCCCTGGCTTATGGAGAGAATCCCCATTTCTGACGGGTAGGTCTTGGCTACAGGTGTCAGAATCTCCAGCAGAAGACTATATTTCTCTTTTCCCTCGTCGCTGCAGACCTTTTGCATGTCCACATACTTGCTGCACTGCATCAGGAGAGAAAGGGAGCCTTCAATGACAGCGCGCTGGAAAAGCAACATCCTTTTGACATCTGCGTGCTCAATAATGGGGATAGGAGGCTGGGTGGGGTCCTTGTCCGAGACTTTTCTTCCCTGTCTGCGCTTCTTGGCATATTCAAGGGAAGCATAATAGGCGGCCGTAGCCATGGCGGTTGCCCCCATTCCGACCCCTATCCGCTCTTCATTCATCATCTGGAACATGTATCTGAGGCCATTGTTGGGCTCACCCACCAGATAACCGCGGCAATCATTCTTGTCCCCGATGCTGAGCTGGACTATGGGACAGCCTCTGTAGCCTAATTTGTGGAAAATTCCCGAGGTGACCACGTCATTGGGAACCAGTTTACCATCCTCATCGAGCCGCTTTTTGGGCACCACAAAAAGAGAGATCCCTTTTATCCCGGGAGGCGCGCCTTTTATCTTTGCCAGCATCAGATGTATGACATTTTCTACTCCGTCGTGGTCGCCGGCGGAAATAAGTATCTTTTGCCCTTGTATTTTATAGTAACCTTTACCGGTGGGTTCAGCCACGGTGACAATGTCCGATAGCGAACTCCCTGCTTCGGATTCAGTGAGGGCCATGGTCCCCTGCCATTCCCCCGCATACATCTTGGGGACATAGGTATTGAATAGTTCCTTGCTCCCGAACGACTCTATCAGATGGGCTGCGTCTCTGGTGAGTCCTCCATAAGCGCTTGCAGAGTAGTTGGCTGCGGCAAAAATAAATTGGCAAGCATCTGCAATGAGGTGAGGAAGCTGTTCTCCTCCCATATCCTCGGGCACAGTAGCAGCAATCCAACCGCCTTTTCCGAATTCCCTCATAATTGCTCTAACAGAAGGATGAACCTTTACCTGATCATCTACTAGCTCCGGTGGATTCCTGTCCATTTCCTGAAAGTTGGGCCAGAGAAGTGCTTTTGCCAGCTCCATGGCGGCTGCCAAAACCATATCGAACATTTTTCGGTTGTATTCCTCATAATAGGGATGCTGGAGGAGCGAGGCTGCATCAAAGACCTCATAAAGCAGGAACTTCAAATTTCTTTCACTAACGAATTTTTCGGACATTATCCTATCCTCCTCATATGAGTCAGAGCCTAGATGCTTGAACGGGATCCCTTTTCTCACCACCCGCTCCGGGTGAGCTCTTGGAATTCATCACGAAATCCCTGGCCCAGACCCATTCTATTTCTTGGGTGGTGACACTAAAGCTTGTCCTTCAATCAGGAGCTTTTCTTCCTGGTTTTTGCACAGGGTCTTCAACAAAACGCGGTTCTTTTCGATATCCACCTCAAGGACCTCCACAGATGCCGTTACGGTGTCGTTGATGTAAACAGGCGCGAGAAAATTCAGCTCCTGTCTGATGTAAATAGTACCGGGACCTGGGAGCATCGTTCCAATGACGGTGGATATGAGACCGGCTGTTAAAAAACCATGGGCAATGCGCGATTTGAAAAAGGTTCCTTCCGCATAGGTCTGATTCACATGGGCAGGATTGAAATCCCCGGTGATGCCTGCGAACAGATAGACGTCACTTTCGGAAATTGTTTTTGAGAATTCCGCCTGAGCACCCGGTTTCAACTCATGGAGTGTTTTTCCTCTCATAGAGCCCTCTTCTCTAAGGGGGTTATCATGCCAAATAGGCAGGCTTAGTTTCCGTGCCTTGTTTTTCAGGACTACATGGCCCTGTATCCACCATCAACAAACAGGATGGTGCCGGTAACATAATCGGATGCAGCGGAGCTTAAAAACACAACAGCGCCCTTTAGGTCCGCCGGAACCCCGAAACGGCCCATGGGAACATGGGCCAGTATGTGGTCACGGCCTTTCTTCATAGTCACTCGGGTGAGGTCCGTCTCGATAAAGGCGAGGGCAATGGCATTAACGTAGATTTTGTACTTCGCCCATTTTACAGCCAGATCCTTGGTGAAGGCCTCCATCGCTCCCTTGCTGGTGTTGTATGCGATGGCATCCATCACATCGGAGGGGGCACCCACTCCGCCAAAGATGGAGCTCACATTGATGATTTTCCCACCACCCGCTTCTATCATGACCTTTCCGATTATCTGTGAACACAGAAAAGTACCGGTCACGTTGACGTCAATAACCCTCTTCCATCCCTCAATGGGGTAATCCTCTGTCGGAGCTCCCCAGGTGGCGCCTGAGTTATTGATCAAAATATCGATTTGTCCGAACTTCTGAAGGACGAAATCCCGAAGTCCGGAAATATCACCCGGATTCGTAATATCGCACTTTACTCCGGCAGCCTTTACCCCTAATTGTTTAATCTTTTTGGCCGCCTCTGTGCAGTTCTGTTCCTTCCTTGAGCAGACTACAACGTCACTGCCCGCCTCGGCCAGGCCTTCAGCCATGACCAGGCCCAGACCTCTCCCTCCACCTGTGACAATAGAGACCTTACCACTTAAATCAAAGAGATCCAGCACTCGCATCCTTTGCCTCCAATCTGGTTAATACAACTACTACTCAGAGCATCAAATAGTTTGCAATATCGGGAGGGGCATGAGGTCTTTTCTACTGTGACTGGTGGGAGGCCGCTGTCCTTTTCACGACTTATCAGTGGGGGAAGCCGCAGCTCTCCCGACTTGTTGGGAGAGAATGCGGAGGGGGCAAGAATCCCCCGTTGATAAGGCGTAGAAAAGACCGGGCCGGGAGCCTCGGAACAGAAGAAAAGACCTCATGACCATCCTAGACCCGGTTATGTCCAATGCAAACAAAAAAATGCTCTCCTCTGTGTATCATTGATCATTGATTTGCCTTGAGCCGTGAACTTGAAGCAAAGGCAATTATTTGAATATGATGTACTTGAGACCCATAGTTTCCCTCTTTTTACACTCGAATAATACAGGCATCTGCCTGGGCCAATCCGCCACAGATGGCCGCAAGGGCATATCCTCCACCACGACGTCTCAATTCATACATAAGGTTCATGATGAGGCGGGCGCCGCTCGCCGTATTGGGATGCCCGATCGCAATAGCACTGCCATGGATGTTGGTCTTTTCATGCAGTGCCTTAGCCTTTATTTTATCTCTATCCACCAACAAAAGCATACTGACCAGAGGCACGGCGGCAAAGGCCTCGTTGATCTCCATGACATGGATGTCATCAAGGGCCAAGTCCGCTGATTGAAGAGCCTTCATGATGGCAAAGGCGGGTCCCTCAGGCATGCGCGAGGGGCTGATGGCGATCGAGGACATGGATACGATTTCGGCCAAGGGCTCAAGGCCCAATTCTTCGGCCTTGGATCTTGTCATGAACAGGATGGCTGTAGCCCCATCATTTAACCCCGGCGCGTTCCCGGCTGTAACCCCCTTGCAGCCATAGATGCCGGGAAGCTTGGCCAACTTCTCAATGCTGGAGTTCGGTCTGTACTGCTCATCAATAGCAAGGGTGATAGGATCTCCTTTTTTCTGAGGGATTTCCAGGACCATCATTTCATCTTTAAACTTTCCTGCTTCCCAGGCCTTGCCATAGTTCCGGTGACTTCTCAAGGCCCACTCATCCTGCTCTTCCCGGGAAACACCATATTCAGTGGCCACGTTGTCCGTGTCAACGGAGACCGGGTTGAAGTCTCTGTATCCGAGGGCAAACAGGGGGTCTTCCATCTTGACGTCGCCCAACCGAAAGCCCTGCCAGCGAAGACCCCTCACAATCAGGGGTTCCTGGCTGAAAGAAGTGGCTCCTCCTCCTATGGCGCACTGAATCTCGCCCGCTACCATGGCCCTACAGCCATAGTGGACTGCCGACATGGCGGAGACACAGGCCTTGTCAATGGCAACCGATGGGGTCTCAGGGGGCAATCCGGCCTTGATCAGAGTTTGGCGGGCTGCAACAGGGGTGTAAACGTCCTTACAGACAGAGGTGTCTCCAACGCCCCAAAAGACTTCATCAACCTTTTCTCCCGGTACATTGACCCGGGCCAAGACCTCTTTCATGGGTAAGGCTCCCAGGTCAAAGTAATCATATTCCCTTAGCGAGCCGCAGTAACGACCGAATGGTGTTCGAACAGCACTCACGATGACGATATCTTTGTACATAATATCCTCCCTTAGCCTTTTCTCTTATAACGTGACCGGCCACGATCATTTAAAGAGGTATATTCCCGTGTTTTTTGTAAGGTCTTGGCGGTTCATCCTTGTTTTTCAATATGCCCAACGCCGAAATAAGCTGTTTTCGCGTATCCCTGGGATGGATGACGCCGTCGATGACCGATCGAGATGCCGAGTGGTAGGGTGTCAGGTAGAGATCCTGGTACTCCTCCACCTTCTTATCAAACAAGGCCTGCGGATCTTCGGCAGCAGCCAGTTCCCTTCGATAGAGAATTTTCACCGAGGGTTCTGCCCCGACCATTTGCATTTCCGCAGACGGCCATGCAAAAACCTGGTCAAACCCGATCTGGTGAACACCCATTGCAGGAATCGCCCCGCCATACATCTTCCTCAGGATCATGGAGATCTTTGGAACCGTGGCTTCGGTCCAGGCATAGAGCATCTTGGCGCCATGTCGGATAATGCCGCCATGCTCTTGGCGGACGCCAGGCAGAAAACCCGGCACATCCACCATGGTGATCAATGGAATGTTAAAGATGTCGCAGGTTCGGATGAAGCGCGAGCCCTTGTCTGAGGAATCTATATCGAGACAGCCGCCAAGGAAGCGAGGGTTGTTGCCCACAAAACCAACAACCTGACCTCCCATGCGGGCAAAGCCAACCAAGAGATTTTGCGCAAAATTAGGGTGGATCTCAAAAAATTCTCCATTATCAACCACTGCTTTGATGACCTCTCGCATATCGTATGTCTTATGCATCTGGATCGGCACCATATCGATCAGTTCAGGCGTTTCCCTGTCCAGAGGATCAGTGCATTCCTTTGTTGCCGGCTTTTCCCGGTTGTTTTGGGGCAAAAAATTGAGGAGACGCTTTATGGTATCCAAACACTCCTTGTCATCTTTAGCGGTCAGGTGGCTCACCCCGGATTTTGTACTATGGACCTTGGCGCCCCCCAACTCCTCAAAAGAGACCTCTTCTCTGGTTACTTCTTTGATAACTGCGGGCCCCGTGATAAAGGCATGGGCGGTTTTTTCCACCTGAATAATAAAATCACACAAAGCGGCCGAATAGACGGCCCCTCCCGTGCAATCGCCCATGATAGCGGCAATCTGGGGGACAATCCCCGAATTGAGGGTATTCTGGTAAAACATGCCGGTAACCCCATAGACGTTGTCCATGCCTTCATGGATGCGGGCCCCGGCAGAGTCGTTCAGACAGATCACCGGAACCATATATTCCCTGGCGAGTCTCAGGACGTAATGGATCTTGGCGCCATGGGTTTTCCCGGTGGAACCCCCAAGGACCGTGGCATCTTCCGAATAGATAAAAACCGTTCGTCCGTTGATCGTTCCGTGTCCGGTGACAACACCATCGCCAGGAAACTTTTTTTTGTCCATATCGAAATCCCGGCACTGATGCTCTGCAAGCATGTTCAGTTCCACGAAACTTCCCGGATCCATGATGTAGTCAATCCGCTCCCGGGCCGTCGTTTTCCCCATGTCACGTTGTTTTTGAAGGCGTTTTTCCCCGCCGCCCCGCAGGGCTTCGGCCTCTTTGGCCTGAAGCTTGGCAAGCTCTTTCTCCCAGGTCTTTTTATATGCCATGGTTCTGTTCCTCCTTTTCCCGGAGATGAAAACCTTACATGAATGCTTTCGGCTCGAGGGCGGGGTGTATTCTACTCTTGTCAGGCCTGGATCAACTCGATTAAGACCCCATAAGTGCTTTTAGGGTGGATGAATGCCACAAGCTCATTGTGGGCATTGAGATAGGGTTTTTCATTAATCAGTTTGATCCCTTTAGTCTTCAGACGGCCCAGTTCGGCTTGAATATCATCCACCTCAAAAGAGATGTGGTGAACGCCCTGCCCCCTGTTTTGGATAAATTTGGCAATCTGGCCGTCGGGTTCCGTGGACTGGAGCAGTTCCAGGTTGGTCCCCTCCATTGGAATGAATGAGAAGATCAATTCGCCGAAATTTTCCTGGTCTGTAAAGGGCAGGCCGAAATTTTCCTGGAAGAAGGCGCTGGCCTCCTTCAGATTGCCCACAGCCAGACCAATGTGACTGATTTTTTTGATCATTGCCAATTTCTCCCGTTCTTTCCTGAGCTCAGGTTGCGGTCTCCTGCGAAAGTCAGTTCTTTTAGAAGGAGGCTCACTTCGTGTCCGATTTATGGGGACCGATATGTAATGAAATATTGAATTATATTTTCTCTTTCAAGAAGTCAAGAAAAAAGTGTCCAAGAATAACTAACCTCTCTAAAATGACTTACTATTTAATATAAGAGTTGTGATATCAGCAAGTTAGATGGAAACAAGTAATTTTGCCCGAGCAGAATTTTTTCCTTGACATACGCCAGTTTTTGAATTTAATATTGCATTAAATTTTACTCCCGGTAACTATTCGTAGAATTACAAGACTTTAACCATGGTAATCAAAATGATCCCGAACACCAGCAATAACAATCAATCCAAAACCCTGATTGAGGAGGCCTATCGAAAAATCAAACTGATGATTTTTGAGCAAAAATTCGCCCCTGGCCAGAGGCTGGTGAGTAAAGATCTCGTTGATACGCTTAATATGTCGCGAACCCCAATTATCAATGCGCTGAATCGATTGGTGCAGGATGGGTTTGTAGGTTTTGAGAGTTTTCGCGGGTTCTACATAAGGCCCATTGATCATCAGGAAGTGTGGGATGCCTTCGGAGTACGCGAAGCCCTTGAGGCCTATACGGTGGAGCAGGCCATCAAATTGGCTGATGCCGGTGATATGGCAATATTGGAAGAAAAACTCTATCAACATGAACAATATATGCCTCATTATTACACCCGGAAAAAGTTCTTATTGGATTCGGAATTCCATCTTCAGATAGCCGTGATGGCAAAGAACCGTGTTCTGAGATGGCTGTTGAAGAGAAACTTCGAACATGTTTTCCTGCGCGCCAGATTGGATAATTATGATCCTCGGAGAATGGCATCCTCCGCACAGGAACATCATAGACTTGTCGCGAGAATGAAAAAAAAGGACGTTATAGGAAGCATTGAAGTGATTCGAAACCATGTCCAAAAGGCGAGGGATCACGTCATCAGATGTTTGTCCGAGGAAGAGCCGGGCCAAGTAGAATTGGCCTCATTTTAAGGGTGGGATCATGAAGAAGATAAAAAACAGTTTGGGGCAATGGGAAAACACAACACTCAAGAAAGTGCTGGACAGGTCTTCTGAGAGGGAAGAAGCCTTCAAGACCGAGAGCGGAATCCCAGTCAAAAGGCTGTATACCCCACTGGACCTGGAGGATATTGATTACGAGAGTGAGCTGGGTTTCCCCGGTCAATACCCTTACACGAGAGGGGTCTATCCCACTATGTATCGCGGGCGCCTGTGGACCATGAGGAATTATGCCGGGTTCGGTATGGCGGAGGACACGAACAAACGATATCGCTATCTTTTAGAGCAGGGCATGGTGGGCTTATCCATGGCCTTTGATCTTCCGACTCAACTTGGATACGACTCGGACGATCCTCTGGCAGAAGGGGCTGTAGGTCGGGTGGGAGTTGCAGTAGACTCCCTGGCCGACATGGAGATCATTTTCCAGGATATCCCTCTGGACAAGGTTTCGACCTCTATGACCATCAATGCCCCTGCAACTATTCTTCTTGCCATGTACATTGCCGCTGGGGAGAAGCAGGGTATCCCTCAAGAAAAACTGATGGGTACGACCCAGAACGATATCCTAAAAGAATTTATCGCAAGGGGAACCTATATCTTCCCGCCTGAGCCCTCCATTAAACTTACCCTGGACATTGTTGAGCATTGTGCCAAATACGTCCCGAAATGGAACACCCTGAACATCGCCGGCTATCATTTCAGAGAAGCGGGCGCAGATGCCGTACAGGAGCTTGCTTTCACCTTGGCGGATGCCATCACTTACATCGAAAAGGCAAAGGAAAGAGGGCTAGATGTAGACTATTTTGCTCCCCGCCTGTCTTATAGCCTTGGATGTTATATGGATTTTTTTGAGGAGGTGGCAAAATTTCGAGCCGCGAGAAGGTTGTTTGCACGAATCATGAAGGAACGCTTTCAGGCCAAAGATCCAAGGAGTTATCTTTTCAGGATCTTTACCGGCTCCTGCGGGTCCACCTTGGTGACCCAACAGCCTATCAATAACATTGTCAGGGTGACGGTGCACGCCCTCATGGGAATCTTGGGCGGCGATCAGGCCATTCATACAGCCTGCTGGGATGAAGGTTACGCCATACCATCCGAAGACGCCGCACGCCTTGCACTCCGGACACAACAGATCCTTGCGCATGAATGCGGACTCTGCAATACTATCGATCCCTTGGCTGGTTCCTATTACGTAGAGTCTCTTACCAGTGAAATCGAGAAGAGGACTTCGGAGTATCTCAAAAAGATAGACGATATGGGTGGGATGCTTGGCGCCATTGAGAATGGCTTTGTGTACAAAGAGATTCAGGAATCAAGCGTGAAATTTCAAAAGCGAGTAGACAGTGGTGATAGGGTCGTTGTCGGACTAAACAAATACATCGTGCCCGAGAACCTGGAGGAACAGGATATCTTTGAAGTAGATGCACGTGTGGAGGTCAACCAGAAGCAGAAGCTGGATGAAGTGAGGGCCAAGAGAAAAGATGAAGATGTGCGGAGAAGTCTTGATGAACTCGAGAAAGCCGTTGAAGGTGGTGAGAACCTCATGCCTTCTATCATAGAGGCGGTAAAGTGTTATGCCACGATTGGTGAGATCTGCGGCATAATGCGGGAAAAATGGGGCGAGTTCAAGGCTCCTACCTATATTTGATCAAGGTTCTCAAATCGGCGTTCTAGTGTTGTCAGAGTCAATCACTCCGTTACTCCGGTACTCCGTGAAGTGGAGATCATGGTGAAACAACGAAAGATAAGGGTATTGATAGCAAAGGTTGGTCTGGACGGCCATGACCGTGGCGCAAAGGTCGTGGCCCGTGCCTTGAAGGATTCGGGGATAGAGGTCATCTACACGGGTCTACGACAGACCGTGGAGCAGGTTGTCAATGCCACTATTCAGGAGGATGTGGATGTTTTAGGGCTGAGTTTTCTTTCAGGTGACCATATGGTGTTGATTCCCAAGGTGATGAAGGCACTTAAAGAAAAGGGTGTCGAGGATGTTATGGTGGTTGTTGGGGGCATCATATTGGAACGTCACATGCCAGAGCTTATGAAAGCAGGCGTTCATAAGGTATTTTTGCCGGGCACAATACCTGACACAATTGTAGAGTTCATTGAAAAGAACGTTCGATTGCCATAATGGAGAGCAAGGTACGCAAGGGAAAAAGAGAGATTGGGAGAGCCCTGTGAAGTTCCATTAGGTTTGATAGAAGGATTATCAAAACAATAACCATTTGATAATTGACAATAGGAGGAGATCTAAAATGATCATTGATGCCCATGTACATCTGATCATACCAGGCTTTGTGAAAAGCAAGTTTATCTTAGGGAATGCACGAATGGCCTCGAACATCTACAACAGGGTTCACGGGACGAAAATAACGCCGAGTGAATACATTAATCTTTTGAAGGCCAGGGTTGACCCCGATTGCAGCAAGTTGATTGGAATTATGGACAAATCAGGAATAGACAAAAGTGTCATATTCGGAGTGGATTGGGCCTATGCGGTTACTGGGGAGCCAAGGGTTAGCAACAGAGAGCAGAATCGCATCCATGCAGAAATGGCGAAAAAATATGAGGGTCGCTTTATCCCATTGGCGGCACTCGATCCCAGGCGACCCGATGCCATGGATCAGGCCAAGGAGGCTATCGAGGAATTTGGAATGAAGGGTTTTAAGCTTCATCCATCGGCCGGTTTTTTCCCAAATGATCCTGTCTGTTATCCCCTTTATGAGAAATGTGCTGACTGGGGCGTACCGATTGTCTTCCACAGCGGCGGGATTGAATTTAATTGGGATTATGGCCAGCCTATCTATATTGCCTCTGCCGCGGAGCATTTTCCTGAAGTTAAGATGGTCATGGCCCATGCGGGTTTGGAGTCATGGGACCAGGCGCGGTTGGCTGCGACGGCCCTGGCGAACGTGTATGTGGATATTTCGATACGGCAGCTCGATTACCGTGTGAACCGTGAGGGATTTTACCGCTGGTTGCGGGACTTTGTTGACTGGGCGACACCCTGGAAGGTCATGTTTGCGAGTGACACCCCCATGCCGACCTTCTGGTGTCCTGAGGATGAATGGGTGAAGGCGATAAAGGAACCGGATACGGATATCCCGTTTACGAAGGAGGAGATTGAGATTATCATGGGGAAGGCCGCCCAGGTAGTTTTCAACGTTGAGGAATAGTGCATTTCTGTAAAGAAATGGAGTAACAGAAACAGACTGGAGAGCTTATGGGAGATATTATAGATATCATAACCACCAGGAAAAGCATTAGGAGGTATAAGCCGGATCCCGTCCCTGACGAGATGATAGACAAAATCCTTGAGGCTGCAAGGTGGGCACCTACAGGTGAGAACTATCAGCCTTGGAGATTTATCGTCATTCGTGATCCTGAGACGAGGAACAAAATAGGGCGGTTGGCAAAGATTGGCAGCGGGTCACGGATGACAGCCTGGTACTGCCTGGGTGAGATGCAGGAAAGATTTGAAAAAATCAAGGATCCTGTAAAAAAGGCGGAGGTTTTGAGGTTTATGTACTCGGGAGAAGTCTCTGAATTTGCTAAGCATGCGCCTTTGGTCATTGCGGTGATTGGGTCCCTAAAGGAGGGATCTGTTGATGTCCCCTATGACCTTTCTGCAGCCATCGAAAACATGCTCCTGGAAGCACACTCCCTCGGTTTGGGTGCCTGCTGGGTCCACGGGCCGGCCGCCACTACAAGAGATGCAAAGAAATTTAAGGAGATCCTGAAGATCCCTACAGGCATGGGAGAGTACAAGGTCATCGCCTATGTCGCTATTGGCTGGCCAAAGGAGCAACGAAAGCATCCACGGCCAAAGAAATCGCTCGAAGATCTAGTTTTTTGGGAAGAGTATGGTAGGAAGGAGAGACCCAATTATGGATGAGATCGAATATTGCAATGACATTATGGTGAGGCTGGAAGAGCTCCTTTTTCATGAGCTATCCGGTTGTGCTGCATGGAAGGTGGAACTGATCGGTGTTGATTTCATTCAATCAAAAGATATCAAGGGGAATACGCCGCCCGGGGTGATCCAGAATTGTATCCAGGAAATAACAACTGCCGGGCTTGTGAAAGAGATGACTTACTCAATCGGTGGAAGAGGTGTTAAGCTTGAGTTGATAATGAGGGATTGCCTTCACCTCCCAAAGGAGGTCAAACTGAAAAAGGATGGGGTCAAGCCCTATATTTGCCCGATTACCAATATGATCTTAGATCAATTAATTGAGAAACTTAATTTCGAAACGACCTTTGTGGCAGAGGTTAGTATTGATGAAAAGAGTAGGGAATGCAAAACCAGAAGTGCAATATATGAGGACGAGGCCAAGATAGGCTTGGTCTCCGATTGGTCGGAAGAATAACAGTGCTACCGAGGAGGTGTAACAATGCTCCTGCACGGTTTTACACCGTATAGAGAAGAAGATGCCGAGAAATATGACAAGTATCGGTGGTGGCCGGGTCTGACATTCGGTGATCTTCTTGACAAGGCCGCAGATGTCTATCCTGATAAGGAAGCCTTTGTTGATGGGGAAAGTCGTTTGACCTTTTCCCAAGCCAGGGCAAAGACCAACAGACTGGCAATAAGCTTGATGAATCTCGGGATCAAGCCCCTGGACCGTGTATTGGTTCAACTCCCGAACTGGAATGAATTTGTTTATGCATATTTTGCACTCCAGGAAATCGGGGCGATTGCAGTTTTGCTGATCGATCGCTATCGGCAGTATGAAATCAGTCATCTTATTCAGCTCACAGCAGCCATTGCCTGGGTGGTGCCGGAGAAATACAAGAAGATAGACTATATGCCCATCATCCATGATGTGCTAAGAGATAATCCTCAACTCCAACATGTAATACTGGTCAGGGCAAGGGATCATGAAGGTTTTTTGAATCTGGAAAAGCTCATCGAGCATGGCGAATTATCTGAGGATAACCTTGCCAAATTGGACGAAACACGGCCCGATCCCATGCAGGTGGCTCACATGGGCCCCACCGGCGGAACAACCGGGTTGCCAAAAGTGGTTCCCCGCACCCATAACAGTCTTATATGTGGTGCCGAATACGCGACCAGGGCATGGGAATTTGTAACCGATGATATCTGTCTGCTCGCAGGTCCCATAGGCCATGACCTGACCTTTACCAAGGGCTTTATCAGCGGGATTTTCACCTTTGCAAAGCTCGTTTTCTTGGATTCGACGGACATGGGAGATATATGTAAGACAATCGAGCAAGAGAAAATTACCGCGATCGTTTGGGTACCCACTTTGGCCAGTCGCTTGGTTCATTATGAGGGTTTAGGAGACTATGACCTGAGTTCTTTGAAAAAAATGCACTGCGGCGGGGGTGCAAGCCTGCCCGACCTCATCAAAGATGTCAGAGAGAAGCTCGGATGTATCTATTTTAATGCCTACGGTGGTACAGAGGGTCAGACAACCATAACGCGATCGAACGATGACCTTGAAACGATCTTCCGGACGGTTGGAAGGCCTACCTGCCCCTACGATACCTACAAGGTGGTTGATAAGGACGGAAAAGATTTGCCTTCAAACACACCCGGAGAACTTCTCATCAAAGGGCCCGGCGTATTTACCGGCTACTATAAGAACCCCGAAGAGAACGAAAAGGTATTTGACAAAAATGGCTTCTTCAAAACCGGGGACGTTGCCAAGATCGATGATGCCGGGTCTATCACCCTTACCGGCAGAGTGAAGGAAATGATTAACCGCGGTGGGGAGAGCATCAGTGCCACCGAAATAGAAAACCTGATCATCGATCATCCGGATGTGGTTACTGTCGCGGTGATACCCATGCCTGATCCTGAGATGGGAGAAAGGGTTTGCGCGTACATTCAGCCCAGGCCCAGGGCCGATCTAAACTTTGAAAAAATCATATCCTTCCTAAAAGAGAAGAAGGCCTCTGTACTTCAGCTTCCCGAGCACATCGAATTCATCGATGGCATGCCATTCACCAAAGCGGAGAAGATCGATAAAAGAGCTTTAAGAGAAGACATTAAAAAGAAAATCGGAATTTCATAGAGCAAGTTACTTTATCAGGATTCAACTGGTCATATTGCCGTTTAAGGCGAACAGACTTGCGAGAATCCTAAAAGAGCCCTGACTGTGGCCGGTGAGAACATGACCGATATCATTGTATCAAATATTTTTTGTAGGGATATCGATGATTTTGACAATAAAGACCCGCCCGTTACGTAAAAGACAATGAGCTTGTTG
>Ga0114919_10001710_pt1 | contig 17558 bp, 10 predicted proteins | sample BlataG_FD_88682 | JGI IMG/M metagenome (GOLD analysis project Ga0114919, IMG submission 88682) | Deep subsurface microbial communities from Black Sea to uncover new lineages of life (NeLLi) - Black_00105 metaG | ecosystem: Environmental > Aquatic > Marine > Oceanic > Sediment | place: Atlantic... | reverse complement strand
TTATTACTTTTTCTATATGTATTTATCTATTTCTCAAGAAAACCGTCTAGAAAATTATATTCCGTATAATAATTTTATTCATCCCACCCCACCCCCCCCCCCCCCCCCCTTTTTTTTCAAGTATCTATTCATCAGTATCATCATCGAAATCAAGAGAGCAAGCCAGACTTCTAATCCCCTGTTCCTCAGCAAATGACATCATCCCAGCGGCATTCTGTAAATCCAAGACAATACTGCCATCTTGACATGCACGCATAGTCTTGGAATGTTCAATCTCATCATCTCTAATATTAATAAACACATCGTATAAATTATTGCATGGAGGTCTCCTGGCTGGAGTTGGCCCACCTGCACCATAACCAGTACTGCTTTGGAATGCATCCAACATGTATAAATCACCTCCTTTGTAGTAATTCAGAGCAACGAGCGGAGGGGGGATGGCTTTTAGCTTTTCTTTATTTTGCTCTGCAAACTCCGTGTACGTATCAGTGGCGTGGTTTTCCACCAGTTCACAGAAGGCGTAAGATGCAGATGGTGATATGAGATACATGCCTATGAGAACCCAGTAGTAGAAGACAGCTGCATGTTGAGATAGGAATCTATCAATCCACAGGGAATCTCCACCCAGTGCTTCCATGATTTGTAGGTGATGCAGCTCGTTCCATTCCTCTGCAAAATGGACGCGTCTCAGCTCAGCAGCAGCTCTCCACCAACCAAGAGACTCATATAAGTGGAGGAGGGAGATAAATCCAAAATAAGGCATTCTGGCAACTGTTTCTAAGAACCAAAACCTTTGAATTGGTCTGTCTTTGTATATTATATCCAGGATGAAGCAGAGAGAGGCATAAGGGATACGAACCGCTAGTGGAGCATCAACATCATCTCCAGTGACACTTCTTTCCTTTTCTCTTTTTGCCACTAGATCATCATTCAGCTTTAATTTCTTCACTTTTATAAGTATTTTACGTTCTTTTTCAGTGAGGTTGGGGGCAAAAGCATCCTTGGGACTCACTCCAGAAATAAGGCTACTACTGCCATTATTGCCAGCGCCGATGTCTTCCATACTGGCAAAGATACCTTGGTCAACCAACCATTGATCCAACTTCAAGAATTGATACCTGATAGACTGACTGGCTGCTGCGCTGGCTCTACGTAAGGGCCCTGGTTTCTCAGGGCTAAGAGCAATGGCAGACAGCTCATCAATACGGACAGAGCGACGTAGAGAAGCGAGTTCTCTCTGAAAATTAGCGATTGCCAGTTTGAATGCACTGGTGGGAACACTGCCATATCCTTCCTGATAGAGTCTACCTGCACCACTTCTGAATCCATAGTCTGCTGGCATGACTGGGATGGCGTCGCCTTTTTCATCTACAAAGACCAACTGGCATTCTGTCTTGGGTTTGGGGGAGAGGGCGGGTGTTGTTGTTGGGGCAGGGTCATCGTTGGTGAGAGTGGCCCTAGGGAGGAATTTGGATTGTCTGGAAATGAAGCGACGTGATCTGAAGGTTTGGATGGGCGGTGCAGGGTTGTAAGAAGTTGGGGAAGTCGGGGAAAAGTGTCAAAGGGTTTAGGCTTTGGTTGAGGATGCGATTCTTGAGTGCGGCCCTTACCTTGGCATACCGAGATTTGAACCATTTGAATAGGTTCTATATGATACCTGGATGTTGTGAGATGGCGCCAACATCATTTATTATAGTAAGTATCCGGTACTTATTCTAATGTGATTGAAAAACTTTGCAAGAACCTTTAGTGAATGAGTGTGCTATGCCTGTATCAAAGCTCTATATGTGTATATATTACTAGTGAGTGATTTTTCAGAATCGATTCATTTCATTTTAATGCAAATACATGCGACATTTCCTCTTCAGAATTTTAACATTTGAGAGCGGGGGATACGACGACAACGACTCTACTTCTTCCCACCCACTCCACCATCACCTCTAGCCTTCTTCTCTTCCTCCTCATCCTCGTTAAGCTCGTCAATAATCTCCTTAACCAACTCCTGCTTATAATCATCAAAGTCTCCAGGGTACGTCTCTATCGTGCCATTATCCACAATCCACACTGCGCTCTTCTCTTCATCACACACCCTACTCAATAACCTGGAATCGTGACTGATAATAACCACCCCTCCTTCAAACTCCTCCAGAGCATCAGCAAGTGCATCAATACTCTGCATATCCAAATGATTCGTAGGCTCATCCAGAAGTAGAATATGCGGATCAGAAAGAGCAATAGCGGCGAACACCACACGAGCCTTCTGCCCTCCGCTCAGTTTACATATTGGCTGCAGATGGTGGTGACCAGATAGACCAAATCTACCAAGTTTAGCTCTCATGTCCTCAGGTTTAAGTCCACTCTGAGGGAATTTATTCATCAGATACTCTACTGGAGTTTCATCAAAGCTCAGTGCATCAACAAAATGCTGAGCATAACGGCCTATTCTCAACTTGTGAGATTTCCGCTGCTCTCCAGTAGTGGGATTTAAATCCCCAGCCAACAGATTCATCAGGGTGGTCTTACCAGCTCCATTAGGCCCTACGATAGCAACTCTACTTCCCATATCTATACCAATATTGAGATCATTAAGTCCAAAGTCTTCTCTACCGGGGTATTTGAAATCAGCGTCTATGAGCTGCAGGAGAGAGGCAGACCCAAGATCTGTAGGCTCGGGGAAGTCGAATGTGACGGTATAATCATTCCATTGTCTGGGAAGATTGGCAGCGACACTACTACTGCTCTCAGTAGGACCACCTCCTCCACCACCTTTTTGTTTCCTATTAGCTTTAGTCTTAGCCTCCTTGGTAACTTTATCAGCATTAGCTTTACTACCACTCTTCTTGGCTGCTTTTAGCTGTTTCTGATACTTGTCAAACTCCTTATTCACCTCTCTCCTCCTTTGCTCATACATCTCTTCAAACTGAGCAAAGTTCCCCCGATAGTAGTGCAACCTCTCGTCATGAAGATGGATTATATCTGTCGTCACGCTATTTAAAAAGTCTCTGTCGTGGGATACCACAATCAACGTTTTTTTCCATCTCGTCAGGTACTCTTCCAACCACAATACCGCTCTCAGGTCTAAGTGATTCGTTGGTTCGTCCAATAATAAGACAGTCGGTTGGATGTAGAGAGCTCTAGCTAAGGAGATACGCATTCTCCACCCTCCACTGAACAGATTAGTACTACGAGCCTGCATATCTTTAGTGAAGCCGAGACCATGGAGGATCTTAGAGGCTCTAGCTTCAGCAGATGCTGCTCCCATCTCTCGCATCCGTTCGTATATTTCAGTCAGGCGATCTGCCATCTCCCCTTCGTCCATATCTTCTTCTTTACCGGCAGCAGCGGCAGTAGATGCATTGCTCTCATTGAGGTCCAAGGTACCTAGTTTCGCATTGAGTTCAGCCTCCTCTGCTCTGAGTTCCATCAACTCCATATCAGCAGCCACTACCGACTCTAGAGCACTGGCATCAGTCCCCACTACTTCCTGCTCGACCAATAACACATCCAAGTTTTCAGGAACAGGGATCTGCCTTCTAGCAATCATACGGAGCAAGGTAGATTTACCTTTACCATTGGGCCCCACCAGCCCATACCTCCTGCCGGCAGCAATCTGTACATCAGCGTGCTCCAGCAGTATCTTACCCTTGGCCCTTATAGTCATATTGTGCACAATGATGTCAGTTGAACTGAGAGTACTACCGCCATCTCCTTGCTTCTCAAAAGACACATCAAAGACGTTGTCATCGTCCCTGAGTGCAGCTGCCTTGGCTTCAGCTTGCTTTTCCAGCAACTTCCTTTCTTTAAATGCCAGTTTCTTAGAGTCCTTGGCAGAGGTGATGGCGATGTGACGAGCTTGCTCTTCGTCGTCTTCTGGGCGGCGGCGGTCGATTTCTTCGTCTGATTCTGTGTCCGAGGGGGGGAGGTCCAAATCTGCCAGGTAAGAATCTCTGCCATTGTCACTGGATGGGGGAGGGGGCCCACGTGGTTGAGGGTGGCGTAGAGGAGCAGAGCCATTGGAGGATTTATGCTTATCACCCTTCTTCTTGTCTGTTGTTGCTGAAGAAGAAGAGGATTTGAGTTTATCCTTCTTGTCAGATTTGCTGATGCTGGTCTTGTCTTTGATACCCTTCTTCTCCTTCTTCTCCTTGCTGTCGCTTGATTTCTTATTGCCGTCGGTGGCAATTTCGCTCTTGGGTTTCTTCTCCTTGGTTCCTGCCATTTTATTGTTATGGACCGATCCTATACGTGCCTGAAGATTGTATACAGCCCTTTTCCTAGCCGAAAATTCGAAATTGGTGATGAATTTGTTTTTTCAAGGATTTCTCCAATGTAATAGAGGTACGTGCGATGGACGATCTGTAATCAGCTTTTAGTATATTGTAGGAATCTTATTTGTTCAATAAATTTGTGCCCAACTGCTCTGGAGAGCTGTTCTATCAGAATGCCGGCCGTCAGAGAAAAAAGTAGAAAAGGGGGGGACTCTTGGTTTTGGCTGTCAGTATAGAGTGACGACCAATGTGACATCGAGAAGGTCCTAATGCCATTTATTCATCGTTTTGGGACAATCTTCAGGGCATCCTAGAGCCTATATTTAAATTTTACTCAAAGGATTGAATAATAAAGACCCTAGACTCAACTAACTAGCAAGGAGACCTTGTTGTTCTTGACACATTTACCTTCCATTGATCTTCATCATCATGAAGGTGGCTAAAACCAAGTTGCACACTTCATCACAGTTCCAAGGCACTCTGCCCAAAGTAATGAATAATCAAGCACATGCTGGCAGATGCACATTTCGTGTCAATAGCTCAAACAATGGGGGATCTCCTGTGACTGGAGCCAATCCTGCTCTCCTAGAGCTCCTACAAAACGTCGCTTCAGGCGTTTTAACTGCTAGCGATGCAGCTGTCCAGCTCAACCAAGTTTCCAGTGCCGCTAACACCACTCCTCCAATGAGCTTAGCCAACTTCCCAGAATGTGTCTGGGGCGAAGGCAAAGCAGCTCAACAAATAGCCACATCCCTTCAAAGAGTAGCAGACAGACAAGGACTTGGTGCTGCTACCCGTGTTGGTGGAGGCACTGCTGCTGAAGTTCAGCAACTGTTGCCGGATGCCCAGTACAACCCTATTGCTAGAACTCTAGTTTTAAAATCAACCACAACTAAACAAATCAAACTCCCTGGAACAGTTGCCCTCCTCACAGCAGGCTCAGCACAACAACAGGTAGTTGAAGAATGTAGAGTCATGCTTCAAGCATTGGGCATCTATTCATTCAAGCTTCCCGAGGCAGGTGTCATGGGAATGCATCGCATTGTTCAAAACATCGAGGCCGTCAGAGCTGCTGACGTCATCATCTGCATCACTGGTATGGATGGTGGTGCTGCTACTGTCATTGCTGGCATGGTAGAGTGCCCGGTTATTGCTCTACCAACCAGCAGTGGATATGGAAGTAACTTTGCAGGTGTAGCTCCATTGTTGGCTGCACTCAATTCTTCAGCTCCAGGGGTGACGGTTGTGAATATTGACTCTGGGTTTGGTGCTGCAATGGCGGCTTGGAGAACTATGAAATGTATTGCTGCTGCTAGAGATGCAGTGCTTAATATTAAGAATTGAGAAGAAAGATCGATAATAATAGTGATAATGATAATGCTTTGTATGAGTGTACCAGCAGGTGAGAGGGGGCGTTGAAAACTACTACTAAATATGCCATTTTGGGGATGCGGCCTGTCTTTTGTTTGGTTTTGATACATTTGATATAAGCATATTTGAGAGATATACATAGAATAATAATAAGTTGCAGTTGTAACAGACACGACAGTATGTACCCATATACCTGGTAGATACATATTATTATTATTACTCATCCTCCTCTCTTCATTTTCTGCAAAGCATCCTCCACCAACAGCTCCACCCTCCCTGCATTCACCACCCCCCGCATTCTCAACATCTTAGTAGCATTGTTCAATATAGATGCCAAACACCCTACCAACTTGACATCAGGTTTGACCATTATCAGTGCAGCTGCTTGCTCAGCCAATCGTGACAATGCTGCAGGGACAGGCCATTCAGGGCCCAGCTCTCTCCCTCCTCCTTCAGCTTCTTCTTCTCCCAACTCGGGAGCAACTGCCAGCTGGAAAATGAGGGCGTATTGAGCACAACTGTACAGCTCGCTAGCTAGTTGGAAGTGAAATAATGATAATTGATGACCGCCACCACCCTCTACCCCTCCTCCTCTACACACACCAAACCATCCTTCTTCCAATGAACCTTCACCCATCATCTTCTTCATCATCCCAACACCAGCTCTACTCTTTTCAGCAGCAGTGACAGCCACACACGCTGCTCCTGGCATTGCTGCAGCAACAAATGATATCAACGTTGCCGTTGCTTGCCTCATCAACGGAATTGACTCAGGCAGGGCGTACCTCCACTCTCCAGCCAACCTTGTCAACAACCCACAGATGAAGAAAAGGGTATATTTCGCCTCTTGACACATGGCCAGCGTCAGTGGCTGGCCAGGAGATGCTTCTGGTGGATTGATGGCCAGCAGTAATCTATCCTGTGCCAGTATCACCAACTGAAGAGAGGCTTCTTCAATGGATCTGTTGCCAGGGAGGGAGGAAAGAAGAATGCCCAACAGAGCTAGAGTGGCGCACCATAGTTTATGGGCAGGAGATGCGGTGCCATCTTGAGAATATGCTCTTGAGTAGTCAACCATGGTAGTGGTAGTGGTAGGAGGAGGAGGAGGTTGTGATGATAGTGAACCAGTACCACCATCTACTATCATCATCGTTGCTTTCCCAGGTCGTTCCTCCAACAACAGGTCCCCTCCTTCAGCAGCAAACAACCACTTTAATAAACGTATCAAATGACGAGCTATTCCTTGCTCTGCTAGCATTGCTGCCCCTTGAGGTACTTGTGCCACTTGTAATGCCAACAACAATAATGCCTCTTCTACACTTGCTGCCCCATGACTTGACAATGACAATGAAGACATTGATGACGATGATGATGATTGTGGTGTTACCAAACCTCGGGAGGGAAGATGTGCAGCTGCAACAGCTAACCTATCTGCCAAATTAATATGTGAAGATATCATTGGTAACCAGGTACTCGGAACCAGTGCCACGTCAGCGAGAGCAATAGCCAGTGATGCAGCCGTCACCACATGTTTACTACTACTACTGTCTCGTGTTTGACCACAGATGGTTAGTAGAGATGGCATCACAGCCTCTGCAGCGCCAATCAACTCTCCACTCACTCCATCCTTTAAATCAAAACCTGCAGCTCCCGCTGATATCAGTGATGATAAGTGGCTCACTGCTGCTACAGAGCCAGCCAACAAGTTAGATGTCACACCATCATAGAAAGAACAACTAATGTTGTCATTATTATTGGCACCACTATTCATGCTTCCATCACTATTATTATTATTAGAAGAATAGTAGTAGTAGTAGTAGTAGTAGTTATAATATTGCTGTAAAGTTGAAGACTGGGTGAGCCATGTATTCAATACACCCAGCACCATGCTACTCACTGCACTGACACTACTAATTATCTTATTACTATTACTATTACTATTATTCCCAGCACAACTAGAGGTATGGGATGAAAACCATCTTTGAAGCAGTACCAGTAGTGCCAAGGATGCTTCTGATAATCCAGCCATATGAACATTCACCAAATCAATGGCAACTACTGATGATGATGATAAGGAGGAGGAGGAGGAGGAGGAGGAGGAGGAGGAAAGTGGGAGAGGAGCAAGTCCATCCCACTCTGCTACCATTGCATCAACTGTATGCTGAGATATAATTGAATGCATTGCATTATCCAGCATCTTCAAACAACTGGTAATATCTTCCTGCGCAATTCTTCCAAATTTACTACTACCACTACCACTACCATCATCTTGTTGCACAGAGGCTCTACTGCCTCTCTTGTCTTCCACAAATGCCTTTTGTACAGCCAAAGTAAGGACCCTATATGCAGTAGCAGCACCCAACCTTGCATCTTCCAAAGAAGCCACCACACTAGCTGCATCCATCCATGAAGACAATGCCTGCAACTCATCTAGATTCCTTAATAGCACCGCTCCTACTCTACGTGAAAATAATGTGGCAGAGTCGTAGACGTAGCTTTTACCATAATCCCTTCCTGCTGCTAGTTGCTCTGAGACTTCACCTTGGACAAGCATCAAACTAGCTAGGTGAAGCTTCACTCTACTCACTTCTTCATTATTATATCCATTACCGATACGTTCACCTTTTGGAGCAGCAGCAGTGAGTAGGAGAGGAACATTCTCCAGTACAGAGGCTGGGTTTGCTGAGAGCACAGTTGCTGCCTCTACCTTGGAAGAAAACAGAGACGTCAATAAAGGTGCAGTGGCAGCGAAGAGGTGGGGGACCAGTCCCTCTCCTTCAGACATACTGGCCCACATAACATCGTCAACCATTGCTACTCCTAGGAGCTGTAGACCTGCAATTGCTGCTTGTCTTTCTAAGTGGTTCAGTACTGGACTTGTTGGCAGTACAGAGCAGTATCTTGAGAGTAATTTGGCTTGAGATGAGCCTCGAGTTACCACCTTGATGGCAGCCACCAGCTCTTCTGAAAGTTGTTGTTGTTGCTGCTGCTGCTGTTGTTGTTGGGAGGCCCATGATGTTGCCTCAATAGCCAAGATCTGTAAAGCATACCCCTCAGCAGCCAAGAGAGCCGCTGTATCATCTTTACCCGCCCATGCAGCCGCTTCCAGTTGGTGCATTGATGACGAGGTGGTTGATGGGGCAAAGGATGATAATGGACTGTCCACAGCATGTTGCAGTAGTCCACCAATGAGATGAGACCAAAACTGTGGTTGTGATTGAAGAAGAACCAATGGACGAGAGGCTACTGAGCCCGTTTGCCACATTGTAGATAGTACTTTTAACGATTTAGATAAGACCTTGGGGTGGTCTTGTCTTAATGTATCTGCCCGTTGGAGCAGCTCCCACAAAGTATCCAGGCAACTGTATTCTTCCTTGGCATTCCCATCCTTGTTAATGTTTTTATTCCTCATTTTGTGACCATCTTCTATACCTACCTCTTCATTCACACCATTAGTAGTATTAAGTGCTGCTGGGTGGGTGAGTCGGCATGGAAACATCAAGACATCTGCCAGAGAGGGATGGTACTGCAGAGCTACAATCAACACATCACAAGCAGCGAAGAATAACTGAGGAGCTGCTGCTGCTGATGTGATATGCAAAGCAGCAGCCATACATCTTTTAGCTCTCATCATTGCATCATTCTCACCACCACTACTAATTGTAACAAATATTCCTGGTTGAATTGTATGTGAAGAAAAGAGAGCAGCAAATGATATATGAGGAGCCGATTGTGCAGCTGCTACAGCCAAACAATGAACTCCCCTTATTACTAGTCCTCGTTCTGCACTTCTAAACAAAGGGTAGCCTAGGTAGGAGATCAGTACAGCAGCTGGAGAGGGGGTATCATCTGATGGTTGGTGGAAGAAGGCTGCTGGGGATAGCTGCTGTTGACGGTGTTGATGATTATGATATTGTACTGCTATTGCCGAGATGGCGGTGGTGGTGTTCTTATCGCCATCTTCTTCTTGATAACTATTAGAAGTAGTACTAAAGGTTGGTAGCAATACAGGCAGTAATCTCAGCCATTCTCTACAACAGTCCTCCACTGCAACAGCTGAATCTTCATCATACCATCCACTCATCATACCATTACCATCCATGGTGCTTCCTCCAGCTCCCAAGGCAGCCTTCTCCAAGGTAAATGCATCCGGAGGCAGAGCAGGGAAGAGGCAGGTAGCAACACCTGCATCATATTGCAGTGTAGCTGTCAACGCCAATGATAATGCATTGGTAGATAATAAAGCTTGTCTGACCACTCTGAGTGCAGTGCATGCTAATTTCCACCTGTCAGCCTTGACTGCATACCTCCATCTCTTATGTTGGCCTAGAATGTTGAACAACACATATTGTAAGATAGGACCCAGTGCCTCACTTGGTTCTGCTGCTGAACATAGCGCTAATAGGAGCTTTAAGAAACTGATGCTTCCATTGTAACGACCGACCACTCCTTCAGCTTTTATTAGTTTGTTGAGCATAGGTATGGATGGAGCTGATGATGACAAGGCATCGTACGCACTAGCAGTAGTAGCAGTATTATGAATGCTGGAGATGGTAAAGGAGCGGAGACCTAGTACAGTCAGCAACTCTGCAGCCACTCGTCCTGGAATCCCTTGAGCCAAAGAAGAGCAAATGATAAAGCAATGCCCTATTGTATCAATTGGTGGGTGGGGCAGGGATACCAAGGTCTTCACTGCTTGCAATGCTAGACTCAGGATATCAGGTCCTCTGGTTGATGGTGATGGCATGGCACCATCTCGGAATTGCTGCTGATATCCATTGCTAGTGGGACCATCATCAAGGCCCACCACTGGAACTTCTACATGGAGCAATTCCATTGCCGTTGCCGGATCTCTCTCACAAACAGCCTTAAGCAATGCAAGGCCTGCAGAGAGCTCCTCTAATGCTGCTTGCTGCACATCGCTATATCCACCACCATTACTACTGGCACTGTTGTTAAACCCATGGACTAAAGTTTTCAAGCATTCAAACGATCTACACAACAGAATCCATTGACCAATACCATCAGCAAGAGGCAATCTCCAATTTACCAATCTGATTGCATCTGCATCACAATTAGGAGGGAGTGTCCATACTCTATCTAGAAGTGACGATACCAAGCTAGATGATACAGTACCATCATCATTACCATCATTGTCATGATTGTTATAACCCTCCTCATTCATCTCATTATTATTATTGTTGTTGTTGTTGTTGTTGCCACCAGTAGTAGTTTGAATGGTGGTTGCAGTACCAGGCAATGCCAAAGCTTCCCCTACAGTACCCTCAGGCAGAGTGAGAGCAGTAGCTCCTGGTAATGACAGAGCATGATGAGAGTGAATCTTCCCCTCATGATTGACATCCTCCACCAGTCCACCTTCATCAAGGGAATGTAGACACGTAAGACCCCATGGCAGATGAGCTAGGAATGCGTTAGCTGATGCTGCTGAATCTTCAGTAGCACTTAGAGCAGCTAGCATTGTGTAAATGGGGATGGGGAAGGCGGGGAAGAGTGCTCTGCATTCATCTAAAAATACATAAATGGGTTTTTCTAGTGGTCGATCTGCTGCCCATAGTCCTTCACATAATGCTGGAATGTCTTTGAATATGTTGGCCAATGTTGTAGCCAGTATGGTGGTATCTGAAAGGGGGAGTCTGAGGGGGCTGAGGTCAAAAGCAGCCAATATAGCAGACGCAGCACCCAGTAAGACATTGGATGCCATTTCACCAGTAAAAGGACCCATATGAGGCTGGAGAACATCTCTGTTAGATAATCTATGCAATGCACGTAGAGCTCCTATTTCATGTGCCTTTAATGCAAGCTGCTGCCATCCTCCTCCTCTTGATGATGATGATAATGATGATGATGATGACATTGTTACTCTTTCCATTAAGCACCGAGTGGCTGACCAGGCTAGTATCACTGGAGCATGAGAGGCAGTTACCACTGCCCCAGGTCCTTCTGTCCACCTTCTCATCATTGCATCTACTTTTTGATATGTACTTGGATCAGCAAATCCATACCCACTCGTTCCATCACTACCACTATTGTTATTACCTGGAGCTAGGGATCTTCCTTCAGCAATAAGGTTGATAGGAACGTCAATAGTCAGTGCTTCTAATAACAACAAAGCTCCCAATCTCCTCGCTACCCCCTCTCTAGCTGCTACTTCTGATACAGTACTACCACCAGCAGTATCATTAGCATAAGTATCAGGGGGTATCAAGCTGTCAGAGTCAAAGAACAAATGGGAGTGAAACAGCTCTGCTAGTTCCAGAAACCGTTCAGCAGTACACGCCCTTCTGGGATGGTAGTACACCAACATGAGAATATTCAGCAGGGTGCATCTCTCTAATATAAGATGACTGCTCCTTAGCCTATCTGGTAATAGAGAGGAGTAGGATAAGGGGGGTGGACCAAGATTGGAGAGGGAGGATACCAAGGCTAATGCATCACCATCACCATCTGGTGTTCCATCATGACTGTTACTACTAACAGCTCCTCCTCCTCGTGTTAGATTGAGTGTCAAAGCATCTACAGTAGCCTGTTCTAGATTATCAGCCTCGCCTCCAGATAATAAAGCGGCCAAGGTGGACTCTACTGAATCTAGGAAAGCACCATCCCCTGCCACACCCTCCCCCAGCCAAAGCAGTTTCTCAATTGCTTTCAACAGACGTAATCTTTCCTCATAGTACATTCTTGCCACTGCAAAAGCCTGTGATTGGTTGAGGTAATCATCTCCCCTCTGGTGTTGATGTAATGATGGTGATACATGATTGTTATTATAAGGTTGAGGTTTAGTTGATGATGCAGCCAACCACCTGCGGAGCAGGATGTGTGTTTGAACTTCATCGAGTGATAGGAGTGAGCTCATTTGATGCGTTGCCTTCTTGAGTTTTGGATCTATAGGGAGTTTTTTGCCTGAGACAGTGAGATGGGGATCTGTGTCGATGGAGCGTTTGGATGAAGGGTTGGGAGGCTTGAAGCCAGCGACGCCTTTACGTAGCCAGTGCTCGTATTCTTTCAAGATGGCGGTGACGGAGGGGACTGGAACAGCTTCTGGTTCTCCGGCTAGGCGTTCGAGGCAAGAGCTGAGCTTGGAGAACGGTGGCCACCAGATTTCTTCCGTCATAATGTCTGCTTTGTCTTCCTGGGTTTGGACTGAACGATCAAAAATTAAAGAATGATGAGTTTACAGTCGGCTGTACAAGGGCTTATGTACTTTTCATGAAGTTATATCAAACATCGACGTAGTATACAAGCTATTCTGAGCTGAAATTTTATCTGCTGGTGGATTTTAATTTCACTCCTTGCTCGTTCATCCGCCCGGTTTGGGTGCTGCCAGTCGCTCAGCAATGAAACCATTTTGTTTTTTTCAAAGTAAGGTTCAACGAGTACTGTATTTGTAACACACATGACAATGCATCATAGTTATCAGTCATGAAGGAGGAAACAAACAAAATATTTTCAATCTCCTCCTCCTTTCTCTACATCACTCCCCTCTCTCCTCGTTGGAGAATGTCGGTGGGGAGCTAAGTCGGGACGTCTTACATTTCAAGAAGTTTGAGCTCACATCCTCATAGGCATTGCGATATTCAAATCACGTGACAAGACTCCATTGAGTAGCATTATGTCAGGAGGACAATTGACGTTATCTCGCCTCACTGCATGGACTTGTCAATGCAAGAAAATATGCACAAATAAGCCATCCCACATCCTTCTTCCACAAGTGTATTTTTCTCAATTACCGAGATATATATCACGTAATCATACATGTGAGTTGCCGAGACGTAACTAGACTCCTAGAAAGAATATTCTGCCATTGCCTCGCTCCACTTTCACTTCACGTTTCCCTCGCTCACCCATCTCTCACTCTCACTGCACACACAAAAACAGGCAACGCCAACAACAGCAGCAACACAGAGGTCGTCACACGTACCAATGCGGATTCATCTCCAGACCCAGAAGAACTCTTAGTCACTGAGGATGCTCCCAGTGATGAAATGCAGCAGCTTTGCAAATTGCAACTGGAACTCATTATCAAAACCATCAGGCTCTCCCTCCTCTCTGCTCCTACAACTGGTACTACTACTACTACTACTACTACTACTACTAATGATGATGATGACGAGGACAACATAGAAGACAGGGTTGCCAAGGCGAACGCTGTCATTAGCTGCACTGCATATAGAAGAGTACCAAGTAGCCTTGCCAATGCCAAACTGCAGTTACAATTCATAGCATCCACAGATGAAGGCACCTCTTCCACCAGTGAAACACGAAAGAGAAGAGAAGACCTCTTTCTTGGGGTACAAGGACCGACAATAACAGAGCAAGAAACATGGATATTAAGCCAAGGAATTATTCTACTACCAGATTCTGGAGGCCTGGTCCTTCCTTGTTCGTATAATGGTCAGTTTCTGGTAGGAATGATGGTCATAGAGCGATGTGACGCCACCACCTATATGGGCAGCAGTGCTACATGCAATTTGTTTGGATCTGAAGAACTGAGAATATTACAACAAGGAGCAGATGTATTGTCATTAATATGTACAATTGATCTTAGAAGTAGTTTAGAAAGAGCATCACATGCGTATAGATCACTGAAAGTAGCGGGGTTGATAGGGGAAGCTAAGAAGCCACTGACCACGCTGAGAACGCTGGGAGCTATGTTGGCTCCTAGGTTGGAGCAGGGGGAGCCAGAGAGGGATATGGCTGAGGCTTTGTTGGCTCAGGGGGAGAGTTTGGCTAGGGTAGTGGGACAATTGCAAGCAGCATTGCATCCAGGGGCGGGGAGTGGCATGATGACTGGCAGTGGGGGAGGAGGGACAACTGCATCATCATCGTTGTTATCTCCTCCCTCTCGTCTGTCAGCTCCCACTGGGACAGTAGTTGATAGCAGCAAGCAGTTACCTGCATCATCATCATTAAGTAGTACTGGTACTACTACTGGTACCGGTAGTACAATCAAGCGAAGGAAGAAGAGCTCCAAACAGAAGCCTCATTCAGTATCCTACCCAGCTTTGCCTAGCAGTAGCATTGGCTCTGATAACTGGGGAGAAATGGCGAGATACTCTTCTACAGATGAAGATGATTATGGTTATGAAGATGTTGGTGATGCATATAATACTGCTGAACAACAACGGATGGAAGGTGAAGAAGAATCAGTGGGTGTGACACAGGTACCGGTAAAGATAACGCCTGGTACTCCTCTCATTCCAGTACTGAGGCCTTTGCTGACCAGTGCTGCCAATTTTGCATCAGTAAATGGGATTGCATTCAGTCTCCCACCACTCCCTAGTGCCACTAAGAAAGATGAAGAGAAAGGAGATGAATGTAGCAATAGTACTTTTTGCTGGGCATCTCAAGAGGTGGCAGTGGAATCTTCTTCTCTGAAGAGAATACTATCTAGATTCTTAGATCTCCTGCTGAATATAGCCAACTCGAAAGGAGATGGTCTTGAAGCATCACTTTCATTATTAAATAATCAAACCAGCGCACTTTCTTCTTCTTCTTCTTCTTCTTCTTCTAATTGGAGTAGTAGTAGTAGTAATGGAGCTGCATTGTCAGTGGCACTGACTGTTGCTGTAGTTTGGGAAAGCCAAAGAGATAACAGGGTAGTCGCTGGTATGGATGGAGATCGAGATTTTGCAGCATTGCAAGCAGCTGCTGAAAATATAGGAGGAGGTGTGTCGGTACAAGTATTAGATTTGATGTCTATGTCTATCACTCTCCTTTTACCTGCTAAATAAGAGATAGAAAATACTGGCTGGCACTAATTAGTTAGCTGTTTTACATGTTTCACGTAGTAGTACTACTCTGTAAAGGCAGATACCAACACTCTTCAAATCCAGCTTCTTCTCTTGCTGTGGTATTAAATGGAGGTTTTAAGCCACCATAAAAGTGAGCCTTCACTAGATGGTGAAACCACAACTCTACCCTGTCAAACTGCCTGGCCTCTTTTACCCAACCAAGCATCATCTCTTTATCATTATGTGCTTTATCGAATAGATACTTAAACCATCTCACTCCAGCAGCACAGTGTGTTATTTCTTCTTTGTAAATCGTATTCGCCAGTAAATCAGCAGTTTTATCATCTCCCCCAGCCCTAAATTTCCCAATGGTACTAGGTAGGATGTCCAAACCTCTAGCCTCATGAACTGCATGTTCGACAGCTAGTCTGGCAGGTAAGCTGTGAGCAGTGGCTTGAGCGGATTCCCATAATGCGTCGTGGACTGGCAGGTCTCCATAATGAGCACCACAGTCTGCCAGTCGTTGTTCTAATAGTAAAAAATGCCTGGCTTCATCTGCAGCTACGGTAACAAAGTCATTGTAAAAGGCTCTTGGTAGTAGGGCCTTGTATTGGAGGTCAGTGCCAAATCTAGCTATAATATCCCAACCCAGATCTATAGCCCAGGATTCTATGTGGCATAAGCTATGGATGATGGCAATTCTAGATTGAAGGGAACCGCCCTTGCCTCTATTTCGAATTTTGCCTGGGGGGAGGCTGTCGAGTGATCGTGCGGGTTTGTTTGGGGGTCTGTTGGAGCTATTATCTGCTGGTGGGCAGGTTAGGAGACCTTGGTGCCACATGGTAGCGAATTCATGGGTGTAGCTTGCCTTCTGGCCGGGATTAGGTGTTGAAAGAACTAGTAGAGCTGCATCAATAAGAGATGTAATCTCCTGGGGTGTGCATGGTCCATCGATGCTCATGTTTCATGTGAATATCTATGGATGGGTGTTGCATCCGACGGATACCGTTGTTTTTGAATTAGGGTTCATTTTGGCTTCCCCAACTCAACTTTAAGTGTTCTCCCAACCCTTGTCACCTCATCTTCAGGAGAGGCTACAAGCCAGAGGATGAATTTTGCCTAATGAAAGCGTCTGGAACCTCTCTCGTGCATTAATAAAATACATTCACAGATAATTACTCATACCACGAATAGCAAAGGACAACCCACACAACTATTACAACAGATTTCTGACTCTTAAAAATAACCACAATGCTTAGCAGAGCTGCACGCAGCCTTCTTGGCCAAACAAGCACTAGTTCATCAGGATTCCAAGATTTGTTGAAGACTGTAGCAGTCAGAGGGTATCACAAGAACGTAAGTGCATCTTCAAAGGCATAGTAGAAAATGACTTGAATTTTTCTCCACTATTGCTAACGTATTGTCTGCCTCCATATACAGGTCGTTGAGCATTATGAGAAACCTAGAAACGTAGGAAGTTTCGACAAGAATGACCTTAACGTTGGCACCGGACTTGTGGGAGCTCCCGCTTGTGGCGACGTGATGAAGCTACAAATTCGTGTGGACGACGACGGCAACATTGTCGACTCTTGCTTCAAAACCTTTGGCTGTGGTTCAGCAATCGCGAGCAGCAGTGTCGCAACTGAGTGGATCAAAGGAAAGCCAGTCGAAGAGGTTCTCACCATCAAGAACAGTGACATTGCCAAGCATCTATCCCTCCCTCCAGTCAAACTCCATTGCTCCATGCTGGCCGAGGATGCCATCAAGGCAGCAATGAAGGACTGGAAGATCAAGCAAACCTCTGATAACAAACAGCAGGCAGCAGCTACTGTATCTTAATGTGTGGGTCGGAAAATGACAACAAAATAAATAAGGGAATAGTTGTATCTTCACCTGTACCCTCCCCTTCTCTCTTGTGCTTGAATACATTACTACTACCACCATACACTCTGTTCACTTCCTTACTATTTTACTGCTGATTCTTTTGATCTCCTCTTTTCTTTGGGAAAAAGAAAAAGAAAAAGATGGCTAGTATACTAAGAACATTGAATATAATTCTCCTCTGACGAGGTTTGTAACACTAGATAGATTTAATAATATTATTACTATTACAATATACACATCCATCATAGAGACCTGCCACACAGAACCCATTGCCTTGATCATT
>Ga0114919_10001707_pt1 | contig 17569 bp, 14 predicted proteins | sample BlataG_FD_88682 | JGI IMG/M metagenome (GOLD analysis project Ga0114919, IMG submission 88682) | Deep subsurface microbial communities from Black Sea to uncover new lineages of life (NeLLi) - Black_00105 metaG | ecosystem: Environmental > Aquatic > Marine > Oceanic > Sediment | place: Atlantic... | reverse complement strand
GTTGTCTTCTTCGCCGATATCGACGTTTAGGTCGTAGAGTTCCCAGGCCTGCCCGGTATCAGGTTGGATCCCCTTGTACTTACCCATCCGCACAGCCACTTGGTTCTTGTGCTCCCAGTAGAGGAATTCGTGCTGCCCTTGCTCGCGGCCAACGACGTCTTCGCCCAGGAGTGTCGGAACGATTGAAATACCGTCGATATTCTCCGGGGGCTCAACGTGAGCCAGCTCAGCGAGGGTCGGCATCACATCGGGGAAATACCAAAGGTGATCGCTAACTGTACCAAGTTTGATTTTGTTTGGCCAGCGGACTATCATCGCAATCCTAAGCCCGCCCTCATACAGATTTCCCTTCTTGCCCCTGAAGGGCCCGTTGCCCTCGAAGAAGTCATCGAAATATCTGTTTCCCCCGTTGTCGCCGCTGAAGAAGACGATGGTGTTGTCGTCCAGACTGAGTTCCTTAAGCAAATCGAAGATCTCACCGATCTGACGGTCGCACATCTTGACCATCGCGGCGTACCTCTTGGCATCCTCGTTAGGCCAGGACTTATCCTTGAACTCCTGCCAGGCAGGGTCGGTGTCCGGTATCATGAACTGCCCATGCGGCGGAGTCCACGCACAGTAACAATAGAAGGGCCGGTCCTTATTCTCACGAATGAACTTAATCGTCTCATCATAAATCAGATAGTGTGAGTAATACTCCCCCACCACGGTCTTGTCGCCGGGATTACCAGGCAAAAGCTCAACTTCGCTGTTGCGTAAAAGATAGCACGGATAATAAGAATGAGCATGCACCTGGTTATAGTAACCGTAGAAAATATCAAACCCGTGCAGTTCAGGCGCCCCCGTAGTACCGCGATCGCCGCAGCCCCACTTACCGAATCCGCCGGTGGCATAGCCGGCTTTCCTGAGGACTTCAGCAACGGTTACATCCTCGGCCCGCATCGGCCAAGTCTGGCTGTTCTTGCGGACGGTACAGTGGCCTGTATGCTGACCGGTCATCAGCACACCTCGTGTCGGTGCGCAAACCGGGCCGCCGGCTAATGCCTGCGTGAAGCGCATTCCTTCGGCTGCCATTCGGTCGATGTTTGGAGTTTTGATATATTTGTTGCCTATGCAGGATAGTTCAAAGTAGCCAAGCTCATCTAACATAACATAGATGATGTTTGGTCGCCTGGCACTGATACGGACTTCCAAAGCCCGATTCGACAGGAGAAATCCTCCTGCTCCGACGGTTGCACATCCCTTCAAAAAATCGCGTCGATTCATAAATGCTCCTTTCGGATTTGTACTCAGGATCGAAACCTGCGGCAGGCCCGCAGACTAAATATTTATCTTTGAGAGCTTAGCATATTTTAGCATTAATGTTTTTGGTTGTCCAGAGTTAAATTTGACTACGACGATACTGTTTTCGCCCATATCGATGAATTCTTTAATAATGCCGAGGCCGAAAGATTTGTGTCGGACGCGCCGGCCCCTTTTGAATGTAGAATTTAGAATTTCGAGCTTCGAACTTGAAATTGTTGGCGCATCAATATCATCGTAGGAGTGCTGATTTTCCTGAGCCAGGCTGGCGAAGTCGGTGCCGAGCTCGTAAAGAAATCGTGAGGGCATAGTCCGCAGCATCTGGCCGCGGACTGTTCGGTATCGGGCGTGACTTATATACAGGGCGGTTTTGGCGCGTGTTATGCCGACGAAGAAGAGCCGGCGTTCCTCTTCCAGCTCGTCTTCATCGTCGGTGTCGGTCCTTTCGTGCGGCAATAAGCCATCTTCGAGACCGACGATAAAGACATTTTCAAATTCGAGGCCCTTTGCCGTGTGCAGGGTCATCAGGGCGACACGGTCGGTGGAGGTGTCATAGGAATCGACGTCGCTGAAGAGCGATATCTGCTGAAGATAATCCAGCAGGGACGGGTTTTCGGTATCTTTGTCATATTGGGCGGCGGCATTGAGCAATTCGTTGACGTTTTCGAGGGCGTTTTTGCCCTCGGTGCCGGTGTCCCGGAGGGATTTTTCCAGACCCGATTCGGTAAAGATGCGTTCGGCAAGCGGTGCAACGGGGCCTGTCACATCTTTTTTGAACTGCTCGAGCATATTGACAAAAACGGCGAGCTTAGCTTTTGGGGCTTTGGAGAGAGAATCTATATGCTCTGTGTGCTTCAGGGCTTCGTAGAAAGTAATGTTATGCAAAGAGGCGTAGCTGCGGACTTTGCTGATTGTTGTTTTTCCTATGCCGCGGGCAGGGGTGTTGATGATGCGCAACAGCGCAATTTCGTCACCGGGGTTGACAAGGATTTTCAAATAGGCGAGGAGGTCGCGGATTTCCCTTCTGCTGTAGAATTCGGTGCCACGGACAATCTGGTATGGCATTTTATTTTTGATAAATGCCTCTTCGAGCACGCGGCCGGCGGCGTTGACACGGTAGAATACGGCTATGTCGTTTAGAGAGGCACCCTGTTCGGTTAGCTGTTTTACCTGGTGGGTGACGGCATGGGCCTCTTCGTGCTCGTCCTCGAAGACCGTTACGAACACATCTTTGCCAGCAGGTTTTGTGGGGATGAGCTTTTTTTCTTTTCGATTACGGTTGAATGCAATCAAATTATCAGCAACCTCAAGGATATTGGGAGTACTGCGGAAGTTTTGCTCGAGTTTGACAACGGCGGCATCGGGCCAATCATTTTCAAATGCCAGTATGTTTCGAATGTCTGCGCCGCGCCAGCGGTAGATGGACTGGTCGGGGTCGCCGGTTGCGCAAATATTGTTGTGGGCCGAGACAAGGGTCTTAGCGATTTTGTACTGTGCGTGATTGGTGTCCTGATATTCGTCGATGAGCAGGAATTTGAAGCGATTTCCAAGCTCGCTGCATACGTCCGGACAGTCCCGGAGCAGAAATGCGGTTTTGGCCAGCAGGTCATCAAAATCCAGGGCGTTTGCTTCGCTGAGGATGTGCTGATAGCGGGCATATACTTTTGCTAACGTTCTGGAAAAAAAATCGTCGGCGTCCGCTTTGAAAGAGTCAACATCTATCAGCTTGTTTTTGAGGACAGAAATTGCATCAATCATCCGTGCAGGCGGAAAGTTGGTGGTGTCGAGCTCGCAATCTTTGACGGCCTGCTTGATACACCGGGCCTGGTCGGATTCGTCATAGATGCTAAAGTTAGGGTTTATGCCGGCCTTGGCGGCATACTGGCGGAGGATGCTGACGCATAAGGAGTGAAAGGTGCTGATATGCGGGCCGGGAGGAGTGCCGAGGGCAACTGCCCTTTGGCGCATTTCTTGGGCGGCTTTGTTGGTGAAAGTTATTGCACAAATATTGTATGGCTGGATACCTGAATCGATAAGCGCTGCAATTCGATATGTGATAACTCTGGTTTTACCGCTGCCGGCGCCGGCAAGGACAAGTAAGGGCCCCTCAATATGAAAGACAGCTTTTCTTTGCGAAGGGGTTAGCTGAATTTTGAATTTTGAATTTTGAATTTTAAGATCTTTCTCTGCGAAATTAGCAAGCTCCTCGGCAAGGACTAAATGTTATATCATTGCGATTGTTCCGGCTGTTCCATCCAAATTTCTTCCTGTTGCTCTAATTGCTTGAAAAGGTCGGGCCTTTCGATACTAATCCGTCCGAGCAGACTGCGTCTTATGTCAGGTGCATACTGGAAGTCACTCAAGAAATCACGAATTGCAAAGTATCTTAACAACTTAAAGTCGGGCAGGTCAATCCTGTGTTCATCGGAATATGCTGATTGGTAATGGTCATGAACCTCTTTTGCCATTTTTTCTCTGCCGAATGCCTCATCATCATCACGAATTGCATATAAGAAGTAACTGTCCCTAAGAAGGCATAGTATCTGCTCTTTTGCGTTATTTATGCCTATGGCTTGGAGCTCTTCAAAAAGGCGCTTCCTTGCGAAAACAACAAGAGGGACATTTAACTCCTCTCTGGGATACAGTTGCTTTAATTGATTATAAATTTTTTGTGCCTGGCGCCTATGGCCTGCCTGATAGAAGGAAAGCAGGGCATTTCTAAGCATATTGCGGTGACCGTCCTGGAGGGACTGATAGGTGCCTTTTTTTTCGATGTCTTTGTATTTTTCCAAAACTGCCAGGACGGACCTATTATATGGCTCAAACATTCTAAAATCCGGTCGCAAGAATACTTCCTTTGTTTGCGTTGGTGTTTCGGCAGGAGCAGGAGGCGGTTGTGAAGAAGAATCCGATGTTGCTTCAGACGGTAGATAATAAATAAATATTTTTCCGTTGCGGAAGAGGTTCTGTAAGCTATGGCTGACAATACGGTCGGTGTTAGTTTCGGCTATGGAATATTTCTCTTTGCCGGCTATTTGCAAGCCTTTGACGGCCCAATAGATTGCGTGAGTGTCGGGATGTCGCCAATCCAAAGGTAAATGTTTGTTGGGGTCGTTGAAGTCGATAGGGCCGTAGGTTTTATTCAACCTGTGCATTAAGACGGGGTCAAGTTTCCAGACTTCACGCAATTGGCAGGCTTTGGCAAAAATGTCGAGCTTTTCGAGGGTTGGAGTGCCTCTGAAACTATCTATTGTTTTAAAAGCATCGGGATTGAACCTGGCGGGGTTTTGTCTTAAGGACAGATAATTGCTCACAAATTTATCATCATCAGCGAATACCTTGTCGGCTGATTTCAGGGCTGTGATTAGTGGGATGACGTTGGCATCTTTTATAATTTGCTGCCAGTCGGTTGGTGCTCTGGCAAGGGCCCTGAAATATTTGTTGTCTGCCGGACCGAGCAGCGGTTCCATCGCCATCGCCAGTTGGAGTTTATAATATTTGTGTACATCATCAGATACGCTGCCTATTTTGTGCTGGAATATCCTGGCGAGCTCGCGATAAAGCAGAATGCTTTTTGGGTTTTTGGGGATGCCTTCGTCGCGAAGCAGTTCGTAGCCGTTTTTGACCCATCGCCATCGCTCCTGAGGCTGGGTTGCGGGTATGGCGACGGAGATGTTGTAAGCCATATTCCAGGCGTGGAACTCCCAGACTGATGCAAAACGTGGCTGCAAAAGGGTTATCCAATGCGCAAGTTGTTTTGCATCGAAGAACTGGCCCTGGTCTTTGAGTCTGTCTGCCCTCATCCATAAGACATCGACTACCAGGCCACGAAAAGCGCCCATTGCGACGGTTGCAAATGCCAGTGAGGGCGGGGCGTTTTCAAGAGGCTCATTGCTTATCAACTTCATTTGGTGCCGCTGGGAATTTATGTAATCCAGACGCATACCAGCGACAATAAGTAAAGCGGCCGCAAGTATAATGCAAACAGAACAAATTATTACGTCACGCAAACGCATAAAAAGTAAAAAGCTTCCGTTGGACTAAATTATAATTTTTGCAATTTCTCTGAAACTGAAAACCAGTAAGGCAAGTAGCAACAACAAAAACGCTTTGATACAAATCATAGAAAAGGCGGCTTTGGCCAATAAAGACCAGCGCAATAATCGCGCGGTGACCAGAAACTTTGTGGGGTTGAATTTATCAAACTGCGGCAGGAGCTGAATGATTGGTCTGAGGGTGTAAGAATACAGGCCGCTTAAGTTTTCGCTTAGAAAGTCGAAGGATTCCAAACAGAAACCGCTGAAAGTTGCAGTAAAGAAAATGCAAAGAGACAGTAATATGGCCACAGGGAAAGAGAGGAAGGTTGAAGCCAACGTTCCCAAACAAGCAAGGAAAATCAAACGAAGCAATATTAGAGACGCGGCCCTTAAAAAATTGGCGGTGAATGTATCAGCTTTGTAAAGCACTTCCAGGCCGTCCTCGAGCGGAAAGATTACGACCGTATCGTTTAGAGGGAGGTTCAGGAATGCGACAGCCAGATAGCCATCTTCCGCTACGACATCCACAGGGACTTCTATTTCGTGAAAAGTTCGGATTAAATGTTTGTGGTTACGGTCATAAATGGGCGTTTCGATTTTCGTGCCGTATTTAATCTGTCGATCGTCACCTACGAACCATCTGCTGTAAATTTGCAAATCGGGGGGATTTACCGCGACATCGTATTTGAATCTTATAAATAAACTCTGGTTAGGGTCGAGAGGTTTAACGTTATTGAATTCCCAAAGCAAATCGTGACCGACTGCAGCGGCTCGCTTACCAAGTTCTATCCGCTTGGCGAGGGCTTTTTTGTAATTTTCGCGCGAAACTTTATTGTCGGAAACATCTGGAGGCAGTTGGCCGCTTCTTTCAAGCTTTTTATAGGTATCAAGGACCTCCTGGGTGACATCAATTTCGGGGGGGGTTAAGCTGGCGCGGGCGGCGAAAAACTCATTGTCGGCCTGGGCACGCTCAGCTTCGCTCGCTTCGAAGAATTTCGGTGTGTAAATAGTAATGGTATATATTATAGCAGAAAAGAGAACGAGCAGAGCCACATCCAATAATATCACACCGAGCAGTTTGCCAAAAAGGAGTTGAAAACGGCGAATAGGCTTGGTAAGAACAGTGTATATCTGTTTTTGCTTTATGTCGCTTGTTAACGAATAGATTGAGACTATTATGGTGAGCAGACAAAGCAGGAGACTGGTGAGTGAAAGGCCGTAGCTTACAAAGGTCTGCAGCCTGCCTTTCAAGGTGCCGTCGCCCGTCATCGAAACACCCATGATGGGGAGCAGGATGATTAAGAGGATTATAAAAATAGTGGCAATTTTCATCCGCAAGGCCTGCTTTATAGTATTCGTGGCGACAGCCCAGATACTATGCATCGCTGGAATCTCCTGTCTGGGAGTTATCAGCTCGCTTTCTATCTTCGTTTCGAGCAACTGAACGACCTGTTAGCTGGTCTAAAATGCTTTTTTTGGTTTGCTCTGCTTGCTGAGGGGCTCTGGGTTCAACCGGTTCTGTTTTAACTTTTCGATCTGTAACGCCGGGTTTGGTCTGGGCCGGTTCAGCCGACTCGGTCAGTTTACTGAGCAACTGTTCATCTGGCCTGGGTTCAGAAGTTTCAACGGGGACAACCTGCTCTGTTGTCGGAGGCTCCTGAGGGGCCTCTCTGGAAACGCCAGCAGAGACAAGTTTGTCGAGTATATTTTCCAGAGGAGTTTGCTGTGCAAGAAAACCGGCGATTTGTGTGGTACTGACTGCGCCAGCCGCAGGCTGGGGCTGCTGCTGGGCGGTCGCAACGGTTTTGATGAAAAATGTTTCGAGCTTGTCCATCGGGGAAGTTACTACACAATCTGCGTGTTCATTTTGAATTAGCTGCTTTATCCTCTCGATGGCGGCATCGCTAATAGAACCGGTAGTAATTTGTTTCTTATCCGTCTGCTGAAGAAGGCTTTTGACTTTGCCCTCGGTCTGTATTTTTCCGCCGTAGAGGATTGCAATTCTATCACATACATCCTCGACATCGGCGAGCAAATGACTGCAGAGCAAAACTGTCTTGCCACGTTCTGCAAGCTTCAAGATTAAATCCTTTATCTGCCTTGTTCCGATGGGGTCGAGTCCGGTAGTCGGCTCATCGAGTATGAGCAAGTCGGGGTCGTTTATGAGTGCCTGTGCCAGTCCGATTCTCCGTGCCATACCTTTTGAAAACATACCGACGGGCCTGTTTGCGACGGCTTTTAGCCCGACCATATCGAGCAGGGTTTCGATACGCATTTTGCGCACTCTGGCGGGCAGGCCGAATAATCTGCCATAAAAATCGAGGGTTTCGCGGGCAGTCAAGTACCTGTACAAATAGGATTCTTCCGGCAGAAAGCCGATCCGAGAGGTAATTTTAGGGTTGGTGCCATCACCGCCGAGGACGATGGCTCTGCCCTTAGTGGGATAAAGTAAGCCGAGCAGCATTTTCAGGGTTGTTGTTTTACCTGAGCCGTTGGGGCCCAAAAGGCCGAACACTTCATTGTAGCGAATCCTTAAATTCAGGTCGTCAACGGCATAGACTTTGTCCCGTCCCCACCAATCAGAAAAAATCTTGGTCAAAGAAAAAGTCTCAATCGCATATTCCATAGGCAAATCAACATTAACAGTCAAAAATCAAAATGGCAAATTACAATTCAAAAATAGAGATTGCTTCGGTCGCTTCGCTCCCTCGCAATGACATTTTGCATCGTAATTTTGCATTGTAATTTCGCATTTTGCATTTCAATTTTACATTTCGTACTTTGGTATTCAGATTTTTTATGGTTCGTGGCCGAGTTCTTCGCCATATCGGACAAGTCGAGCACTATTAAAAACAACAATCAACGAGCCGGCGAAATGTAGGATGGCAGCGAGAGTTGTCACCAGCCATCCTCCTGCTCCTGCAGCAACGCCGAGAATAATAAACATAATTCCGAAAGCAAGGTTCTGATTTATAACTGCTCTGGTTTTTCTTGAAAGCCGCACCAGGAAAGGCAGGCGGCTCAAATCATCGCTCATCAAGGCAATCGAAGCAGAGTTTATAGCGACATCACTTCCGGCGGCACCCATAGCAATGCCGAGGTCGCCGGCCGCCAAAGCGGGGGCGTCATTTATTCCGTCACCGACGACGACGACGGTATGTCCATCACTTTTGATTTGCTCAACAATTGACAGTTTGTCCTGAGGGAAGCAGTGTGCTTTAAAGTCGGTGCAGCCCAACTCAGCGGCAACACGATTAGCGACCTCCTCTCTGTCCCCGGTGAGCATAGTTAATCTTTTTATTCCGATATCCAGTAGCTCGCTGACGGCTTTCTGCGCTTCAGGTCTTGTTTTGTCCCTTAAGCCAATCCAACCAATGCACTTTGTACCCTTTGCTACATAAAGTGTACTAAAACCCTGCTCCTCGTGAAGGGCCGGGTCAGAGACACTGCTTATATCTACATCATTTTCTTTCAGGAAGGAGTCTCTTCCGACCATAACTTTGGCGGAATCGACTAAAGCGGTTACGCCTTTGCCGGGTGTTTCCTGGAAATTATCCATCGCAGGTAAAGAGAGATTTGCCTCTTTTGCCACTTCCTGCAGCGCCCTTGCGGCAGGATGTTTGCTCATCTGCTCGGCGGAAGCAGCGACAGCTAATAACTCGGCCGGCTCAACATCTTCAGCAGGGGTCAGTTTGGTCACATACAGCCGGCCGGTGGTGAGCGTTCCTGTTTTGTCAAACGCCATTGCGGTCATCTTTCCGGCAATCTAAAGATCAGCAACATTCTTTCTGAGGATACCAAGTCGTGCCGACGCTGAAATGGCGGCAACCATCGCGGTGGGTGTTGCCAGAATCAAGGCACAGGGGCAGGAAATAACAAGAATCGTAATTGCCCTGTTGACCTCACCTGTGAAAAACAAAACTATTCCGGCAATCATCAAAATAGTTGGGGTGTACCACTTCACATAGCGGTCGATTATCCGCATAATGGGTATTTTCGTCCGCTCGGCCTGTATAATCAAAGACTGGACTTTGCCGAGAGTCGTATCTTTGCCGGCCTTGGTTACTTTGATATCGAGCATCCCGGTAAGGTTTGTTGTACCGGCAAAGACCTGCATTCCGGGAACCTTATCGACAGGCAGAGATTCGCCCGTTATTGTGGCCTCGTTAACGGAACTGAAACCTTTGATGACTTCGCCGTCGGCAGGTATGTTATCGCCGGGACGAGTGCGAACACAATCACCGGGACAAAGTTTACTGACGTTGACTTCTTTTTCCGACCCATCGTGCTGGATAAGATTTGCCTTAGTAGGTGTCAGCTTTATGAGTGATTCGATTGAGGCACGGGCGCCGAGGGCGGTACGGGTTTCAATAAGCTCACTGAGGAGCATAAAAAATGCAACGATACCCGCGGTTACATAGTTTTGCGTGGCAAAGGCAGCAATTATCGCCAGGGCCACCAGTTCATCCATATGCATCTGTCTTTTTATAAGGCCCTGTATTGCGTGCAGGACAATTGGGGCGCCGAGCAGTATGGCGCCGAGCATAGCAAGGAACTCGGTGTTGAAACTGCCGCTGCCGTAAATGAGCCGGGCAATACCGCTGTTTATCAGCAGCATCCCACCGGCCAACGTCCCCAGCATAGCCAGACTTACGCGAATTTGCTTGCCGTGGGTATGCTCGGCAGCAATGTCCTCCTTAAAGTGTAAATGTTCATGAGCCATACATCGTATCCCGTATCTCGCTTGATAGTTCTTTGTTTCGAATGGTCATCGCTCTTTCTCGGATTTTGGTTTAATTGTTGGGTCCCGGTTTAAGATGATTCTGAGTTCTGTGCCTTTGGTACCTTCAGTAGGTTGAATAATCATTTTCTCATCTGCATTGATAAGGACGTACTCTATGGCATCGAGATAAATTCTTTGAATGACGAGCTCAGGGCGTTTGCGATATTCGGGGAGTAATTTTTGTAAATATTCGGCATTGGCTTTAGCGGATTCCACAACTTTTGTTCGATATGCTCGTGCCTGAGCGATTTTCTCCTGAGCCTGGCCGGCTAATTCAGACCATAACAACTCTTTTTGCTGCTCGCTGATTGTCTGATCTTCGAGAACTGCAAGAAGTTCTTCGGCGATGGGGCCGGCAGCTTCGTTAAGGGTATTTTCAGCGTAACCTTTGGCTTCACTGACAGTCTTTTGACTTTCCTGACTTGCCCTGTGTGCGGCCTGGAAGGCTGGGTCAACCTGACGAGGCCAGATACTGTGGGTGAGCTGTATTGATTCAGCGGTTATGCCGCTTTCTATTTTGTCGAGCTTTTGCTGGAGCAATTTGTTAACGTGGGCGGGGATTGTAGCCTGGCTGGAAATCGCCTCATCAATTGTATAGTTGACCATTGCTGTTACGACGGCATCGGCAACCAGATATTCCAACAGCGGGGTTATATTTTTTGGTATTACATCAGCATAATTTTGGCCCGGCTCTATGTCCTCCATATCCACATAAACATTTTTAAAGAAGCGTTCAGGGTCATCAATCTGATAGGTTAGCTGCCACTTGGAATGAACGATATTGTAGTCACTGCCGGTAGAGCCGGCGATAGTTTGAGTTTGCTTTTCACTTCGCGTAATGCAGTAACCATCACGTATAGGATTTAGAGTTGGGCCGACGCGAATTCTGGTTTTGGGGCCTGCCGGAAGCATTTCATCTGCTGTCTGGAAATACCAAAACGAGTTGATGGCGAAATTTACCTTTTTGGCTGCAGGGATTTTTACAATTTCGTCAACCGGATAAGGGAATACCCAATGCAGGCCCGGGCCAAGGAGTCTTTCTTCGCCTATGCCGCGAATCTTTCCGAAGCGCAAAACAAGTGCCCGCTCATCGGGACCGACCGTTCTAAAGCCCGATATAAGAAAAAGACCAACCAGCACAATCATTATAATCTCGAGAATAATAAAGCTGATTCTCAATGCCTCGGACAGGGATTTGCCGGCAGCATCAAGCTCATCGCCGGGGTGTTTTTCCGGCGATGGGGGTTTCAAATCCTTGCTATCTTCTTGATTTTGTTCCGCCATAGTATTGACGATTCCAACTCGGTCAGAATTATTTTCCCGGTTCGTTCGGCTCTCTGGGTTTAATATCCGGCATTTCCTTTATCAGATTGAAAGGCTCGGAATCAGCTGGTAGAACGAAAGTCGCCCTTTTTTCCGATATTTTCTTGAATGTTTCAATATTCCGCAGAAACATCGCAAACTCTGGGTCTTCTTCGAGTAATTTATAATATTTCGCGGCTTCGGCATCGCCCTGGCCTTGGATTGCCTTTGCTCTTGCCTCTGCGGCAGCGAGTAATTCTGTTTTCTTTGAATCGGCGTCGGTTTTTATCTTTGTTGCCTCGGCCTTTCCCTGGGCGATGGTGGCTTCTGTCCTGCGATTTCTTTCAGCCCTCATTCGTTCGAATACATCTTTGCTGACATCTACACTGACTTTGAGCTGCTTGATGCCAAGGGTTTCGATTTCAATGCCGTAATCTGCTTTGACGGCCTGTTTAAGATCGGAGAGCATTTCGGCTTCAATATTTTCAAATTGTATTTTTGAGGGGTTGCTGTTTACAAATTCAGAAAAGAAATGGCGACCAATTACCTTATTTTGTGTGTCATTAATCTGGCTGCGCAATTTACTTTCAGCTTCCCTGACAGTTCCAACGGCATTAAAGAATGCCAGCGGCTCGGCGATTCTCCAAACGACGTAAGTATTTACGATAATCGGGACAGCGCCTTTTGTTGTTGTCTCGCCGACATCAACTTCAAACACTCTCATACGGGAATCAAATGGGTGCTTGCGTTGGATTGGTGCCGGCCATTTGAAATACCAGCCGGGCTCTGTGATTTCGCGGGTAGGTTTGCCAAAGGTTGTTACGAGGACGGATTCTGTTTCTCTTACCTGGAACGACACAAGATACAGCCCTAAAGTGGTGACTACAAGTAAGATAAAAATTGTAATTGCTATATTTTTCATTTTTCAGTGCTCTCCTCAAAGCCAGTTAATTCATATAAACTTGGCGTTAGCTTTTCCTGAACATCGATTATGAAAACCTGTGTATCATTTTGATCGGCGACGATAACAAACTTTCTTATATTCTCGAGGGCCTCTTCGAAGACCATTAATCTTTGCTCGCGTATGTAAATTTCTGGTGCGGCCCTGTATGCCTGGAGCTGGTCGGCGAAGCGCTGTCCTGTTGCCTGCGCAAGCGTTGCTTTTTCAAATGCGTAACTTTGTGATTCCCTCAGGGTTGAAAAGATACTCCCCCTTGCCTGTGCGAAAGCTCTGTCAAGTTCGTCGCTAAGTTTTGGAATTTGCTCAGAGTCGTTTTGCTGCTTGGCAGCTTGATATGCGGCGGCGAGTGTGTAAAGCTCATTAGCATCTTCTACAGAGCCGGCAAGGGTACTTAAAGTTTTGTTTCGCTCTGCGTGGGCATCAAGGATAATTGCCTGCTTCTTCTGGACAGCGCCTACAACTGCCTGATAATCCGCTGCTACCTCGACTGGGGGGTGAATGCCCTGCAGACCCAGAAAGACGATTTCAACACCTAATTCGGCTTCGTCAGCAGCTTTCTGAATGTTATTAGTTAAAATCCTCTTGGCCCTGGCTCTGCCTGCTCCAAGCAAACTCTGCTCAAGGTCGGCCTCATCATCAACTTCGAGCGTAGCACTGGCAGCGAATTTTGTAAGTTCGCGATAACAAATCGATTCGAGCCTTTCCACCGCTTCATATACTTTTACTTTTGTCCCATCTGATACTTCTGTTTCTTCTTCTCTTTCGCCATACTTATAGAGAAAAGAATATAAATCTTTCACCCTGTATTGAACAGGGACAGCAGCCTTGACAAGACTCACCGGCACTGCCCCCTCAGTCAAATCTTGGCCCGTATATTCACTTGCGACAAGCAGAGAGTACTCATCTTTGTAATGAGACTTGCCCCATAACAACTCCTTCTCAGGTATTACCTGGCCAGTCTCTGGGTCGGTTTTGGGGACAAAGCCGATGTTGAGCTCCATGACTTTTTTCGTAGGACGCACGATTTGCTCTTTTACGTCCATATATGGTTTGTAGGCGATATCGATTGGCCAGGGCCATTTGAAAGTCAATCCGGGCCCAACAAGCCTGACCTGGTTGTCATTGTTGAGTGGATTGCCAAAGCGTTCTATTATCGCCTCCTCGTTGGGAGCTACTATAACGATACAGCTCAACAGATACAACGTAACGGCAGCAAACAGAACCAAAGGCACGATTGCTTTTTCGAGGAGTTTATAGAACCAGGTTTGAGAGACTTTAAAGCCGAACTGATAATCGATGGCAGTTGCGGCGGTTCGAAGTATTCCGCCGGGCTCGCTTATAAGCCCCAGCAGTCTGCTGTCAAAAGCGCTTCTGGCGTATTGGCCTTTTATTCTTGGGCGATATATGTCCAGGACCACATTGAGGGCAGTTTCGGCGCCAACGACAATAAGCAAAATGGGGACGAAATAGCGAAGTACTGTCAGGAAGATTAAGTAATTGAATTGGGCAAGCGCCAGAGCTATGGCCAGAGCAAAAGATAAAACCGAAACAGCCAGTGTTATGCTTCCTCCAGCCCTTAACGGCTTCCACCGTGGCTGGGCCGACATCCCGGTGGCATAGCGGGACATTAAAAAACTGACAAAGGCTATTGCCATCATGCAAACTGCCACAAGGAGCGGCTGCTTTGGCTCGATGTCAGAGGAGGCAGGAATAGTTTTTAACAGGTACAGGCCGATAGCTAATTGATATGCGGCGATAGCCGCTGAAAAAAATGGCAGGAACCATTTTTCGAGTATCTGGAGGCGGCGTTGGGCGACGGCAAATAGGGTGGTGCGTTCGCCTTCGGCACGAAAGATTGTGGAAGCCTTCTCGTCCTTTGCCAACTGGGCCGTATCAAGCTTTTCCTGCTCGGCTAAGGCGCGTTGATGGAACTGGATACATAAGACAAACCAAATCAAAACCGCAGCCAGTGTCAGCCAGCTTACGGCAGAGACGGCAAACAATCCGCTCCATCGGCCTATGAGCAGGGTAATGACGAAAAAGACAATGGTCAAGGCCAAAGAGGCGCGAGCCAAGTACCCAGCGCGTTTGGATGATACTGCCATTTTTTAACCTGGTTCTGTACTGCGAACAAAAAACGGTAAACCCAGTATTTATTTAATATGTAAGCTCTTTACAAATCAGAAGTTGTATAATATAACAACAAAGGCCATTTTAGCATAGAAGCAATTGCGAAAAATTGTGTTGTAAAATTGGGCCGTAACTGGCGGCACCGGGCCGCAGAGCAGCTAAAATTGGGCAATAAACAATGCATAAACTGTTTACAATAACAAAAAACACCTTCATAGAAACACTAAGACAGCCAGTCTATACCGTAATAATTATCTTCGCTCTTTTTCTATTCTTCATAAGCCCGTCCCTGACGATGTACACGATGAGCGACGACAATAAGCTCTTGCGTGAGTTAGGATTATCTACGCTGTTTTTGACCAGCTTGTTCATAGCAATATTCTCTGCTTCGGGGGCAGTGGCCGAAGAAATCGAGAACAAGACCATAATTACGGTTCTGAGCAAGCCGGTTCAACGTCCGATATTCATCGTTGCGAAATTCTTCGGGGTAGCTGCTGCGGTGGCCCTGGCACATCTCATCTGCACTATCGCCCTGCTGATGGCCATCAGGCACGGTGTTCTTGAAACAGTAAATGATACTCACGACTGGACGGTTCTGGGCACGGCGGGGGGTATTGTGATTCTTACGTTCCTTCTGACTGCTTTTTTCAACTATGCTTATGACTGGAAATTTTCGTCAACGGCCATCATATTAACCGGAATATTCGCCACATTAGGCATAGTGTTTTTATGTTTTATCGACCGAAACTGGCAGTTTAACCCGCAGAATAATGGTATAAACGCTGTGGATGTCTATGGGTCGGTATTGCTGCTGTTAGGTGCAATTGTAATTGTGGCTCTGGCGGTGGCACTTTCGTCAAGGTTTAACATTGTGGTAACGCTCTCGGCCTGCGTTGGCATCTTTTTGCTTGGCCTGATAAGTGATTACACATTCGGCAGATTTGCGGAGACGCATTTGTGGGCCAAGATAGGCAGATTTTTGGTGCCGAATTTGCAGATTTTCTGGATAAGCGACGCCATATACGAGGGCAGCGTGGTTCCGGTAAAATATATCCTGATAAGCGCTTCGTATGCGCTGTGCTATACGACAGCTATACTCTTGCTGGCCATTGCCCTGTTCCAACGCCGACAAGTAGGTTAAAGCAGTCGCATAATATTTAAGCTCATCTGCCAAAACCGCATAGCGAACTGGACTTCTCACATGCAAAGCCTTTTTAATCCTTCAGGTATTTTTTTGTGAGTTTTTTTCCCGAACAGAACAACTCGACTGCGACCTATCTGAGGGCTGTCAATTACTCCAAAACCATTCCGTTCTGCAACTGAAATGGTTATCTCAAAATCCTTTTTCGATACATGCCCCTTTGGTTCTGACACCAAAAATCTTCCGGTTGGTTTTATCACCTCGCATATCTCTGAGAAAAAACTGGAAGCATCAGGAACTTCGTGTACAACGGCGGATGCAAGAGCAAAATCGATTTCTTCTTTAAGGTCATCCAAACCAAGAGAATTAACACGACATATTCGTGTTTCAACTCTATCGGACAAGCTTGCTTTCTGTGCGCGTTTTTCAAGTGATTTAATCATCTTTTCCTGGATATCCAAACATATAACCCTCCCTTTCGAGCCGACCATCTCTGCAAGAGGCAAACTGAAGAAGCCCATTGCACAGCCGATATCCAAAGCCTTCATACCTTCCTTAATGTACGGGCCAAGTATCTTCTTAGGATTTTCGAACAATCTTCTTACCGGACTGGCAAGAAGATAACCGACCCATACTGGACACACTTTTTCAGCCATAAAATTGTGATACAGAGTTAGCACATGTTAAATTATGCGCAAATTCGAAGACTCCATAAGACCAACAAAAACCGTTCCGTATCAGGAAAATTGGCCGGGCGTATCTCATATTCTTAACGAGATACACTTCACGCTCCACGAGATACGCTCTTTATGACTGCTGTTTCGTCGCAATTCTGCTGTTTTGGACACCTGGCACAGTCGCTCCAGACCTTCATCGGCAGCGTGTCTTTTTCGATTATCTTAAAGCCCAATTTTTCAAAGAAGTCCGGGTCTAATGTAAGTGCGAAGACCTGTTGTATGCCAAGCTTCGCAGTTTGCTCGACGGCTACGGCGACAAGCATCTTACCAATCCCCCTGCCGGTGTTTGCCTTGTCAACGGCCAGCGATTTTATTTCGGCCAGGTCCGACCAGATAATCTGCAAGGCGCAGCAGCCGACCACATTGCCGTCCAGTTCGGCAATAGTAAAGGATTGCAGGTTCTCGTAAATATCAGCCATTGAACGAAACAGCATCTTGTCCCGTTCGGCATAATAATTTATCAAAGAGTAAATGGCTTCGACGTCCGAGATTTTGGCGATGCGTACTTGCATAGTTGAAAAGTATAGCCACTAAGGCACGAAGACACAAAGGAAAAAAATTAGACACGGATTAACACTGATTGACACCGACTAAAAGAGAAAGCATTTAGGCGCAGATTACGCTTCTATAACTTTTTCAGAAGATTATTGTAGTCCTCAACTGTAATTTCTATCTCACGTAGAATTTCTCTGATTAAAGGGCGTGCTAAGACTTTTGCTTTGTGGTGAGGCACGGTAGTAATCCTTCCATCAGGGTGTCTGTAGAAGGCATGGCTTCCTTTCTGGCGAACTTTCTCAAAACCCAATCGAAGCAGCAGCCTCTCCATTGTTTTAGCGTTGATAAGCTTGAGCCTGCTCAACCTCTCACCTCAAGTTGCTGGATCCCCACAAATTCGGGTATTTGCTTTTTGGCCTCGGGGTCCATTTCCTCAAGACACAATTCGACCACCTCTTTAAGATTGTCTTTAAGCTCATCCAGAGTTTCCGCCTGTGTATGAGCCCCCGGAATTCCCGGCACGATGGCCACGTACAGGCCGGTCTCCGGATCTTTTTCAATGTATCCAGTTATTTTATGCATTCGGCTATCTCCTGATTTTCGAAGTTTGCAACTGCGAGTATATGCGTAAGATAAATTTTATCAAATTTGGTTTAAGATTGCCAACAAAAAAACCACGAG
>Ga0114919_10001706_pt1 | contig 17574 bp, 15 predicted proteins | sample BlataG_FD_88682 | JGI IMG/M metagenome (GOLD analysis project Ga0114919, IMG submission 88682) | Deep subsurface microbial communities from Black Sea to uncover new lineages of life (NeLLi) - Black_00105 metaG | ecosystem: Environmental > Aquatic > Marine > Oceanic > Sediment | place: Atlantic... | reverse complement strand
TCACTTTCATCACCCAGCAACAGGATCTTGTAGCCCGGGGTTTCAGCCAAGCTTCGGCATACCCGGGCGAATTTCTCCTCATCCCACCTCTTGGTGTCCCACTTGGCACCCGAATGCACTCCCACCACAATATCATCCTTTTTCACCCCTCGTTCAAGCAAAAAATGATCTGCATATCCCAGGTCCTCTTGGCTCAAGAAAATCAACGGATTCCGCTCTAATGCCCCGACTCTTAACTTTTTCAAATGCTCCAGGTAAGAATCCACCGTGCTGACCGGTCTGGTTTTGAGGAATTTGAAATGAACCATCAGGAATCGGGACAGCCAACGCTTGTTGTATTTTAGCTTGATTCTGGATTTGACCAAGTGGCGAATGAGGAAACTCCGCAGATTAGCATGAAGATCGACCAGCAGATCGAAATCGTGAGACCGCAACTCGGAGATCAAGCTCATCAGGCCGGAGAGACTACTGTGTCTTTCCACCGGATTAAACTCCACCAAAGAAGAGATTCGGGGATCATTTCTCAAAAGGTCGCCATATCTGGCCCTGGTGAGAAAAAACAACTCCGAGCGGGGAAACTTGGCCTTCAACGCCACGATCACCGGCGTAGTGAGGATTACATCCCCCAAGGAGCTGAACCGAATGATCAAGATTCTGTTGATCTCTTTCTGCATAGCTCGGTCTGTTCTTGCAGTCTGTCTGAGAGGGTGAACGTCACGTCGGGACATTTATGCTCACGATGTTCATCTTGAGAAAATCAGGAAGAGGAGTCCCACGGCGAAACAATAGTACGCGAAATACTGGAATTTCCCCTTTCTAATCACCTTTAAGAGAAACTTGATGGCCACATATCCGACGGCAAATGCAGTCACTGCACCGGCGAGGTAAATGCCCAAATCGTGACCCGGATTGGCGTAACTTGACACTTCTTTCAACTCGACCAGTGAAGCTCCCAGAATGGCGGGCAGGGAGAGCAGAAACGAGAACTCTGCTGCCCTGGACCTCTCCACCCGGGCGTAAATCGCCGTGCTTATGGTGAGACCGGAACGGGAGACGCCGGGAAGCATGGCCAAAGCTTGAGCCAAGCCCACCAACAATGCATTACCCAAATTAAACCTTCCTCGTCCGGCTTTGAAGAATTGTGTCAAGAACAAAATCGTTCCGGTGAACAACAACATAAGGGAGACCAGGAGGACTGAAGAGAAGCTCGCTTCTACGTAACTTTTGAAGAGAAGCCCGGCTACCCCGGCCGGAATCGACCCGACCACGATCATCCGGAACAGATGCCAATCTTCATCTCCTGTCCCGGCGGCTCCACCTTTAAGAAGTGATTTAGCTTTAAGCCAAACCGCCCTAGCCATCGACCCAATCTTACGTCTGAAGACCACTACCACGGAGAGAAAAGTTCCCAAATGGAGAAAAACCTCAAAGCTGATATCGTCAAACTTGACCTTGAGGAGGTACTCGCCCAGAACCAAGTGCCCGGAACTGGAGATGGGAAGAAATTCTGTCAGGCCCTGAACGATTCCCAGGATAATAGCTTCAAGCAGGGTCAAGTAACTCCTCGCTCAAATGCGGTGACCTTGTCGAATTCTTCAAAAAAAAGCCCTGGCTATCCAGAGCTTCTTCCGGTCTCCTCACGCGCGCGTCTCAGAAGACACTGTAATTTACTCCTGCAATAAAGCCCACATTGTCGTCTATCTGCAGTTCTCCGACTAAAGACAGATCCGGCCAGAGCTTGAGCTCTGCCCCTAGGGCCAGAGCCGCGCCCATGTCACTCTGCGTCCTTCGCTTCTGATTCGCCGACCCGCCAAAGGATCTGCTGGAGCTCTCCCGCTCCCACCTCAGGTTGAGCCGGCCGTAAGGGGTCACACTTTTCGCCTGGTCATATTGGATCTGGTAGGATGCCACCACATTCCCCCCCAAGGAGAAGATGCTGTGATCCGGGATCTTCAGATGTTCTGTCCCGCCGCCGACGGAAACGTCCAACACGTCTCCCGTGCGTTGCTCCATGAACCAGTATTTGATATCCGCACCTACGGTCAGCCCAGCGTCGCTTTTTCCATCCCCCGGGTCATAATCGATCATCCCCATCTTAAGGCCCAGGTCAACATATCTGAGTACGCCGTAACGAAACTGGCCGAATAGGCACAGGGCTCTTTGATAGACGCCCAGATACGCCCCCAACAGAGCCTCACCCTTATTCACCGTTGGCGCCGGGGTGAGCTGGCCCAAGAACTGAGCCGAGGCGGAAGTGTTCGAAAAAAGGATCACCGCTATTGCTATCAGAAGAGTCTTTTTCATTGTCATCCTCCTATGACCGGATCATGCTACCTGAAATTATAACATACGGCTCTCGGTTTGTCAAGCTCGGCTGCCTACGGTTTGGAAAAACTCGCTCACGGAACTCTCTGACCAACGCCGGGCAGAGAGCCCCACCTCACCATCCGTTTTCTCAAAGCATCCCGCCAACTCTCCTAAGGAAGCTTGAAGGTAAGACCGCCTAAGATGGTGGTGTAGCGGGTGGACTCCCCTTCGGTTTGGATGGATGTGTGCCTCGCCTCGGCGAAAAGCTCGATAGGAGAGGCTGGAAAGGATAGAAGAATCCCTCCCACCACATGTAAGCCCATCTTGTTCTGATCTTCGGGTATGAAGATGTCGTAATCTTTATTGGAGATCCCGTAGACCAATCGGTGAATTCCCACGCCTGCTCCCAGGTATGGCTTAACCACCGGAACTGAGAACATGTACTTCGCCGTGGCGTTCAGGGAGAGGTCGCTTAAGGAGAACTCTGCCTGGCCCAAACTGCCGCCCACGGGATTCTTCACCGCGATCTCTTTGCTCTTCCAGGCATACTCCAGAGACGCCTCCAGATCGATGATGGGCAGCGTCCCGATCTTCAGGTGCGCCCCTACTACCGGCATCTCTTTGAGCCAGTCCTGATCCTGGTTGAGAATCAAATTCAAGTTCTCATTCTTGTAGTTCTGGATCATACCTCCTCTTACGCCCAAGCCTAAGCCGGTCAGGCCCCAGGCCGAGTTGCAGAAGAACAGAAACAGAAAAAACCATAAAGGAAAGAATTTTTTCATCATCTCCGCCTCTACTTGGTTAGGTATTAACATTGACCACCTGAGTATCCATTATTTCAATCCCAAGAATCCTATCATCCTGCCCGCATCCTCTTTCTCACGCCGGTAAGAATGGTACAACTGCTCCTCGCAATGGGTGCAGTCGCTGACGACGAATATCTTATCCTCTTCTACTCCGCAGCCTGCAAATTGTTTCAGATTAGCGCGAGCCAGATCCAGCGTGCGGCCTCCGTTGTGCGAGCGACTCACGCATTCGGCGTCAAACAAGATTGCTACATCGTCTGACACCCCATAACAGCAGCTCTGGATGCACGGGCCCAGAAGCACCGTGAAGTCCTCCGGCTCGCAGCCAAACCGATGCTTGGCTTTCTCCAGGGTCCTTCGGGCAATGCCCAAAAGCGTTCCCCTCCATCCGGCGTGGATCATACCTATGACCTTCCTGTTGGAATTCACCAGGAAAATTGGCAGGCAGTCGGCCACGGCTACGGATATGAGAACGTCGTCCCGATCAGTCAGCAACGCGTCCCCGGTGTATCGTCTCCGGAGCTGATCCCGCGAGGTTATGGTCACACATTCGTCCCGGTGCATCTGGGAAAGAGATATATGTTTGGCCCTACGATTGACGATCGTTTGCACAAGCTTTTGGTCCGATCCTCTTCGCGCGCCCTGAGAGAGATTCTGGTTCTTTACGATAAAGCCATGAAGGATGAAAGGAAAAGCATCCAGGGGAGGAAAGGAGAGCCACCTGATACCCTCGGTCTGGTTGATTGCAAAATCACTTGGCCGCATCTTTTTCCGTTTCCTCGATCCGCTCCATGCCCTTAGACCTTCCCACCTCGATAACCCCCTTGACCCTTCTTATCTTTTTGAGGGTCTTGTTGAGATGACTGAGGTTCTTTACCTCAATGATAAAGCTTCCGGTGGGGGTAGTCTCGCGACCCTTTATCTCGGCCGCCCGCACATTGGTATCGGCGTCTGATATAGCCTGGGTGATGTCCCGCAGTATGTTCTTGCGATCCTGCACCAGAATGTCCAGTTTCACTAAGAAGGACTGGTCCTTGGCCACGTCCCAGGTCACCTCCACCTTTCTATCTTCCTCCGTCAACATCTGCAGGGCATTGGGGCAATCGGAGCGGTGGATAGAAACCCCGCGCCCCCGGGTGACAAATCCCACGATCCTCTCTCCCGGCACGGGCTGACAACAATGGCCGAAACGGAACATCATGTCGCCCATCCCGCCGATTCTTATTCCCTTGGCGCCACCCCTGGCCTTATCCACGAACTTCTGGATGACTGAAGGTTCGGCTTCCTTTCTTTTTTCCGGAGGGATCAATTTGCCCAGGATGTGTTTCACGGAGGCCGTTCCGTTTCCCAGGGCGAAGAACATGGCCTCAGAGTCGTTGAAATTCAGTCCCATGGCTAGATCGGAGGTTTCCTGTTCAGGAGGGGGCTTGAGGTGGTGTTTTTTGAGCTCCCTCTCGAAGATTTCCTTTCCCAGGTTCACGCTCTCCTCGTACCTCTTCTGCCTCAACCAGTGTCTGATCTTGCTTCGTGCTCGGGTGGTCCTAACGACTCTGAGCCAGTCCTGGGAGGGCGCTTGGTGGGAGGAGCTGATTATCTCCACCTCCTGTCCGCTGGAAAGCACGGTGGACAAAGGCGCCATCTTGCCGTCCACCTTAGCGCCGACGCAGTGATGGCCTATCTCGCTGTGTACCGCGTAGGCAAAATCTAAAGGAGTGGATCCCTTGGCCAGTTGCTTCAATTCACCCTTAGGAGTGAAGACGAAGATGTCGTCCCGGAAGAGATCGATCTTGAGATACTCCAAGAACTCCGCGGGATTGGTAAGGTCCTTCTGCCACTCCAGGACCTCTCTTAACCAGGTCATCTGCTTGTCCGATTCGTCCGGCTCTCGTCTTCCCTCCTTGTACAGCCAGTGAGCAGCTATGCCGAATTCAGCGGTTCTGTGCATTTCATGCGTTCTTATCTGTATCTCCACCATCTTTCCCCGGGGGCCGATTACCGTGGTGTGGAGGGATCGATACATGTTGGTCTTGGGAAGGGCGATATAGTCTCTGAAGCGATCCGCCACCGGCATCCACAGGGTGTGGACTATGCCCAGGGTGTGGTAGCACTCCCCCTCGGAGTCCACCATGATGCGAATGGCAAAAAGATCGTAGATCTCCTCGAAGGGCTTCTCCCTTTTCTTCATCTTGCGATAGATGGAGTCGAAGTGCTTGGCTCGTCCGGTGATCTCCGCCTTGATTTGGACTTTCTCCAACTCCCTCTTCAGTGGTTCGGTGATCTGGCTGATGTAAGCTTCCCGGTCTTCTCTTCGCTCGTTGATCTTGCGCACCAGTTCCTCGTAAGCCGGTGGGTCGACGTATTTTAAGGACAGATCCTCCAACTCCCACTTTATCCTTGCCATCCCAAAGCGATGGGCCAGGGGAGCATAGACCTCCCGGGTCTCCCGGGCTATCTTCTTCTGCTTATTCTTGTCCAGGGAATCCAGGGTCCTCATGTTGTGCAGCCGATCGGCCAGCTTGATGATTATCACCCGGATGTCTTTGGCCATGGAGAGCAGCATCTTGCGGAAATACTCCCCCTGCTCCTCTTCCAAGCTTTTGAATTTCAGCTCTCCGATCTTGGTGACGCCGTCCACCAACTCCGCTATCTCATCTCCGAACTCCTCTTTTACCTGTTCGATGGTCATGTCCGTGTCCTCAACCACGTCGTGAAGAAGCCCGGCGGCGATGGTGTCAGAATCGAGATGCTGCTCGGCCAGAATGAAGGCCACCTCCAGACAGTGCTCCAGGTAGGGCTTCCTGGACATCCGGTATTGCCCGCTGTGGGCCCTGGCTGAGAACTCATAGCCTTTCCTGACTAAGGGGATGTCGATATTGGCGTTAAAAGCCTCCACCCCTATGATAAACTCCGCCAGATTCACTCTTTCTCACCTCTCGAATAGTCTTTCCATTCCTGAAGGCCGCCTGATCCTAAATCTCTCCTCCACCTAAGACCTAAACTCATTCCTCACCTTCCGCGCGTCGAGTCGACTCGATTGGACCTTTGCTTCTCGAGCACGGCGCGGACTTTGGCAGTCACGTCCCCGGCTTTGATCTTGTCCATGCAGTCATAGTGAGGACAGCTCTTGGGCTTGCACTTGAAACAAACCGGAACCGGAGGAAGAACCACCTCGTGTCCCTCTCCGTAAGGCCCCCATCTAATGGGCCCGGCCGCAAAGATGGGGCAGAAGATGGCCACCGTTGGCGTTTCCACTGCCGCGGCCAGATGCATCGGCCCGGTGCTGTTCGAGACCACCACGTCAGCATTCTCCAAAACCGCCGCCAGCTGTCTTAAGCTTGTTCTCCCGGTTAAATCGACAACCTCATGCTGCATATTCCTGCTGATGATGTCGATCAATCCCTTCTCCCCTTTCGTTCCGGTGAGAACTATCTTGGCGTCAAGCTCTTCGACTAACTGATCTGCCACCTGGGCAAATCTCTTTTCCGGCAGGTTCAGAGCTGAATTTCCGCTTCCCGGATGAATCACCACCACGGTATCCTCCGGGGTGATCTCGAATTTCCTCCAGACCTGCCGGGCGAAACTCTCCTCCTCCGGGGAAAGATACACCCTAGGAACCGTCTTGTCAGGTCTTATCCCAAGAGGCTTCAAGAGATCAAGATTATAGTCCGCCTCGTGGCGAAGATTCATCTTTCGGTGGACGTAGACCTTCCGGTTGAAGAGCATCTGATAGAATCTATAACCGGTTCCGACTCGATATCTTATTCCGGCGAGGAAAAGCAGCAGTGCCAGCCTGAACGTCGGCCGAAGCAATACCCCTGCGTCAAACCTGCTGCCCCTTATCTCTTTTAACAACATGAGAAATCCTTTTATCCCCTTGTGCCGATTTTCATGGTCGTCAATTATCACATCGTCAAGATTGGGGTTACCTTTTACCACGTCCGCAGCGTAGGACGAAACCATCATGACAAGGTGCGATTCAGGAAACCGGGTCTTTATCGACTCCAAAACCGGGGTAGACAAAATCACGTCTCCCACCCGATCGGTCCTGATCACCAGGAACCTTTCCTTACCTGTTAGCTCGAGTTTTCTCATCTTCTCTCTTTCCGGGAGTCACGGTTTCCTATATTAGAATATACGATGCGGCACCCGGCGAAGCGCGGATTCTTTTAGACCGGGGGACCGGTTTCGCGGCCTTCGCCGGCTGCGGTTTCCCTCAGGTGCCACAGCTTAACGTATTTTGAGAATACGTGGAATGATGAGGAGATGGCCAGAATCAGTCCCGGCAGGCCATCTGAGAATCCGCGCCTAAAGAAATACATCTTCACAAACGTGATTATGGGCCTGAAGAGAATATCCAGGATGCCTGCTCTTCTCCCCTGCCGGAAGAGTTGGAGGGCATCCAGGGAGGTATACCGGTTCAGCTTCTTCAGGTAGTGATCCAAATCAGGATCGGTGTAATGCAGAAGGTCGTTTCTCAAACGTCCCGTGCTTCCGATCACTCTCACCTCCTCATGAACCACCCGGTCGGTGAAGCCTCCCCTCTCTTTTTTGAAGAGCCGCAAAACCAAGTCCGGATACCATCCACCGTGCTTGATCCATCTGCCCAAGAAATTCGACCGCCTGGGAATGAAGTAGCCGTCCAACGACTCCTGAGATTCCGTAATACTCTGAATTTCCTCTCTCAAATTGCCCGGCACCACCTCATCTGCGTCCACCGACAGTATCCAGTCTCCGGTGGCCTTGCTTCTGGCGTACTCCTTGGCCGGGCCAAAACCTGACCACTTCAACCGGTGGATTTTGTCGGTAAATGCTGATGCGATCTCCCGGGTGTCGTCGGTACTGTGCGCGTCCACCACCACGATCTCATCTGCCCAGCTTACACTCTGCAGGCATCTTCTTATGTTCTTGGACTCATTATAGGTGATAATTACACACGAGATACTGCTCACAGTTGTTCCCCTTTGGCTCTGAGATTTAAAACCGTTGTCAATCCCATGATGAACATCAGCAGCATGTTCACCTCCGCATCGGTATAGTAGCACTGAAGCAGGCTGGCGAAAAGGAAAGCCACGATGGCAACTATTCCGCCCATCTGCACGGAACGGGCGAGACGGCTGCTCCTATTCTTAAGTACTGACTTGACGGTTGAGTACAGGAAGACCGCCCAGATGCTCAGGTAAGCTAAAAGCCCTATGAGGCCACTGTTGACCGCCACGTTCAAGAAGTCATTGTGCGGGTGACAGGTGGCGTCATACACTCCGTCCACCTTATACTTATCGAACAGCACACCCCAACCGCCCAAGCCGACTCCCCAGATGGGGCTCTCCTTTATCATCCTGATAGAGGTCTGCCACAGTCTTATCCTGGTGGATTCAGGCCTCTCCTGGGACAGGTTGATCTCCTTAACCCGGTCCCAGCTTGTGGGCTCGATCACGTGGATCAACAAAACCAGGACTATAACCCCCACCATCAAAAGGAGAATGAACTTCCCTCCTTTGAGTAAACCGAACGCCAGGATGCCTATCACCGCTCCCAGCCACGCACTGCGGGCATAACTGAAGACCAAGGAAAGCCCCAGCACTACTGGTGCACAGACGTCGATTATTCTGTGTACCCCTGCTCTTTTGGCATGAAGGAATAAAACCGACGCCAGCAGAAGAACCAACATAAGATAACCACCAAAGGTCAAATGGTGACTGAAAAACCCCAGGCTGATGAAGACGCTCCCTCTTGGCTCAAGCAATTCGTTTCGATACAGATCCATCCCGGAATAATGCTGCCAGATGGCATAAAGCCCGACTAAAGTCGAGACAGCTATCAGAATAGTGAGGAGCTTTTCAACCTCCCTCTCCTCCTTCACATTGTTCACAATCAGGAAGAAGATGAGAAGCAGCCACTCTTCTTTAAAAGCTGAAAGGCTGTGCATCTTGAAGGGCGAGAGTGAAACCGCGATCACCAGGGCGGCTATGTAGAGTAGGATGGGCAGATTCAGGGGTGTACGCACCAGATTCACCCTGCCCGAAAGTATGATCTTAGCTAACCAGGCCAGAAGCCCTACCGCCACCATGGTCTGCGCGCCGGCGATGGACCAAGGCGAAAAGAAGGCAAACCCGCAGAGGGAAATCCAGATGATCTTCTCAGCGATTTTCACAGTACCTTTCGTCTGCATTAGGCCGCGCGAAAAAGTCTTTAATCCAACAGGCTAAGATAAACCTCTTCAGTCTTCTGAGCAAATAGATCCAGAGTGAATTTCTCCATCACAATGCTGCGGCTGTTTTCTCCGAAGTTTTTCCTCTTGCCTTGGTCCCTTAGCAATTCAATAATAGCGGAAGCCATCTCCTGGGGGTTCTTCGGTTCCACTACCAGACCGTTTGCCCCATGCCGCACCACTTCCGGGACGGCGTTGACCTCGGTTCCCACCACCGGTTTGCCCATGGACATGTATTCTAAGGCCACCCGACAGATGGTCTCCGATCCCACGGATGAGACCACCCCAATATCAAAAAGGGAGAAGATCTCCCTGATGTCTTTCACCTTGCTCAAGAACCGAAAGTTCTCTTCGATGTTTTTAATCCGCACCGCATCTCTCAACTGCCCCGCGCTTATCTGCGCGTCTTCTCCGCAGACAATGAACGTAACAAGGGGAAGGCGCTTCAAGACATGATCCGCAGCCTGAATGAAATACTGGTGCCCCTTCACCGGGGAAAGCCTTCCCACCATTCCCACCACCAGATTCCCTTCCGGAATACTCAGTCTCTCCTTCCATGTCGTATCGCTCTCTCTGGGTGAAAAGAAATCATGATCTATTCCCACCGGCACGGTTGTGACCTTCTCATCTGGCATCCGCAGATTCTTTATGTAGCTTTCTCTCAGAACCTCACAGGTGGTGATGACTTTGGCGGTAAGCGCGCTGTTCAGGTAGCGGTTGAAAAAGTTGCTTTTCGGCGTTCGTACATCCCCTCTGGTTCTTATCAGCGGAACTGCGCGCTTGAGGAACTTTTTCGCGAGTGCGGCAACCAGATGACCTTCTCCCCGGTGCGCATCGATGACGTCGATTTCCTCTCTCTCAATTAAATCTCTCATCCTTTTCACGTTATAGGCTATCATCCACGGGCTGGTGTAGCTCAGGAAGATATCTTCATATACCATCAGACCCACTGCCTTAGCTTTGAGGAGAGGTGGACTCAAAGGATCGCCTGCCACTATGACCTTGTGCCCTCTTCGCTTCAGGGCACGGGACAAGCTCACCGCATAGTAGGCACAGGCATTGTACCACCTAACGTTGATCAACTGCAAGACGTTCAATCTTTTCGACAAGTCTCCTCTCTTCGCCTTTCTCCAGGTCTCTTAAGAGTTGTAGGAAAACTCCTTGAACATCTTCCACGGTGATTCCATCCAGACAGGAAAGCTCCCTACATTTATGTTTCATCCCGTCACAGTCGGGACAGTCGGCCTCTTTTTTTAGGAACTTGTGCCGGGCAGGTTCGGGATAGGTCCAGTTCACAGGATCTTGCGGCCCGTAGACGGTGATGGTGGGCTTTCCCATGGCCACGGCAATGTGTTTGGTGCCGTTGTCATTTCCGATGTGAAGATCGCATCTCTGGAGGATGGCACCCAACTGAAAGAGGTCTTTGGTCTCCGGCGAGATCACCGGCCTTTGCCTCATCAGACCCCCAACCTTCTCCACCACCCCCCTCTCCCCTTGCCCCCAGACTAAAATTACCGTGGCTTGAAATCGTGAAACCAGCCAATCAGCCAGCCGGGCAAACCTCTCCAGGTGCCAGCGTCGGAAATGCCTGCGGCTGGTTGGGGAGAGCGAGACAATCAACTTTCCAGGGTCGACTCCCGCCTGTTGAAAGAACCTCTGGGAAAAGAGCCCGGATTCTTCCGAAATACGAAAATCGGGTTTGGGGTCAGACGCGTCTATTCCCAGTATCTTCAGCGCCTCAAGCTTATGGGCGGCCGAATACTTCGGCCTCCCGTCGTCTTTGATCAGGAGGTTATAGTAGAATCTTCTCCAGGGAATGTCGTGCCCGATTCTGCGTCCGGCTCCGGAGAGAAATGAGATGTAAGCAGTCCTTGGATTTCCCAGAAAATCGATCACCAGGTCAAATCCTCTCTTTCTGACCTGCCATATCTTTTTCAGGGAGTAGAGAGGATTTCTGTATCTCTCCCTCTCAAGAATGATGACCTCACTGAGATAGGGATTTAGGGTCAGAAGATCCGAAGACTCTTTTTCGACAAGAAAAGCGATGTGGCTTTTCGGAAAATGTGTCTTTAGCGCCCTTATAACCGGTGTGGACAGAAGCACATCGCCGATTCGACGAAGCTGGATTATCAATATCTTACTGGGTGGCTTCATCACTCGACTTTTGGGTTGAAAGGCAGAATCTAAAAAGAACCGACCGTTTCTTTAGTCTCCGGTGAAACCTCATCAATGAGTTATATATGTCTTGCGCTTGGTCCAATGAAATCACGCCATAAATTCCATTAGGCGAGCCTCGACCTTAGTGAGTATTATTTGATCACGAAAAACCACACAGGCAGGACTAAACGCCCTGCCCTTGTACACTGGCGAGGTTTATCTCCACTGACAGTCAATTCTTCGGTGAGACCCGTGAGTCCAGCAGTTCGGTCTAAGCCGGCCCGAGTCTTCTACTTCTGCAGTTTCTCCTCCACCCTCTGAATGTTCTGCCGGACGAATTCGATCTCAGTTTCGGCTTTCATTTTCTCAAAAAGTGAGAGTGCCCGCTGGTAGGACTCTTTAGCCTCGGCCAGATTCCCCTCTTGCTCCAGCACCGAACCGATGTTAGTCAGGTCACCGGCCTGTCCCATCAGGTGGCCGATGGTGCTGTCGATCGCCAGCGCCTGGCGATGATACTCCAGTGCTTTCCCCGCATCTCCCTTCTCCTGATAGATGAGTCCCATATTGGTCAGGACGCTGGCTGCGTTGCCGTGGTCACCCGCCGTCCGGAAAAGCATCAGAGCCTGTTTGTGCAGAACCAGAGCGCTATCCAACTTTCCCTTTGACCTGTAGGTCAAAGCAAGGTTATTCAACTGGGCTGCCTGTACCAAGATCGGGGGCGCCGCACCAGGCGCGTCCAGCTCGAGAGACCTCTTGTGGTAAACCGAGGCGCTGTCCACCTCACCTTTGATCTGATATAATAAGCCTATGGCAGCGAGTGTGTTTCTCTGACCCTGGAGGTTTCCCATCCCCTGGTAGACCTTCAGCAAATTGAAATAGTTGCTCAGCGCACCGTGCGAATCCTTTTCCAGTTGGAAGGCCAAGGCCAGGTTGGAGTAAGTCACCGCCAGCGCGGTGTCATTTTCCGTTTCCTGGCCTAACCTCTCTGCCTGAAAATAGTAGTTTATGGCCGAGGTATACTCCTTTAGGTGAGCCTCACAGTTGCCCATCAGAATGAAGAGGGCCAGCCGTTCCTCGTCGTACAGATTCAAATCCAGGGCCTGCTTGAACGTCTCCAATGCGTCGACGTACTCCTCGTTGATTTTATACTCCAGCCCCACCCTGAAGACGTGCGCTATCTGGGGCCTGTCGGCCTTACTCAGTTTGCCCATGTAATCCTGAATCTGCGAAAGGAGCCTCTGCTCTTGCTTCTCCTCCTTCGTGGCCGAAGGCTCGACTTGGGCTCCTTGTTCGGTCTCAGCCTTGTCTTCTCCCGAGCAGTTGAAACCGGCCGTAATCAACACAATGACCAAAACAAAGACCATTCCTTCGCTTGCCGCGAAACCTGCCAACGCCTTTCGCCGCCCGTTGGCAAAAGGTTTGCGAGCACAGAGAAGGCAAATTAGAATACCCAAAAAGGGAATGATGGCGAGCCACATAACCTGTCTCCTTTGTAATTATCTGCTTGTCCTGGCGGCTTTACTCCGCGTCCTCCGAGGTTGACGACCCGGAGAATCAGAGCAGTCCGCATAGCTGACGACAAGGAAATCCTTGCGTCAATCGAGTATACAGAACGATCAACTGTTTGTCAAGAGGAATGGCGAGGCGATTGGCTCTTGTTGCATCGGCACTTTGTCCTAACGGATATTGAGATAGTCCCGGTGCTCTTGCGTTGTGTCAGGACCTGGTCCTGACACATCTTGATCACAGCGCGTCAGGAGTGAACTCCTGAGGCAACCCTGGAAGTGCGACATATCAATGAAATCAAACGACTATTCAGCTTGATTGCCGATATGTGTCCTTATAAAAGTGAATATCCCGTCCATCGCCTGCCGAGCCTCCGGAAAGAGGGGAGCACAGACAGGATAACAATGAAACATTCCCTCCCCAACCTTCAATGTGACGTCCACACCTGCAGCTTTGGCTTTTTCTGCAAATCGTATCGAGTCATCGAGCAGGACTTCATTTTCTCCGACATGAATGAGTATGGGCGGAAGCCCGTGAAGGTCCCCGTAAAGAGGAGATATCCAGGGGTTGCATGGGTCATTGCCTTTCACATAGTAGTGACTGAAAACGGTCCACGACTCCGTCGGGGCCAACGGTTCTACCTTGAGTTTAGTCTTATAGGACTCCCCGGTACACTTAAGATCGGTCCAGGGAGAGAGAGCCACCGCTGCTGCAGGAAGCGGAATGCCTTGATCCCGGAGGGCGATCAAAGTTGCTAAGCATAAACCTCCGCCGGCAGAATCTCCCATAAAGACGATGTGGGAAGGTGAAACCCCTTCAGCCAACAACCAGCGATAAGCTGTCACCGAATCCTCGAGCGCAGCAGGAAAAGGATGCTCGGGAGCTAAACGATAGGCAAAGAGTAGTGCGCCTACTCCACTACCTTTAACCACCTTGCCGACATGCGCCCGGTGCATTTGGCACGTACCCGTCACGTACCCGCCACCATGAAAATAGAGTATTACCTTGTCTTTCTTGGCCTGGGAAGGGAGAATCCATTCGGCGTAGATGCCATCTATTGTGACAGGCGACACTTCGATCTGATCCGGCAGCCTGCCGAACAATTTAGAAGCCTTCTCAGTCTCTCGGCGATAATCCGGTATGGATGTGTTCCAGTCAATGGCGGCCCTCCTCTTCAACCGGAAACGCAATAGATGACTGTGTCTCAACACGAAGAGGAACAGGCGGCTTCGTAAACTTGGCATTCTTTATCTTCCTATCGTATGACAGTGATCACATAGCCTGAGTGATACGGGAAACACAGGGCTTTGTTAGAATAGGGGCTGGCCAGACGCCCCGACGGCCCATACGGGCTCGTCTGAGGGCGCACCCGAGGGTACGTCCGTGCACCCCTATCCTTCTTTCGACGGGCAGGAGTGCAACTCCTGCCCGAACAGCGAGGACATGCTTGACCTACGAGCTACGGACTTGCGGTTCTGGGTTTTCTGAGCTTTCTGGAGCTCATTTTTGTTTTTTTTCAGCCTTCCTTGAATGATGATGTTTGACCGGTGGTTCTGGTGCATCTGGTGCTTCTGGTGCATCTGGTGGTTATTTTTATTTTTTTCTCACTTTACCTCCAAACAGTTCTCAGGCAAAGAATTATGTACGTTCGAATCGGTGTTCTGAGTATGCTTCGAAACTCACCACAAGTGCTTCGAAACTCAGCATAAATGGTTCGTAAGCTCACCATAAAAGAAGTTGGTCGTCCGAGATGATGGCGGAGCAGCCGTCGGGTGTTTTCGCCCTTGTGAAGTCCATAGCGGAAAGGAGCCTGTGGCTTTTGACCTACCGGCCGGACTTGGGGGACATGGGGGACGTGGGGATGGCTATTTTTCATTTTTTTCATCGCCAGAAAATGTATTTTGAGATAGGATTCATCCTGAAGGAGTTGGTGGTCCCAAATGATGGCGGAGCAACCACTTGGCGTTTTTGCTTTTCGGAAGCCCGTGGTGGAAAGGAGCCTGCCAAGGCGGTGATATGTGAGCCGGATTTCTTTGGATCTGTTCTGGTTGAAAGTGCCCGAATTCTGGGTCTTGAGATCGGTAATGATTTTGACCGGAAGAATGCCATTTGTTATTAGGTATTTTAATCCTGCGATAGTATTGGTGATTTGAGATTCGAGGTCGAGGGGTTCGGTTTCGGGATATAGTTTTGGTAATTCATCATTTCTTATAGCTTCTATTTCCTGCCAAAAGAATTGTTCGGCCCTATGGGTTTCACTCCGTTCAACTTCTGAGGTTTGGAATACTCCTACGGATTTCGCTTCGCTCAATTTCTCTTTAAGTTGGATAGCTTTTAAGGCATCCCTGATTTTGGGCTGACAGGAGTTGTCGTTCATCCTTTGAATGATCTTATCGATTAATGTATCCAAGAGCTTCAAGCGCGTGGAGTCTTCCTCTCGATAAGTCTCAGGGTCAGGATCAATTGGGTGGTTCATATCGAATCTCTTTTCCACTTCATCATCCAGAAAACCGCAAAAGCAAGCTTTTGCACTCCAAGAGCGTGCTCTTGAGAGAACAAGAATCAATTGGGTGGTTCATATCGAATCTCTTTTCCGCATATTTAGGAGAGCATTCAATTCTCTGGGTTGCTCGCCGGGAAAAGGGGATTTGAAGGCGAGCGGAAAACAGGATATGCCCTCCATATACCGTGGAGCCATCTTCTTCACCACAGAAGTTATGGTATATTTGCGGTTTGTGGTAAGAGAGCCGGGGTGCCCAAGAGTATTGCTCGGAGCTGCCCGTCCGTCTGCGGTCCGCCGTCCACTGTCCGCCGCAAGTGCGGTCATCCGCTTAAATCCGTCCATACGGACGCCCCCAGACGGGCCCGTATGGGCGTCTGGGCGCTTCATCCTTCGGACATAGCCCTTCCTTCGACACTGAGTCTTCCTTCGACCCTGAGGTCTCACTTCGTGCCGAGCGCACTCAGTGCGAGGCAGGACGAAGTGCGGAGTCGAAGACATGGTGCTGAGTCTTCGAGCTTGAGCTCAGGCTAAAGGGCGAGGCGGAAGCACAAGCTAACCACAAGTGAAAGGGAATTAGACTGCCGCCGGGCAAGATGCCCGGCCTACAAGCTTGGGAGGCTTCTTCTGTGCCCAGCCGACCAGCCGGGGGTACAAGCTCCGCCTGAGTTGGGGCATTCTCTCCTTCTGTTCGCAGCCTGGGGCAAGTGCTTTCATCCGTTTAATCCGCTCCATCCGTTGACCGCTTTACCCCGTCGACGGTCCACCGTCCGCCGTCCACGGCAAATGCCTTTATCCACTGACCGGCTTGCCGCGAATTCCCTTGCTAAACATCTCAACCTGCATTATCTTCCCGGTCAGCAAATTCAACCGGAGGAAGTGTATCCATGTCTCATCTCGATGTCGGCGACAAAAAATTGGAGCTAAACGAAGAGGGATTTCTGACAGATTCCAGTCAGTGGGATAAACAGGCTGCGGAAGTTTTGGCCAAAGCTGCAGAAGGTATCGATAATTTGACCACGGAACACTGGGCGGTGATTGAGTTCATTCGGAATCATTACCTGGAAACCAACTTAGCGCCGATGGTTCGGTCCATTTGTAAGACCACCGGCCTGCCCCTGCGCCGCATTTACGAACTATTCCCCTCAGGTCCTGCCAAGGGGGCCTGCAAGATTGCCGGTCTGCCCAAGCCGGACGGCTGCGTATAGGTCCTCAAAATGTCTCTATTTGCGGTACTGAAACTGGGTGTGGCAGCCTCGGTGCTGTTCTGCCTCGTCGTTCTCAGGTTGCTGGTCGCGCGAACCTTCGCCTTCGGCCGGAGACCAACTTACGCACATCCACGAGGCAGCAGCCTTGCCGGCATCCTGTATGCTTTCGGATTGGGCATGCTGCCCTGGGAGAAGGAGAGCGCTACCAAACATATCTGGACTTATTTAGGCGGCATCCTGTATCACGTCGGCATACTGGTCGCAATATTGTTTCTGGCAACGGTCCTGTTGCGTATCTCGCTTCCTGCGACATTGCTGCAGGCAGTACGGATACTATTGATCATTGGCGTAGCTAGTGGAGTGGCGCTGCTTGTCAAGAGAATACTCAAACCAGAGATGAGATCCTTGAGCAGCGGTGACGACTATCTGGCCAATGTTCTTGTCGACCTTCTCCTGTTATCCGCTCTGGCGACGACTTTTGCCGAAAGCGGATTCATCCCGTTTGCCGTCATAGCCATCGTTATCTTTGTTTACATCCCATTCGGGAAGCTTCGTCATTGTGCTTTCTTCTTTTACAGCAGGATTCTCTTCGGCGAGTTTTTCGGCCGGCGAGGTGTGCTTCCTCATCCCTCAAAGAAAGCTTAGCATATGGCATCCGAGGTAGACTCAAAAGATACTTATTTAGAGCGCATCCGCGGCCTCAAAGCGGAACAACTGAAGTCGGCCCTTGAGTCCTTCAAGCAACTGCTTGACCACAAGGCAGTTGCCAACCTACAGTCATGCGTCAATTGCGGCCTTTGCGCCGACTCCTGTCACTACTTCCTGGCTACCGGAGAGAATGAGGCCATCCCGGCCTACAAGCTCAACTTAGTGAGCTCGGTA
>Ga0114919_10001705_pt1 | contig 17577 bp, 13 predicted proteins | sample BlataG_FD_88682 | JGI IMG/M metagenome (GOLD analysis project Ga0114919, IMG submission 88682) | Deep subsurface microbial communities from Black Sea to uncover new lineages of life (NeLLi) - Black_00105 metaG | ecosystem: Environmental > Aquatic > Marine > Oceanic > Sediment | place: Atlantic... | reverse complement strand
TCGACGGCGTGATCGACACGGACCCGCGGTATGTTGCAGCCAGGGTTGAGCGCGCCAAGCTGTACATCGTCAGTGGCGAGTTCGGTCGGGCAAAGGACGATCTGCGGGTGGCCAACGAGGAGGGGGGCGCTACCAGCGAAATCGCCATGCAACTGGGCGGCGTTTACGAGCGCATGCACGACCGGGCTAACGCTCAGATCACCTATGAGAAGATCCTGGATCGCGACCCTTCTTACGAGCCGGCCATCCGCAGGCTAATGGAGATCTACTTCCAGCTTGAAAGCTGGACGCTACTGGAAGGCCTGTTGGACGACGTTCACCGGCGTTTCCCCAACGAGCCCTTGTATTACGAAATCGAGGCTGACATGTGGCGGCGACGCGGCAACACCGACAAGGGCCTCGCTGCCCTGGGGGCAGGCGCCAAGGCAGCCCCAAAAGACCGGGGCGCCGTGTGGAACTACCTTGTAGCCCTTGTGTCCGCCCGGCACTACGGCGAGGCGCTCAGTGTTGCGGATCAGTACATAGATCATGAAGATTTCGGCCCGGAAGATTTCGGCCCGTGGGCGAAGGCGATCAAGGCGCACGTCTATGTTCGGCAGGGCAAGACGGCCGAGGCGGAAGTGTTGTTCGCCGAAGCCGTGGCGGAAGCAACACGGGATTCGCTGGACGACGTCAGTTGGCAGATGGGAGACGCCTACGGCCCGGCCGAGGCGGTCAGCAGGCTGACCGACATGTTCGACCTTCGGCCGGACGACTGGCAGATTCGCGCTCTTGTCGGCGGCATGTACAGGGACGGGGGCCGGAATCAGGAGGCCTTGGAGCTGCTGACCGAGGCGTCGCAGCTTACCGACGACCCGGACGACCTGGTCAACGTCTACACGGCGTTGGGCGTAACCTACTACATGCTGGGAGACTTCCGCCAGGCCGAGGCCGATTACCTTCGGGCGATCGAGCAGGACGTCAGCGAGGCAGGCGCCAAGATGGCCGCCTTGAACAACCTCGCTTACATGTACGCCGACAACCTGGAAGAACTGGAAAAGGCTGAGGAATACGCCCGACAGGCTGTCGAATTGGCCCCCAACGACGCGAACGTTCTGGACACGTACGGATGGACGCTAGCCAGGCTCAAGAGATACGACGAAGCCGTCCGATACTTGAACAGGTCGGTCAGTCTGAGCCCGTTGCCGGCTGCGCTGTACCACCTGGGCTGTGTTTTTGAGCAAACAGAGCAGCCTTACCGGGCGAAGCAGCGCTACCAGGATGTGCAAGCGAAGCTGACTGAGGAAGGCGACACTGATGACCCACTGTACGCGCAAGCGCAGGCGGGCATCGACAGACTGACCGATCTGGAAGTGCCTGAGGACTAGCATGAACATGCGCAACGATTCAATACGCCCCGGGCCTGGGCCCGGGCAGGTGCCGGCGCCCGGTGGCCGGCCGATGCCCATGCCGGGCCGGCCGCAGGCCGAAGCGTCCTCCGGCGGCGGGTTCACGCCCAAGGACCTCCTGCAGATTCTGCGCAAGCGGAAATGGTTGCTCCTGGTATGCCTGTTGTTCTTCACGGGCGTGGCCGTTGTGACCACCATTCTCTGGGCCAAGTACGCCCCGATGTTCACCGCAACGGCGTACATAGAGGTCCGCCAGTCCCAGCGGCAGCTCGGCTTTGAAATGCCGTCCATTGAAGGCACCGCATACGGCATCAAGGAGCGGCTCAGAACTCACGCCGAGCTGATCACGGCGGAACCGGTGCTCGCCCGCGCCGTGGCCAATGATGACGTCAGACAAACGACTTGGTTCCAGCGTAAGCCTGAGACCGCAACTCATCGACTGAGGGAAATCCTGAGCGTTGCGCCGGTCCGGGACACCAGCCTTATCAAGGTGAGCATCACCACGTATGATCCTGTCATCGCCGCGACGCTTGCCACTGCCGTGGGCACCGCCTACCAAGAAGACACCGAAGTGACCACAAAGCGACATTTCGACAAGCATCTGAGGGACCTCCATGACGAGAGAGAGGAGCTCGAAACCAACATCAACCGCCTCAATGATGCCCTCAGCAGCACGGCGGGCAGTTCGGCCACGCAGGAGCAGTATAGCAAGTGGGGCGTCCTGGTCAGCGAGTTGACGAGGCAGCAGTTGGCCTTGTCCGGTCAGATCAGGGCTGCAGAAAGCTCCTACAGGAGGCTCCTCGAACTTCAGGAACAGCAGGCATTGGGCGAAGCGCCGGAAGTTCTGGCGATATTGAACGACAACCCGTCCTACATACAGTTGCTAAGGCAGAAATCCCAGACGATCAGCGAGCTGCAGTACCTCCTCATACAGTATCAAGAAACCCATCCGAAAGTGTTCGAAGCCAACCAACGTTACCAGATGATCGAGCAGGAGGTGGTGGCCTTGGAGGCAAAGGCTACCGAAGGCGTGGTAATCGACGCTCAGAGGATCAGGCAGGAGTTGGCGATCGTTCAGGAACTGGTCGTAAATGAGTTGGAAGTGGCCATCAGAGCGCTAAGGGGGATCGAGGCCAATATGGCCCAACAGAACAGCAGGAGGATGCGGTTGCAGGAGCTCAACAGGGAGCTCGCGCGCGTCAACCATGGCATAGCGCAGACGAGGCTGATCCAGAACCGGGAACAGCCTGTCTACCTGCGACAGGCTGCCCAGGCGCCCAAGAGGAGGTCCCAGCCCAAATGGAGCATCATGATGCCCAGTGGTGTCTTGCTGGGACTGCTGGTGGGCCTGGGACTGGCGCTTCTGCTGGAGGCCGTCGACACCTCCATCAAGCGCCCGTCAGATATCAGGCGACGCGTCGATCTGCCCCTGTTGGGCATTATCCCCCATGCCGACGATCTGGATGAGGATATCGGCGACCCATACCTCGGCCTGCAGACACATCCGGACTCGCCCTTCGGTGAGGCGTTCCGACAGATCCGAACGCGATTGATCTTCTCCGGGCCCGTCAGCGAACAGAGATCGCTGCTGATAACCAGCCCCTCGCCGGAAGACGGCAGAACTGTCGTTGCGGTCAATCTCAGTATTGCAATGGCCCAGGCAGGCAGCCGCGTGCTCCTGGTCGACGCCAACTTCCGCCAGCCGAAGATCGATACCGTGTTCCCCGGCTGCCCTGCCGATGGGCTGACCAACGCTCTGGTGGACCAGGGCGATTGGCGGGAGCTTGTCCATGAAGTCGATGCGAATCTGGCGGTGATGAGTTCCGGCCCGTTGCCGCCGAACCCGACGGAGCTGCTCGGTTCAAGCCGCATGCGGCAGCTAATCGAAGAGATGGGCGAGCTCTACGATCGGGTCCTGTTCGATTCCGGGCCCTGCATGGTCGTCAGCGACCCCGCCATCCTGGCTGCGCTTACCGAAGGCGTCCTCCTCAACATTCGCGCGGGTGTGAACAGCCAGGGCATCGTCCAGCGGGCGCGAAACACGATCCAGGATGCCAACGGACGCATCCTGGGTGTCACGCTCAACTGCGTTCGCGCGATGCCAGGCGGGTACCTCCGCAAGAACTACGAGACCTTCTACGAATACCGCGAGCGACAGAGCCTGCCTGCCTAGCCGACAACACAAGCCGATACCAGCGCCCCGGCCCGTGTCGCCAAGGACATGGGCCGATTTCTTGAACCATCTGCCCGAACGGGACATATGATTGACTAGCGCTCCTGGCGGCAGTTACATTGGTGGCGTCTGCCAGCGTAGCTCAACGGTAGAGCACCGCTTTTGTAAAGCGGCGGCTGTGGGTTCGACTCCCTCCGCTGGCTTTCATGGCTGTGAGTTGTCCGGCCCCGCCCGCCCGGCCTGGTGAACCGCGGGTGCGGGAGTGTGCAGGAATCGGCATGGAAAAAGCAGTGACCACGATAGCATCCGACAAGGCCGACAAACTGGCCGGGCGCCGGCTGTGGATACCGCGCATGACGTATTCCGGCGCGAGAATGGCCGCCGCCGCGTTCCGCGCGGTGGGGGTGGACGCCCGCGAAACGCCGGAATCCGACGACAAGACGCTCGAATTGGGCGGACTGCACAGCTCCGGCGAGGAGTGCTACCCCGCAAAAATCACGCTGGGCGACTTCCTGCGGATAATCGAGGCGGACGATTTTGATCCGGACCGGACAGCGTTTTTCATGCCCACGGCCCAGGGGCCATGCCGGTTCGGCCAGTACGGCCCGTACCTGCGACAACTGCTGGACAAGATGGGCTATCACAACCTGCCTATCATCTCGCCGACCAGCCGCAACAGCTACGACGACCTGGCCCGGTACGGCAGGCCCTTCGTGCGGCGCCTGTGGCGAGGCATCGTCGCCGGCGACGTCCTGCAAAAGATGCTCCTGAAGACCCGCCCCTATGAGACCGAGAAGGGCGCCGCCGACGCCGCCTTCGAGCAGGCGCTCGATATAGTGGAACAACCCCTGCAAAACCCCAGCCTGGACACCCGGACATGTCTGGCCGAGATGGCCACAGCCATGGAGCGTGCGCGCGAGCTGTACGAAGCTGTCCCCGCCAACTACACGACCGACAAGCCGCTCATCGGCGTGGTCGGCGAAATCTTCTGCCGGTTGAACACCTTCAGCAACTTCGACGCCGTCCGCCGAATCGAGGCGCATGGCGGCGAGGCGTGGCTGTCCGACGTGGCTGAGTGGGTCTTCTACACGAACTGGTCGCACAAGGACAACCTCAAGCGGCAGGGCAAGGGCTTCAGCCTGTCGATGCTGGGCGTGAAGATAAAGGGCGTCATCCAGCGGAAGGACGAGGCCGCCCTGCTCGCCCCTTGGCAAGAGCATCTCGTCGGCTACGAAGAGCCCCACGACATCTATCACGACGTGCTCCGGCCGGGCTGGCCTTACCTGCCCGCTGACGGCACGCTGGGCGAGATGGTCCTGTCGGTCGGCAAGACCGTGTACCTCCACGGCAAGGGCGCCGACGGAATCATAGACATCAGTCCGTTCACGTGCATGAACGGCATCGTCTCCGAGGCCGTCTATCACGACGTATCACGAGACCACGACGACCTGCCGATTCGCAATTTCTATTTCGACGACAGTAGCTCCAACATGGACCGCGACCTGGACATCTTCATGGAGCTGGCGTCAAGCTATCGCAAGCGAAAACGCAAGGTGCGGCGGTATCCGGCGTACTACCGGGATGCCTGACCGGCCTGGCTGATTCGGGAGTTTAGCGCATGATCGAGTCAGCAAGCCCCGACCTGCCTGCTGATCCTGTCGTTGAGCCCATTGTCACGGATGAGCTTCGCCGGTTTCGCCGGTCGATACGACGGCTGGCGGATTCCTTCGCCGCGCTGCCGGTGGCCACCCGGGCTACCTGCCCCACGTGCCGCAGCGTCGTTAGCGCAGTGTTCGACCGCGTCGGCGAGCAGGTTGTGCTCACCTTCGACTGCGACAAGTGCGGGACCGCCCGGCAGGTCCACCACGACGCAATATGGACCTCGCTGAAGCCCGACTGCCCGGGCAGCGCCGAGAAGACCTACGCCGGTGCGCGCATTCGCCCCCAACTCCCCCGGCTGCCAAGGACCGTCGAGACGCTCTGCCCGACTTGCTCAGCCATTATCGTCGGGCGACACTTCGTCCAGGACGGGGCCGTGTTCATCGAAAAGACCTGCCCCGACCACGGCTACGTCCGCGACTGCGTAAACTCCAGCGTGCTGCTGTACTCCAAGGCCGCCTGGTGGCGCTACGAGGAGCGCCCGGGCCTGGAACGGCCACACGTGGCCGGCGGGGAGAACTGTCCGTCCGATTGCGGCCTGTGCAACCAGCACATCTCTGCCGCCTGCCTGGCGCAGATCGACCTGACGAACCGCTGCAACATGAATTGCCCCATCTGCTTCGCCAACGCCGGCGCGACCGGCACCGTCAGCGAGCTGACCTACGAGCAGACGGTCCATCAGTTGCAATTGTTCCGCGAGCTGGACCCCACGCCGTGCACGGCCGTTCAGTTCACCGGCGGCGAGCCGACCATTCACCCGGACTTCCTGCGGATTGTCGCGACGGCCCGTGAGATGGGCTTCAGCCACATCCAAGTCGCCACCAACGGCCTGCGGCTCGCCGATGAGAGTTTCGCCCGCGCAACGGCCCAGGCTGGCGTGCACGCGCTGTATTTGCAGTTCGACGGCGTGGGGGAGGAGGCACACCGTTATACGCGCAGTTTCCCCGGCCTGTGGGACAGAAAGCTGGCCGTTATCGAAAACTGCCGCAAGACGAATATGAAGATCTGCCTCGTGCCGACGATCCTCAAGGGCGTAAACGACCAACGGGTGGGCGAGATCTTCCACTTCGCCGTCGACAATATCGACGTCATCAGCGCCATCAGCTATCAGCCGGTGTCCTTCGCCGGGCGGTTCGACGAGGATGAGCGCCGCGCACAGCGCTACACGCTCGGCGACCTCGCCGGCGACATCGCAGCCGCCAGCGGCGCCGAGCCGCTGCGGGACATGTACCCGCTGAGCATCGTCATGCCGCTGGCGCAGATCCTTCAGGCCGTCACAGGGCAGACCAAGATTCACCCCTCCGTCCACACGGACTGTGCGTTTGGGTCGTACTTCCTGGTCTCGCCGGCCGGGGAGGCCTACCCCTTCCCGAAGGTCATCAACGTCGAGGGCATGTTCACGGAGATGAACCGCATCGCCGCCCGCATCCGCCGCAGGGGCCGGGCCAACTGGCTCGATAAGATCCGCATCTTCCGGATGTTCAAGCGGCACTTCGACGCCTCGACCGCCCCGCCAGGCCTGACGACGGAGAAGTTCATCCACTCGCTCAAGGGCACGCTCGATAAGGGCGTTGGCCGAGGCGAGGGCGAAAAGCACACGTATAAGACGCTGCTGTGCGCGGGCATGCACTTCCAGGACCGGTACAACTTCGATGTCGAGCGCGTCAAACGGTGCGTGATCCTGTATTCCACGCCCAGCGGGCTGTTCCCGTTCTGCACGTTCAACTGCGGGCCTATGTACCGCCCGTTGGTCGAGGCCGCCTACGCAGAGCACTGCCAGGCCCTTCGAGCCGCCAAAGACCGGGCCGACGACGTCATGATCCCCCAGCCGGCCGACTCGCGATGACGGGCCTCAATACGGACAACTCCGCCGCCGGCGACAGTTCCTACACGGCCGCTGCCGACCACAGCACGGCCGCGGCGATCGGCAAGAAATACGCCGACGAGTTTGTCGCCTCGACCGACACCGACAAGCGGCCCGACCGCACCAGCAACGGATACGTATCAAGCGGCCAGTACGCGCGAGCCAGCGACGGCCTGGCTGACACGACCACCCACGAGGCGCTGCGGATCGACTTTCACCACCCGTTGGAGGACTGGCTCGGCAGACGGCCATTCCGCTGGCTGCTGAGGCTCATCTCCCGCCCCGGCAAAGACGGCGTAACGGCGATGGAACGCATCATCGAGACCTACCGCAACCCGGCAGCGCCGCTTGGCCAGAGGCTGAAGTACTGGCCCATCCACCTGTTCATCGACCGCATGCGCGGCAAGACGAGCGTTGCTGCGTTCCGCGAGAAGCTGGCTGACAACCGCCCGATCGTCCGCGGGATAGTCATCGTCGCCCAGTCGATCGGCCGGTGGGGCCTGACCGTGCCGCAGCGGTTCACCACGCCGCTGTTCGCCGTGTGGAACTTCACGAACCGCTGCAACCTCGCCTGCCGGCATTGCTACCAGGACAGCGACCACGCCGCGCTTGAAAACGAGCTCACGCTCGACGAGAAGCTCGACGTCGTCGAGCAGATGGGCCGGGCGCACATGCCGATGGTCGCCTTCTCCGGCGGCGAGCCGACCATTCACCCGGACCTGCTGCCCGTGCTGCGGCGGACGAAGGACTTCGGCATGCACGTGTCGATCGCCACCAACGGCACGGCCATAACGCCGAAGCTCGCCGGCGAGCTTCGCCAGGCCGGTGCGCGGTACGTCGAAATCTCGCTGGACTCCGTCGACCCGGGCCGCCACGACGCCTTCCGCGGCGTGAGGGGCATGTGGGCAAAGGCCGTCGCCGGCGCCCGCAACGTCGTAGCCACCGAGGGCCTGCGGCTGGGCGTCGCAATGTGCGTCCACCAGGAGAACGTCGACGAGCTGGAGGCGATGATGGACTTCGCCGAGAACGATCTCGGCGCGTCGTGCTTCGCGCACTTCAACTTCATCCCCGTCGGCCGCGGGCTGAAAATGGTCACCGGCGACATCACCCCCGCCCAGCGCGAGGAGGTGCTGGCAGCGCTCAACGCCAAGATGCAGTCCGGCGGCATGGGCGTGATATCGACGGCCCCGCAGCTCGGGCGGGTGTGCCTGGCCGGGGCGGCCATTGACGGCGGCCGGATGACTTGCTCGCACGCCGGCAGCGGCAGCGGCGTGAAGGCTCGCGTGGTGGCCAAGTACCTCGGCGGCTGCGGCGCGGGGCGGACATACGTGTGCATCGAGCCGGCCGGCGACGTCACGCCGTGCGTCTACCTGCCGCACCGCGTGATGGGCAACGTCCGTGACAAGCCTTTGACGGACATCTTCCGCGACAGCGTGTTCTGGGACGTGCTCAACGACCGTGACCGCCGGCTGCACCACTGCGAGGTGTGCGTGTTTCGCAACTACTGCGGCGGCTGCCGGGCCCGGGCGGACGCATACTACGGCCAACTTCACGCGGGCGATCCGGGGTGCATATTCAACTCCCGCCATTGGGACAGGCTCGTGGCTGACGGCGTCGCCGTCGAAGTCGACACTTCCCTGCCCCCGGAGCAGATGGCCCTTCCCGCACGGCGACACGGCCTGGCCTGACGCCCCTCAACCGTTGGCCCGTTCCCAGGCTGCCTCTTCGTCGGACAGCAGCCCAACGGGGCGCTTCTTGTACTCCCTGATCGTCCACAGGGCTGTGTGATCGGAAAGCCGCGTTTCGGCGATGATCTCGTCGATGGTCATTGCGCAGTCCCCCCGGCTTGACCCGTGGATCATCGTGTAAAGCGTGTAGGGCCAGTCCTCCCGGTGAGGCCGGAGGTAGCAGTGGCTCACCTGCCCTTTGGCTGCGCATCGCATGCCGGCTGCGTCGGCAGCGCGGTCGTTGACCCGCCACGCCACCAGCACGTTGGCGGCCGCGCCCGCCACCCGATGGTCGACCACGGCGGCGTAGCGACGCATAATCCCCGCCGCCAGAAAGTCAGCGGCGTGCACCAGCAGGTCGTCGGCCGACATCCCGGCATCCTGCGCCAACGTCGCGAACGGGTCGTCTATAAGCGGCAGGTCGGCCAGCAGGGCGCGGATGGCGCGTTTTTGCGCGTCGGTGACCGGGATCGCCCTGACGGGCGGCGTGTAAACGGCGGCAGGCACGGGCGGGGCGCCGTCCGCCTCGCGAACGTTCGGGCCGAAGCGTGCGTCAAGTTTGTAGCGCTTGATCGTCGGCAGCGTCATGTGGGCATCGGCGCCGGCGAGTTCAGCCAGGCGCTCAGCCGCAGGCGTAAGCCCCAGCGAACTGGTCGGGCTGACCGCCAGTGTCGCCCACAGGTTGTACCGGCAGGTCCGCTGATAGCAGTGCGACACGCCGGGGTGGGTGGCCACGACGGCGCCGCCGCGGTCGACTTTGTCGGCGGGGATGGCGAAGGCGATGAGCGCCTGCTCATAGCCGAGCGCGTATGCGTCGAACAGGCCTGAGATGCGACGCAGGATGCCCTGCTCACGCAGGCACGTCAGGCTGGCCCGAACGTCGGGCTCGGTCCGGCCCAGCCGGCCCGCCAGTTCGGCGATCGGCTGACGGACGAGCGGCAGGCCCCGCTGTGCGGCCGCCAGCAGCACGCTGTCGGCCCGGTCGGTCACTGGTCCCACATGTCGCCGCCGGTCCGCAGGGCCTTGGGCGGGGAGAGTATCTCGTGGAAGATCATCGCCCGCCTGGCCGCCGCAGGAGTAAGGCGGACGCCCGTGCGCCGCCTGGCCCCGCCCGGCGCCGTGCGCTGGGCCTCGGGCATCCGCAGGTGCTTCTGGATGTGCTTCTCGATGCCCTCGCCCGAGTGTTTAGACTGTTTGCGCTTCGGTGGCGCGGGGGGCGGGTCGGACCCAGCGGCCTTGGCGGGGGGCCTGGCGGGGGGCCGCTGGGGGACCTCGATGCCCATGCTCTTCATGGCCGCAGCCACGAGGGACTGTCGCTCGGCCTCGGTGGCGGGGCGCTGTTGCGGCGGGGCGGCCTGGCCGGGATGCGTGGGCTCGCCCCGCCCCGGCGGGCGCTGCTGGGCGGCCTTTTGCTCCTGCTTCTTCTTGACCATAGAAGCCACGATGCTGATCACCACGACGACCAGCAGCCACACCAGCTGCCACGCGCCGCCTTCAGCCAGGATGTTGGCGGTAAAGGTCATTTGCCGCTACGCCTCGGGCTTGTCGCGTTCGCTCGATCCAGCGCCGCCTATGCTGTCGCGCATCTTGGTGTCGGACTGGATGTTCCGCATGCGGTAGTAGTCCATGATGCCCAGGTTGCCGCTGCGGAAGCTCTCGGAGATGGCCTTGGGGATTTCCGCCTCGGCCAGGACGACCTTCGCGCGGTTTTCCTGCACGAGGGCGACCATTTCCTGCTCGCGGGCCATGGCCATCGCGCGGCGCTTTTCGGCCTCGGCCTGGAAGCGTCGCTTGTCGGCCTCAGCCTGGTCGGCCTGGAGCTTGGCGCCGATGTTCTCGCCGACGTCCACGTCGGCGATGTCGATGGAGAGAATCTCAAAGGCCGTGCCTGCGTCCAGGCCCTTTTCCAGCACGCGCTTGGAGATGTCGTCCGGGTTTTCCAGCACGCCTTTGTAGTCGACCGACGAGCCGATCGTGGTGACGATGCCCTCGCCTACGCGGGCGATGATCGTCTCCTCGGTCGCACCGCCGACGAGGCGGTCGATGTTGGCTCGCACGGTGACGCGAGCCTTGGCTTTGACCTGAATGCCGTCCTTTGCCACCGCGTCGATGGTCATCTTGCCGGATGCGGGGTTGGGGCAGTCGATGACCTTGGGGCTGACCGACATTTGGACGGCGTCGAGGATGTCTCGCCCGGCCAGGTCGATGGCGGTGGCGAGTTTCCAGGTAAGATTGATATTCGCACGGTTGGCTGCGATCAGCGCCCGCACGACGTTGACCGGTCGGCCCCCGGCAAGGTAGTGAGTCTCAAGCTCGCCGGTTGACACCTCCAGGCCCGCCCGGACCGCCTGGATCCGCGATAGGACGATCACCGACGGGTTGACCCGCCGCAGCCTCATACCGATCAACTCCCCGATGCCCACGTTTGCTTTGGCGGCCAGGGCCTGAATCCACAGCCCGAACGCCGGGGCGAACAGGAGCAGAAAGACAAGGCCGATGATGACCGCCAGTGCGATCAGAATACCGGCCCCTACGCCGATTCCCGATGCCAAGATAGCCATAGTTGCCATGAGCCTACTCTCTCTTTCCATTGCGAGTTATTGTGTGTGAGACAATTCTATGCCAATGGCCGCCGTTATTGCAATCGGGCGTGCCGGTTGAGTGTCAGTCGGCCTTGCGGACGATAACGTTCGACCCGCCGGCGCGAACTACCTTGACGGGCTGGCCCTTGGAGATGATGCCGCTCTCCGATAGCGCGATGATCCGCTTGCCGTCCACGCGGATGGCGCCGGACGGCCTGAGGAGCGTCTCTGCTGTGCCGGTCCGGCCCACGATGGCCGCCAGCTCGTCCGCGTCGGGCACTCCCTCGCCCTCGCCGTGGCGGGCGCGCTTCAGGAACAGGTGCTGGCCCAGGGCTGTCGTCGGCAACCAGCGCACCATGAACACCAGGTAGAACGGCACGCCGACCAGCAGGACGACCAGCACAGCCAGGGCCAGTCTGCTGTCGATCGTGTAGCACACCCACACGGCCCCGCACAGTGCCGCCACCGCCGAGGCCGCCAGCAGGCCGAACGACGGCGTGAGAATCTCCAGCATCAGCAGCACCAGCCCGGCGATCACCAGAGCGACGATAAGTGCAATCGGTCCCATCTATCAGGCCTCGTCAATTCGTTCCACGACCAGTCGGTTGCCGTCGACCCTGACAAGCCTCACCTCCCGGCCGACATCTATGTAATCTCCCTCGGCGGCGGCGTCCAGCAATTCCTCGCCGAATCGCACCTTGCCCACCGGGCGACACATCGTTTCCACCACGCCGATATCGCCGACGGCCACGTCCGCCAGGGGCGAGCCGGCCGTTACCGTGGGCTCGCCGTAGTGCTGCGCCTCAGCCAAGGCCAGGCGGTTGGTTATCGGCAGGCGGGGCAGGTACTGCATCAGCAGCAGCGTGCCCACCAGCGCGACGATGAACCCCAGCCCCAGGGCCAGCAGCCCCGTCGTGAAAAAGCTCCAGTCAAGCTTCGACACCGGAATGGGCCACTCCGTGGGCGCGTTTGGCACGATTACCGCCAGCAGCCCCGCCACCAGACAGATCGCCCCGGATATCCCCGCCCAGCCGAAGCCCGGTATCAGCACTATCTCCACCATCAGCAGGACCATGCCCAGGACGATCAGGGCGATTTCCCACCACTGCGCCAGGCCGATTATGTAGCGCCCGCCGAAGAGCACTGCGAAGCACAGAGCCGCCGCGATGCCCGCGATGCCGAACCCCGGCGTGCGGATTTCGACGAAGATCAGCATGACCCCCAGGCCCATCAGCAGGCTGGTCACGACCATCGAGGAAATCACGTAGGACAGCTGCTCGGCCCAGTCCATCTCCAGCGTGGTCGGCTCGGCCGTGATGTTGTACAGCGCCTTTAGCTCCCCGTAGTCGGTGAGTATGTGGTCGGCCAGGCCGATCTGGTAGGCCTCACTGCCGGTGAGGGTCACCAACTCGTGGTCGGCGTCGACGAGTTTGAGCTTCTCCCACGGCTCGTCCGGGTCGCTCTCGGCGACGTCGACAATCCGCAGCTCGCCGGTCTCGCCGTTGCGGTACAGCCAGAGCTCCATCGACAGCGTAATCATGCCCTCGGACAGGGCCTGGTCGTATCCGTTGCGCTCGGTCAGCAAGCGAAGGCGCGCGCGGGCTGCTGATTCGATCTTCCCACGCTCCTCCTTCGGAATCGGCTGGATGCCCTGCGGGCCGAACATGATCGGCATGGCGTCGCCGATGACGCCGTTGGGAGCGACGACGATCTCGTTGCACGCCAACGAGATGATCGCCCCGGCCGAGAATGCCTCCGGATGGACGTAGGCGACGGTGTAGATTCCCGATAGGTCCTGCGTGATCGCATCACAGATAGCGTCCATCGCCAGACTCACGCCGCCGGGCGTGTCCATGTCGAAGATCACGATTTCGGCGCCGCCGGCCTTTGCCTTGTCGATCTTGCGGGCGATTATCTGCGCCGAGGACGGCCAGCGGATGTCGCCGTGGACGGGGATGATGAAGGCGCGGGTGATTTCCTCCGGCCGGTCGGGCGGGGCTACGGCGGGGTCCCGCGGCGGGAACCAGCCCACGTCGCGCATGCGCGCGCCGTACGGCGCGTCGGGCCAGACGGCCGACCTGCGGGGTACGGGCGCCTCGGCCGGGGATGCTTCAGCCGGCTGCGCACCGCACGGCGCAGCCGACATGCAAATCACGAGCGAAAACAGCAGCAATGACACCAGCCGTCGCACAATCATCGTGGCCCCTTTCTGCCAATCGAGAACGAACCAACAGTATTCTAAGGCCAGTTGAGGCTTGCAACAATAGCCAAGGCCGGCGGCTGGGGTGATATGAGACGACCGAGGACCGGCGGACAGGAGAGTGTGAATATGTCAGCGGACCCTCGCCAGGCCGAAGACTATTAAAATCGCGCCCCCCAGCAGCGACGCCACCACCAGCGACAGGAACCACAACCCCATCAGAACGAGGTCCGGCTGGCGAGTGGGCCTATCTCGCTGCGAGCCCTCGGCGAACTTGCTCGTCCCGCCCAGCCATTCCCACAACATGAACACCCCCAGCAACATCAGTGCGGCGCCTATTGTAAGCAGGATGACACCAAGGATCATGTCGACATCCCTTGTTCGGCCAAGAGAGTGTAGGCGCGCCGGCGACCTGGAACAAGGTGAAAGCAGAGCTTCGCCCCTCGCTGTCCGCCCGAGGTGGCTGACCGGTAAGAATGAAATCGGCCCGCGGGCACAGTGCCTACGGGCCGACGGGTACTACCAGGCGTTTGGCGCAGCGTAGGTCTCGTCATGCGGAGCTTATGGCGCGGCGGCTTGAGTGGACGCCGGTGGCGGCGTTCTCCATCGCCGTTACGATCGCTTCCTGGAGCTCTTCTATCTTGAACACCGGCTTGATGAGCAGCTCGTCGCCACCGCGCTGCCAGGCGCGCCACGCGACGTCGTAGCGGTCCATCCACCCGGTCAGCAGAATAGCGCCGGAGTGGTCCAGTTGCGATAGTGCCTCAAGAATACCGGTTTCGGCCATCTCCGAGGCAATGATCACAAGGTCCGGCTGCCAGTGGTCGGCCTTGCCGATGGCTTCGGCGGGCCTGGACTGGTGGACAACCAAGTGTGCGTGAGATTCCAGGTACTCCGTTGCTTGTTGCGAGAAACGCCAATCCGGTTCGACAATGAGGACCTTCATATGGTTTGCTCCTAGCCGGCTTTCGAGCCCTGCCGGGCAGGGCCTTGACCAGTAGTCTTATCGGACAGTTAGCGCTAGCACATAAGCCCCAAGCCGCCAATTGTGGTAATTGTGCCACCCCCAGACAGCCCCCTCGCACATAAGGGCCTAAATATAAAGAGCTTACGGCTAGCCAATTTGTCGGGGAGTTGCGGCGGACGAAGGGCGCACTAGTTATTACCTGGAGGGAGCAACGGGGGCGATAATCGAGAGGCGCACCGAGGAGGAGGGCTTATCGAATGAGGTGCTGTTCGAACGCCCTGGCTGGGAAAGCATCGCCTGGGGAGCGACTGAGCGGGTCGATGTCGCCAAGCAGGTAGACGCGATCGTGGCCTATGTGGAAGTTCTTCTGGAGGCACTTCACCAGCGTCATCAACTCATTGAACTGCTCCGCCGTTGGCGGGTCGGTCGAGAAATCGCCGACGAGGCACACGCCGACGCTCGCGGTGTTGAACTGCTCGCCCAGGTGGTGGGCTTGTCGGCCTGTCTGCTGCGCCCGCCACAGGGCCGTGCTTGCCAACACCGTCCGGCCGGAGTCGTCGGAGGTCAGGACGAAATGGCACTGCTCGATGACGTCGGCGCTCTCAGCGCCGGTGGCGCGGACGACGATGTTTCGCCATCGGTTGGCATGGATTGGCGCTTCGGTGTCGGAGATGACTGCTGCCGGTGCGGTGCCTGCCCCCAAGGCCGCCAGAGACACGGGCGGCTGGTAGGGCTCGGTTTCCATCAGCATCAACGTGAACACACCGACCGTCATTGCCGCCAGCAATGCAGTCAACGTCTTGATGGTTCGGGAACTGGCCATAAAGGCCTCGCACAGCCGGTCCATGCATTAGAAATCGGCACGTGTCACCGAAAATCAGGAGGGAATTTAGGCGCTTGCGGGCGATTTCGCAAGAAAAATTATCCTTTTTTGCCCGGATGCCCGCTAGTTCCGTCGCCGGCCAGTCGGTCCTGCCGCCGGGGCCTGGCCGCCGCTTAGGCGCACCGGTTACGAAGGCCCGGCGCTGGTGGGCTCGTCACCGACCAGGCCCAGCGCGACCAGCGCCTTGCGGGCGGCTTCCTGCTCGGCTTCCTTCTTGTTGACGCCCCAGGCGCTGGGAAAGTGTCGCCCGTCAACCACGACCGCCACCTCGAAGCATTTGCTGTGGTCCGGGCCTTTTTCGTCCAGCAGGCGGTAGTCGGGCGTCGTGTTCCATTTTCTCTGGACGTGCTGCTGGAGCATCGACTTGAAGTTGTCCTGATGCTCGTTGGCGTAGGCTTCTTCGATGTGCTCGGCCAGGTGGCGGACGATGAACTGCCTGGCGTTGTCGATGCCGCCGTCGAGGTAGATCGCGCCGACGACGGCTTCCAGGGCGGCTGCTGCGACCGACCGCGGCACGCCGCTGGGACGGCTCATGCCCTTGCCCGTCACGATGAACTCGCTCAGGCCTTTCAGTTGGGATATTTTCGCGCATGTCTGGCGGGAGACGACGGCTGACTTGATCTTGGTCATCTCGCCTTCGAGCAAGCCGGGGTAGCGCTCAAACAGGTCGTGCACGACCACAAGCCCCAACACCGCGTCACCCAGGAACTCCAGCCGTTCGTTGCTCTCCAGGCGGGTGTTGGCGATCGAGGCGTGGGTAAGCGCGGTCTTCAGGAGGTCTGGGTCTTTGAAGTGGTAGCCGATCAGCTCTTCAGCGGCGTCGATGAAGTCCTTGTCCACGGGCAAGTCCTGACACGCAGGCCGATCGCGACAACCTCCTCGACCGCAACGCGCGGCCGCGGCGGCTGTCGCAAGCGGCCTGATGGCTTACAAATGGCGACTGACCTATTGTATCACGCGTTCAGCCGCCCGCCAAGTAAGACATCGGATGGAACAGCGCGACAATTGCAGGATATTGTCGCCCGCCAGCCTCGGCCGGAAGAGCTGGTGCGCGGCTGATAGGCGGGCCGGGCCAGCCGCTAGGCGAACTGCTGCCGGTGCGACAGACCGTAGTTGTACGTCTCGTCGTAGAACGCCCGGAGGTTCTCGATGGGGTTGTCCGGCGTGACGCCGTTACCGGCCGTGATCATACACCCGCCGTCGGGCCGGTCGTACGTGTCGATCATGAACCGCACTTCGTTACGGACGTCCTCCGGCGTGCCCCACGGCAGGATCTGCTGGACGTCCATGCCCGCCCAGAAGGCGATCCGCCCGCCGAACCGCTCGGCGACTTCGACCTCGTCCATCGTGTACTTCTGGATCGGGTGGATGACGTCCAGGCCGATCTCGATGAAGTCGTCCATGAACAGCCTGACGTCGCCGCAGGTGTGCAGCCAGAAGTGCATGTTGTGCTCGTGGGCGGCGTCGATCAGCCGCTTGTAACGCGGCTTGAAGAACTCCTTGAATATCGCCGGCGAGAACATGGGTCCGGTCTGCATGCCGATGTCATCGGTGGTCTGAATGGCGTCGACTTCCAGCTCCTTGCCCGCCCGGCGGATTGCGGTCTCGTGGAAGTCGCACAGCGCATCCATCAGTCGATGCATGGCCTCGGGCGCCTCGTAGAAATCGCACAGGATGTTCTCCATTCCCCGCAGCGACCACATCCGCTCGTAGAAGCAAAACGCCCACGCGGCGAGCGTGTACCGCCCGTCCGCCTCGGCCGCGAGCTGCTCGGCGCAGCCCTCGTACATCTGCGGAATATTCGGGTCCGGCCAGGCGGCGAGCACTTCGTCCAGCATGGCCATGTCCGTAATGGCGACGTTGGCGTCGTGGGCGTGGCTGTCGCGGCCCGCGGGCTCGGGGCGGTCCAGCCACGCGTAGCCGGGGATTTCATTGTCGGGGTCGTCCCAGAAGTCCGGGTAGCGCGGACCAATGCTGAACATGTCGTTTGGATATTCCGCCTGGATGGCCCGCACCTCGTCGGCGCGGTCTTCGAAGGCGTCGGCCCAGTTCCACATGTGAATCATCATCGGCACCCGCGAGGGGCAGCGGTGCTCGATGGCTTTACGCACTTCCTCGGCTGGCAGGGCAGGTC
>Ga0114919_10001704_pt1 | contig 17578 bp, 6 predicted proteins | sample BlataG_FD_88682 | JGI IMG/M metagenome (GOLD analysis project Ga0114919, IMG submission 88682) | Deep subsurface microbial communities from Black Sea to uncover new lineages of life (NeLLi) - Black_00105 metaG | ecosystem: Environmental > Aquatic > Marine > Oceanic > Sediment | place: Atlantic... | reverse complement strand
CAGAAAAGGTGGCAACTTCAGGAAAGATCCCAGGGAGCCGCCGGATCGGGGTGAGAATTCCTTGGTCAGGATCAACCTCTCCAGATGCTCGGTCAACCAGAAGATTATCCCGCCCGGCCTCTCGCCAGTGAGCATCATGCTTCGCAGGATCAAAAGCGCCTTCTGGGTGTCTCTCTCCCCGACGGAATCGATTAGCTGAAAGACGGTGTGGGTCCGGGACATACCCACGGCCGCTTCAACGTCAGATAAGGTTATCACTTGGTTGTCTCCGACGTAGGTCACCAGTTTGTCGATCTCGGCGGCTAACTCGGCCAGATCGGTTCCCACCAGGTCTATCAGCATCCCGACAGCGCCTTCCTGCGCTTTCTTGCCGCATTCTCTGACCCTGTTCGTAGCCCAACTCGCCGCTTGATTCTCCCACATTTTGGGAAACTCAACCGTGGTGGCAATCCTCGCCAGGGTTTTGTAGAACTTTGCCGTGGAGGTGATCTTGGGCGAGAGGAGGATGAGGCAGACCGAGTCTGGGATCCTGGGCAAGAAGGAGAGGAGCACGTCTCTGGAGAAGGCGGACAGCTTGGGTAGGTCGAAGACCACCACCACGCGCTTCTTTGCGTTAACCGGCACGGTGGAGGCCTGGTTGATTATCTGATCGGCGCTGATTTCCGCCCCATGCATCAGGTCCAAATTAAAGCTCTTCAAGCTCTCGGGCACGAGGAGCGACACGATCCTCCTCCACGCCTCTTCCTTGAGAAAGTCATCCTCTCCGGTGAAGTGGTATACCCTCTCAAGCCTGTCCGCAGGGTCCTCCGGCCCGGGTTTAAGCGCGTTGAGCAACTGAGAATATGCGATCTTCTTTCCCATTTGTCTTGCCCGACCACTCAGCGGCTGATCGGCGACAGCCGTCAAGGCTTGAGTTACGGCTCTCCCTCGGTCTCAAGAGGGATAAGCGACTTCCCACCAAATTAGCCAACAAGGCGCTGGATGTCAATAGAAAAGAGCCTCCGGGGACGGTGGAGGCTCTTCCTGGCAGAAGGGTTCACCCTGAAGGGTTCACCCTGAAGGGGATGAAGGAGGATTTTCTTACCTTACGGGTAGCTCATTCTGGGCAGGGTTTTCCTTTTCGGGGATCCAGTTTATGCTGAAGGGAATCTTCTTTTTATAAACCAATGCCATGTTTCGGTAGGGCTCTAAATCCTTGTTACAGACCATCTGCAGATTCACCTGGTTGACCACCACAAAACTATCGCCCAATATCTCCACGGTTTTGTTCTGAAACAGATGAGGATTGATCTCGATGAACTCCAACAGTGCCAGGAGGCTGGCATACTCACATTCGACCGGATTGCCCTTAAACTGCGCCCGGAACACAATCCCTATGTCGGGAATGGAAAACGAGACCAGTCCGCGACAACCATCCTTGCTACTTTCATCTCCAGTGACTCCATAGAAAAAGCACTGCATTGAATCCTCCTTATCGGTCTGTCGCTTGTCCTACCTCCTGTTCTTGTTTCCACCCGGAGAAAAAAGCAAAATACATGCCCTGCGCGACCCAGACAGCGTGCGCGGCATGGGAGAGGGGTATGGAAGATTCATGAATCTTGGGTCGCGGGTTAGAACCGATTGGTAATCAGAGAGATACGCGCGGCAATCCGCCTACTCGTCCGGGCTCCGCTCATTCTATTGGAGGTCACTAAGCAGCGTAGTATCTTGCGATTGAGGGACTTCTGTGCAAGCGGCTTCACACTTGTTGCAGGGCCATACATGGGTAGGAATTCTGGTATGACCCCTGGAATCCGCGGTCTTGAGCGTTGTGTCAGGTCACACCCGCCAAGGTTGCGCCCGTCTGGGCGGGCAAGACCTGACAGAACAGTGAAACGGGGCACCTGATCGTGGATTGGGATGGGAAGAACAACTCTGGAAAGGAGGTGGCAAGCGGAATATATTTCTACCAGCTTCGGGCTGGTGACTACAAAGAGACTAGGAAGCTGGTTTTGATTAAGTAGGCAGTAGCCAGTAAACAGTATGCAGTAAGCAGATTGAAGCGAGAAAGAGCTTAAGAAAACACTTGACACATCAAGACAAAGTTGTATATTTCTTTTGGGAAGGAAACTTAGCAGCTCAACGCTTGAGGGGAAAATGAAAAAGCTCATAGCTTTCGTCATTCTTTATTCGTTATTCCTCATTTTGTGCCCTGGCGCAAACCCGCAGTGGGACGGGGCAGAGGTGCAACGGCTGACATACAACGACGTGCCAGAGATCGGCCAAGAGCTGAAACTCTACATTGATGGTAATGATAATCTCTATCTGTTTTACCTTGAAGGAATCAGGGACTCAGCGACCGGCTTCATCTATAGCTACAGGTTAATGTCCACCACCAAAGAGAAAGGGGCGGCATGGAGCCAACCCCAGGAAATAGGTAATCCAGCCGGCATGGGATGGGGCGATATGGAAGTAGGTTATGATATAAAGACCGGTACCGCTCATATCGTTTACGCAAGATTTCTGTCTCTCGACTATGACACAATGTACTACACCAATAGCGAGATGTCCAATTGGGAACTGGTCAAGATAGATTCGCTTAGCAATGAACACAATGCCAGGTATGAGTCGGTAGCCATGGAATTCGATACTTTGGGGAACGTTCACCTTGTCTGGAATGTGGATTTTGATTCCATAGGCTCCAGTTGGTACAGGGTGATGTATGTAAACAACTCAACCGGCGAATGGGTGAAGCAGCAGGTGGCCCCTCCAATTTTCCTGGAAGGAATGGGGAGTGGACCCACATATTTTGCTGTTCAGAAAAATGGAACTGTGCATATTGTGTACTACAGAGATGTTGGCTCCGCATTGTCATATTACGTAAGAAACGATAGTCTGAACAGCCAGAACTGGCACCCGGACACGATTCCCAGACCCTCTCGCCCTTTCCTGTACTATGGGGGCGGTCCCATAAAGGTTGATGTGAACGACAGAGTGCATCTCATAACGGGTGGATGCATAGAGAATTGCACTGATCCGGGGCACAGCCGTAGCTTTTACTATTACAAACAGGCTGAAGATAGCATCTGGATTGGACCAGACCTGATATTAGACTCATTATCCGCTGTTGCAGAGATATTCATAGATAGTGAAAGCGTTCCTTATCTGTTGGAATGGGATCCATTTACGTACTGCTGGTTTTTTACAGACAGAAGGCAAGGATTCTGGCAAGAACCTTACCAGATATTTGACACCACATCGATGTGCAATGCGCTCTCTTCAATTTATGTGACACGACCCTCCTTTGTATTAGACTCAGAAGCACTAGGTCATGCAGTTTTTCCTGGAGTGTTATTGGAGTTTGCGTTGCAGGATGATTCACTTGAGATATACTACTACGGTGCACCTTTCACGTCGGTTGAAGACCCTTTAGAGGAACAAAGAAATTTCAGCTTGGAATTATTTCAGAACTATCCCAATCCGTTCAATCAAAATACTGTGATTCGTTATTCGCTGAACCCTGCTCGTTCTATTCATACCACTCTAAAGATCTATAATATCTTAGGAAAGGGGGTGAGGGAGTTAGTATGTACAAAGCAGTGCTCTGGTGATTATACAATTCTCTGGGATGGGAAAGACAATAAAGGAAAGGAGGTATCAAGTGGGATTTATTTCTACCAGCTTCAAGCGGGTGATTACAACGAGACCAAGAAGCTGGTTCTGATCAAGTAGGCAGTAACCAGTAAACAGCATACAGACATGGAGGTTTGGAAAAGTGAAAAAACTTTCGTTCTTTTTCGGCCTTATTGTCCTTTTGGCAGTTTTCAGCATTGCTCAGGCTCAGGGTCCTGTTCCTGGGCAGATAATGATTGACATCAAGCATGAATATCTCCCCATCTCTCCTGCACCAAATGGACAGGGAGTAATGTTAACCGGGCTTGCTTCCCTTGATACTGTGAATGTCCTTTATCAGGTTTATGCCTTCGAAAAAATCACTGACGATTCCTGGAGTGCAACAAAAGGTTTTTATGTTCTACGATTTCCTGATTCAGTCGATATAAATTCAGTCCATTCCTCTTATTCAACAGATATTCATATTCATTTAGCTGGCTTGACTGGTTTTCGCTACCCCGATGTTACGCCCGGTGATTATTATTTCTCCCGGCAATGGGGGCTTAGCAAAATGAAATGTCCGGAAGCGTGGCGGTATACAAATGGATCATCATCTATTATTATCCAGATTATGGATGGAGGCACGAGTTACGGACATCCGGACTTGGTCCACAATATCTGGCAGAACCTGGGTGAGGATGCGGACAGCGATGGACATACGATCGAATGGGACCCAGCTCAGAACAGATGGGTTCTTGATCCTGGCGATGTGGAACTTCCCAACGGAGTTGATAACGACAGAAATGGTTACTGTGATGATCTTGTCGGCTTCGACTTCAGGGATCCCAAGTGCGGTCCTGGATATGGTTATGATCCACAACCGACGCCTCCTGAACCACCGCTCTGGTTGTGGGGGGACCACGGGGATAAAACTGCCGGGACAGCGGCTGCGGTTACGGACAATCGGATCAGCTTGGACGAGGCGAACCGGATTTGCTATTATGACACAAACAGCGTGGCAGGAACTTCCTGGTTCAGCAAGATTATGATCGCCAGAATTGGGGATCCACATTGGGCGACAGACATTCAGGCAGCACAAGCTGTCCATTACGCCAGAAATAAAGGAGCAAAGATAGTCAATATGAGCTGGAGTGGTCCGGTTCAAAATGCTGTACTACGTGCACAATTGGATTCTGCCTATGCGGAGGGCTTACTTTTGGTCGCCTCAGCTGGCAACGAGTCGGACAGTATTCGTCGATATCCAGCCGCCTACCAAAACGTCATTGCTGTTGCCGGCACTGAGAGCAATGATGTTAAGGCCACGAATTCCAATTACGGCACCTGGGTAGATATTTGTGCACCTTACAGAAACGTTGCACCGGACCGCGATGACTCACCCAATTTTGACTATTATTGCTACGATACTAGCTTTGCTGGCACCTCCGCGTCTGCACCTTTTGTGGCTGGAGTAGCGGCCCTGGTGTGGTCGTGCAACCTAAATGCAACTAATGCTCAGGTGAGGGCTGCCATAGAAACCACCGCAGTTGATATCGACGGACTCAACCCTGGTTACGCAGGATTGCTGGGCTCTGGCAGGGTTGACGCCTTAGAAGCTGTAAAGGTCTTCCGACCCAATCCACCAGCCTCTGGCGATTGCAATGCAGACGGGATAGTCAATGTTGGCGATGTTAATTATCTGGTGAATTATCTTTACAGTGGCGGCCCTCCCCCGGACCCCCTGTGCGTTGGGGATGTAAATGATGACAGTGTAGTAAATGTAGGAGATGTGGTATATCTGGTCAGTTACCTTTACAAAGGAGGACCGGCACCGCTGGACGGCTGCGATTAGATGAGTGTGCGGTTACGCGTTGTATCAGGTCTTGCTCGTGGTCTGCCGCGAGTGTAACCTGACACCTTCGCGACTGTCAGGTTACACCCAGCAAGGCGCGCAAGACCTGACAGAACAGTATATCATTTACTCTTTCTTTTTCTCGAAGCAATCCTGGGCTTTCTGGAAAGCGTCGGTAGCCTTCTTTCCTACGTCTCTCTTGGCGTAGATGTACGCCAGCTGCTGCCAGGCCTTACAGTTGGTGCTGTCCTTCTCCACTATATTCTGCAGAAGGACTAAGGCCTGGTCGAAATTCTCCAGCTCCTGGTAGATCTCGGCAAGACGACCTTGAGCTTCCAAGTCTGTGCTGTCAAGTTCCACTGTCTTTTCAAATGCGGCCTGAGCGGAACCGAGAAGATGGCTCCTCTTCTGAGACAGCTCTTTGATTATCGCCTGTGATTCTTCATCCTTAAGAAATTCCCCGGACTCGTCCTTGAGCGAATCCAGTCCTTCGTCGATGGATATGTTTTTGAGCAGAAAAGCGTTTCCCATGTTGAAATACGCATCCTTAAGGGTCGAATCTATGGCAACCAGCTTCTGAAAAGCCTCAAGTGCCCCATCGTACTCTTTGGCATTGTACAGAATGGTGGCCATGTTGAACAACGCATCCGTGTTCTCCGGATCGTTTTCCATCACCCTGCCATAGCTCTCCAGAGCCTCGTCTCCTCTTCCGGCAAAGAACAAGACGTCAGCATAACTTCTTAATAATTGCGGGTCGTTCGGGTCCAGCTTCAGACCCGCTTCCAGAACCTCGAGGGCCTTGTCGTAATCTCCCTTCACCCGGTAGCTGTCTCCGTAAAGCCAAAAAGCTCTGGCATCGGTGGGGTTAATCTTGGTGCAGGTAAGAAAATTGTCCAGGGCTGCGTCAAAGTCTTGCTCCTGGTAAGCCTTGACCCCCCGATTATAGGCCTCCGTCCATTTTTCTTCCTTCATCAAGTTGAGATCGTCCATCCATTTGGCCTTTTTGCTCTTCAGACTTTCCGCCAGGGCGAACTGTTCTCCCATCGCCCGAGAGTCGTTGGTAAAATAATAGGACTTTCCCAGCAGGAAATGCATCTCCGCATCCTTGTGGTAGAAACCGATTCCCTCCTCCAGTATGACCACCGCGCTGTCGTACATTCTGTATTGGTGGAAGATTTTGGCGGTGGTTTTGTAGGTGCTGGAGGGAAGCTGGCGCTTCTTTTTGGATTTCTGGCCCCAAACCACACTTCCGACGAAGAGTACCAATGCTATCACCAGGGCGAATCGTAAGGATTTCATTTAATGCTCCTTATACTAAAAGGTTTCGGATCGTTTCGGTGCTCGTCAGTCTATATTATACGGGTTTTTGAATTGCTCTTGTGATTTCCGAAAGGATTTTTTCTTCCGGGGCGGCACCTTCCACCGAGAAATTCTCATTGATCACCGTTCTGGGCACTCCAGACACCCCGTATTTCTGGACCAGATGAGGGAACTCAGTCGCTTCGATCATGTCCGCCGTTATGAACTCACTCTCCATGGCAAACTTGTGTGCCAGGCTGACCGCCCGGGGACAGTAGGGTCAGGTAGGGGTGACAAACACCTGCAGGTGAACCCCCTGATCGATTTCCTTCAGAGCTTTCTTTGTCTCCGGTTTGAGGTTGGATTGGACTTTGGAGACGTCCGCTATGCCGGTGAGCAGGGTGGCAAACTCGTACCCCACGGGTGCACCGTAGTACCTTATCCCGTAGTCCTTCTCTCCCTCTATCACCGTGGCCGGGATCTTATCCACCTGATACTCCTCCACCTTCTGTTTGTCCAGCTGGAAATTATAGACCTGCAGAGAAACCTTTTCTGAAAGCTGTGCTACCTCCTCCAGGAGCTGCCTGGTCTCGCGGCAGAACTGGCATTCCAACTCCTGGGTGAAATTGATCAGCTTCACCGGATTCTTCAACTCCTTGAAGACCTCCGCGACCAGTTTTTTTCTCTTTCCTGCAGCATAGCACTCTCCTATGAGGATATCTGACTCCTTAAACCCTTTTCACGTTAAATATCACATGTTCGTTTGCCGCGAAAAAGTAGGAGCGGAAGAGGGGGGTGCTACCACCAGGACCACACCTCGACTCTCAAATAGCGTACCATCCTTCTGGTCAAAAGAGAGGCCAGTCTCTTCTTGCCGCAGAAGATTTTGGCGTGTCCGGACATGCCCGGTCTCAAAAGGTAATCGTGATTTTCGATTTTGCAGGTCACCGGGAAGACTTTCGTGGCCCCGTCTGCGTCTGCCATCTGCGAGATCCTGGACACCTTTCCCCAGAAGGTCCTGGCCGGATAACTTCTGACCTTGAGCTTTACCGGAAGTCCTTCTTTCAGCACGTCGAAATCCTTTTCCGACACCCTAATTGAGACCCGCATGGTATCCAGGTTGGCTACGGTCAGGATGTTATCTCCGGAGCTTAAGGAGGCAACTACTCCCCGGATGGGACTTCTTATCTGTGAGGCGATGATCTGACTTTCCTGGAACTGGGCCTTGGTCCTGAGCTTTCTAATCTCTGCCTCGGCCATGGAGAGCTCCTCCGGTCGGGCTCCGTTTTGCATGATCTTCAACTCGTTTTTGGCTATCTTGAGTTGATTTGACAGTACTGAATAGCGAGTCTGTACCTCCTCTAAGTCCTGATTGCTGATTAAATTCTTTTGATGCAGATCGGAGAGCCTGGAAAGCTCTTTCTCTTTCAGTTGGAGTTCACTTTTGATTTGAGCCACCCTGGTCTTAGCCTGCTGGATGGTTTCCCTTCTGGCTCCTTTTTGAAGGAGTGCGTAATACTGTTCGGCTTTTATCAAGGCCTCCTTGGTCTGAGCCAGGTCGGAAAGATAGGAAGGGGAGGAAAGCTCCGCTATGACTTGCTGCGTGTCCACCTTCTGGCCCTCCTTCACCCTGGTCACCAGGTTCAGGCTGGCATAATCGTCGGAAAAGAGCCGGAGTAAGTCCACCGATTTCCTCTCCTGAGTTCCTCCCTGGAAAAGCTCTTTGGTTACAGTTCCATCGGGCGAGCTTTTCAGGCTGAAATGCTCCAGGGCTGTTATCTCACAGGCCCCGCCTACCTTCAACTCCATCTTCACCAAAAAGAGTACCAGCAGCAGGGCAATGATTATGGTCGAATAGATCACGATCTTCTTCGGAACCATAAGCTTTTTCCTTTTCAACGACAGGAATCGATACGTTCCTGCCGAGAGAACCTTGGCCGGGCGCTTCAAAATAAGAAAAGCCAAAAGCAAAAACAAGACAAATCCGAATCCTCCGAACTGTGAGACCAAGAAGGACCCCACCTTAAGGGCGATGAAAACCAGGAGAATGCCGGAATAAAGAAGTGAGAGAACTCCGTAGCGGAGATATATCTTTCGAGCCCTTGGAGATGCTTTGACCGCTGGGTCGGTCTGCTTGAGGAAGCTTCTTTTCAGGACGGCGGAGATGTACCGGAATGCTTTCTTCCTTAGGTTGGGAATCTCCAAATAGTCGGTCAGAAGATAGTACCCGTCGAGTTTTATCAGGGGATTGAAGTTGAAAAGGACGGTTACGCCGCTGGTGATGACCAGCACGAAGAGGAAACCGTTAAGCCCGGTGTCCAGCGCGGTGATCCTCCACAGAATGGTGGCCAATGCCCAGACGATCACCTGGCAGTAAGCCCCGGCGAAGGTAACCCACAGCCTTTGCGACTTCTTCTTAAAGAGATAGGTGTCACTTACGTTGCAGTAGAAGCAGGGCTGGAGATAGAGCAAAAGGAAGCCCATCTCGTGAACCTCGCCTCCGAAGTGTTTGCAGGTTAGGGCATGCGCAAACTCGTGCAGGATCACCACCAGGAATATGGCTATCCAGATCTTCAGGATAGTGGCGATCTTGAAGATGCCGGTAAAACTGTAACCTAAATCACCCCAGTTGGAGATGGTGATAAGCGCTGCCAGGAGAATGATAATTAGGGAAAGAACAAGGAAGGAGGGGCTGAAAAGAACCTGACCGTATCTCATGATCCTGTTCAAGAATTGATCAGGGTCGAATCCTTTAAGCTTTACAAAGAGGAGCTTTCCCGGAAAGGTTCTCTTCTCGTACTGGAGCCCGGCCAGTTCTTTCTCGGAGATCTCGCCCTCCAGGAACCCCAGGCCCTCCAAACGCTGGATGAACTTGGTCAGGGTCTCTAAGGGGAGCGGAACATTGAAATTCTTCCGAAACCTCTCGACCACTTCCTCGGGCGGGGTTTCCCCGTCCAGATTCTGGGTGATGAAATACTCGAATTCCTTTATCCGGAAGAACTTCTGGGTGATAGGGTCCTTTAGCACGTAGTAGGTGGTCTTTTCAAACTCCTGCCGGCTTATGATCAGGTCGTCCCGGAATTTTGGATGGTTTTTGCTCATTTGGCTTGAACCGATCTGACAGGTTGAGAAAACACGCGGGAGATTGCTCTTCCGCCTGTAATTTAGCATATTTCAGGATGGGAGGCAAGGCAAATCTCCGGGTTGCCCGTCCCGAACGCAACGGTCGGATCCTGCCATCTACCGCTCAACCGGTTAGGTGCCATTTTGAGGGTATTCCCTAACGATCGCCTGCTCCCCACGAACGGCGGATGATCACTTAGAGAGGAGGGGGTATGAAGCGGCGCACCAAGACGGATAAGTGGATGGTATTTGTCCTGTATGCGAAAAAAAATAGTCAAATATGGAATTTTTTACTTGACAAGTAGGGAATAGGTTGTATATTAAAATTGAAAAGAGCCAAAGTAGCAAAGTAATTGAAAAAGTACTAGGTTTACCCCTTTCGAAAAAAGGCAGACTAAATCAGAAATTTCAAAGATTTCTGAACAAGATAAGTCTGTCTCTTTTTATATTTTCAGTTCCAGTCTCACTCTAAGCTATTGATAATCAGCGTCTGCAAAAATGTCAAGACATGTCACTTTTAACCGATACGTTTGAGAGGAGGTTCTTATCGAGTACAAAATCTGAACAATTGCTATCTTTAGCTCTTTATCGGCTCTTTTGAGGGGGAGTTAAAAGTGAAGTGAGATAGCAGCCATGTTTTTCCACAGGAGGATTTACAATGAGAAACAACCCAACGAGTAAGCTCTTGATCGTTGCAGCAATGGTCTTAGGGCTTGTTTGGGGAACGGCACCGGCCGCTTGGGCGGTCACCGGGGATGATTGTACCGATCCTATAGTCATCAACCTGCCGGGCGATCTGCCTTACAGCGATCTGTCGCAGACCAACTGCGGCAGGCTGGATGATTACGACGCCACCTGCCTGGGTTATTATGACAGTGGCGAGGACATCATCTACGAACTGGTGGTCAGCTCGGCGGTGGATTTAGACATCACCCTCGATCCAAAGACTACCACCTACTCCGGGATCGGCCTAGACGATGGGTGCCCATTTGATGCCTCAACCTGTCTTTACACCTCGACCAGTTCAAGCGCAGCCGCTCACGGCTTTACCGGCGTGCATCTGGAGGCTGGCACCTACTACATCCAGATAGACACCTGGTCCACCCCGGACTGCATACCGGATTTTGACCTGACCATCACAGCGTCAGCAGGTCCCCAGCCCGGCGATGACTGCGCCCTTCCCATCGTGGTCAATTTCCCGGGTGATTCGCCTTACACCGACGCGGGTCAGACCAACTGCGGCAGAAATAACACCTACAGCGCGACCTGCTTGGGCGGCTACGATGGCGGCGAGGACATCATTTACGAGTTGAACTTAAGCACCACCCTGGAGGTGGACGTAACGCTGGATCCTAAGACTACCACCTGGACCGGCATCGTTCTGGACGACAACTGTCCTGCGGATGCATCCGATTGCATCGCAACTTCGACCAACTCCAGCGCCAGTCCTCACGGCTTCGTGGACGTTCTTCTGGGACCGGGAACCTACTACATCATGATCGATACCTATCCCAGTCCGACCTGCATACCCGACTTCGACCTGACCATAGTCGGAACTCCTCCGGCTGGCGACGACATGCAGACGGTCTCCATCGACAACCCGTCTGCCGGCGGCTCCTTTGAGGGCGGCGCTGCGGTCAGCGTGCAGGCTACGGTCAAGAACAAGGGCTCTAATTCCCAGAGCGGAGTAGAGGTGCATCTGGAGATCGACGACGGTGCAGGTTACAACTACACCGACGTGGAGTATACCGGTGCCTTAAACCAGAACGACACCGAGGTAATTACCTTCGCTCCGGACTGGACGGTTCCGAACGTCTTTGCGGGCTACACCGTCACCATCTGGACCGCTCTTGGTGGCGACAGCGATCCGAGCAACGACACCCTCTCCATAGGCGTGTCGAGCTTCCCGCAGGGATACAGTGTGGAGAGCTTCGAGAATACCACCTTCCCGCCGGAGGGTTGGGCATTGGGCCCGAACACCAACTGGGCTCGCAGCTCCGGGTCTGCTCACTCTGGCTCATACAAGGCTCGTGCCAGAGGGCAGAACGCCTGGCTGATGACTCCGCAACTAGCTGTGGGAGCCGGCGACGTGCTCAAGTACTGGTATCGCTCGGAGAGCGCCTCGTATGCCACATCGTTTATGGTGAGGCTCTCGACCTCTGCAGATCAGTCCGATACCAGCGCCTACACCACGGTTCTGGCCGATCACCCCATGGTCACCAGCACCACCTATGCCGAGGGTGTGATCGATTTAAGCCCCTACGCGGCACACCTTAAGAGAGGACAGGTATACATCGCCTTCTACAGGTACTATGGAGATTCGGACTACTGGTATCTGTACGTAGACGACGTGATGATGCCGCCGATCTATGTGCCGCCAGGCGACATGGCGACCGTATCCATCGACGATCTACCCGGAATGGTGCAGACAGGCACCAGCCATGCGATCAAGGCCACGGTTCAAAACCTGGGCGGCGACCTCGCCAGCGCAGGTGTGCCGGTGAAGCTGAGGATCGAAGGTCCGGAAAGCTATGTCTACACTGACGAGGAAGCAACTACTGTGGACCTTGCAACCGACGAGACCGAGCAGATCACCTTCAGCCCCGATTGGGTTGCGCCGGAGGTTCTGTGCAACTACACCGTCACCATATGGACCGAACTCGGCGGAGACGCTGACCCGTCCAATGACACGTTGGCGCAAGTGGTTAACGTGTATCGGGCTGGCGGACTGGCTGAGTCGTTCACCGGAACCACCTTCCCGCCCGCAGGCTGGACAGTTTATGCCTTTGACGGTTATGATGAGTGGTCGCGATACACAAGCTACTATCATAGCGAACCGGCTTGTTCCCGCATCTACTACGATTCGCACAACAATGATTGGCTGATCACCCCGAGGCTAGCTGCCCAGGATGGTGATAAGCTGAAATTCTGGTGGCGGGTGCAGTCGACCTCTTACGAGGAGACCGTCTTCGTCAGGGTCTCAACCGATCCGGACGTCTCGGATACCAGCGCGTATTCGATCATCCATACAATAATAAGCAATTCCACCGATTGGTCTCTCGAGACGGTTGACCTTTCCTCATATGCTGGCCAAAGTATCTACATCGCCTGGCATTACGACGCTTTCAACAACTATGGCTTTGCCATCGACGATGTCACCGGCCCCTACTTCCCCACCCAGATTGCAGTTAGTCCGACCGACTTCGATTGGGAGTCCTTCCCGGACAGCTTCTTCGACGTTTACATGTACGTCGGAAACGTGGGCGGCGGACAGTTGGACTACAGCATCGAACTGGAGACGGCCGTAGGCTGGCTCTCAGTCGACCCGACTTCCGGCTCGGCGCTCGGCGGTGAGGAAGATACCATCACCTTAAGCGTTAACACCACCGGTCTGGACGGACATTATTACAACACCATCCGGGTGATCTCCAATTCCGGAGAGAAGCAGGATGGTGATACGGTTTTCGTTCCTGTTCATCTCTGGGTGCGGTTGATCCCGGATATAGACATAGACCCGGATTCGTTTGCGGTGGAAGTGCCGGGAGACGGCACTTTGGATGACAATATGTACATCCACAGCACCGGCAGCGGGCAGCTTGATTATGAGATTGCCACCGAAGAGTATGGTAAGGTTGGTGCCAAGTTCATGGGCCAGCCTGCTCATCATGACCCGAGTCAACGTCTGTCCAAGCCCAGCACCAAGGAGGCGGAGAAAGACCAAAGGGACTATAACCAAGGTGTGCCTCCGACGAAAGGGCTGGGCGGACCGGATGCTTTCGGATACAAGTGGATTGACTCCGATGAGCCGGGCGGTCCCACCTTTAACTGGGTGGAGATCAACACCACCGGAACCCTGGTGGATGTGAGCGACGACGGCAATGTCGGACCGTTTGACATCGGCTTCACCTTCGAGTTCTATGGAGTGGAATTCACCCAGTTCCGAATCGCTTCCAACGGGTTTGTGAGCTTCACCAGCACGTCTGGGACTTTGGGCAACACGACTATTCCCACCTCTGGTGAGCCCAATAACCTGCTGGCCTTGATGTGGGATGACTTGCAACCGGCATCAGGCGGTGGAGTGGGTAACATTTATTATGAATATGATGGTCTCAACAGACTGATCATTGAGTATGACGGTGTGAAGAGATACTATTGTGATGCCTGTCTGTACACCATGGAGATCATCCTACAATCCAACGGCCAGATCTTCTACCAGTATAAGACCATGGGAGGCGACCGTTTGGATGAGTCCACCGTAGGGATTGAGAACGCTGCCGGAGACGACGGTCTGGAAGTGGTTTACAATGCTGAGTACGTGCATGACAACCTGGCCATAAGGTTCTCCGCGGCTCCTGCCTGGATCGTTTACGATCCGGAGTCCGGCTCTGTTCCCCCTGGCGAGACCGACACTATTGATGTCACCTTCGACGCCACCGGAATTCTGGGCGGAGACTTCTACGGTGCCTTCTTGGTCAGCAGCAACGCCGAAAAGTCACTGGACACCATCCCGGCCCATATGACCGTTCTGGCTCCCGACATGACCGTATCGCCGGACAGCATAGTCAGCGCCGGGACTGAGGGTGTCGTACATCACGAGTACGTCACTCTTGGCAATACCGGTCCCGGAGACTTAAACTGGAGCATCGATGAGACCATCGACTGGCTGTCCGCATCCCCGTCCTCCGGCACTGTGCCGTCAGGCGGCGGGCCGGCGAGCGTCGATCTGACCATCGACTGCGTCAGCCTGTATGCCGGTGACTATTACGGCGAACTGACCATCAACAACAACGACCCGGATCTGTATCCCTCGATAACCTACAAGGTCTTCCTGCATGTGGGACCGGATCCGTCCATAGCGACCGACCCGGACAGCTTCTACGTGGAGGTCTATGCCGGAACCTACAAGGACTCCACCTTGAGGCTCACCAATGACGGAGCAGGACACTTGGTCTTCGATATCGAGGTAGAGGAATCCGGAATCAAGCAGAGTCTCTCTGAAGGTTTTGAGGGCACCTGGCCTCCGACAGGGTGGTCTCTCATCCAGAATAACACCACGACCAGCGGCTCCATCCCTGGCTTCTGGTCGCAGACCGCTTATGACATGCATTCGGGAAGTTACGCAGCAGGTCTGTGGTGGGATTACTATTATCAGGATGAGTGGATGATCAATCCGCCGATTGGCATTGCAGGAGTCTGCACTCTCAGTTTCTGGACTTACGGTTGGGAAGGCTCCACCTACGGAGACCACTATTACGTGAAAGTCTCCACCGACGGAGGCTCCAACTGGGACGTGGTGTTCGACCTGTCCACACTCACCCTCCTTGACTGGAACATGTGGGATTATCCGTATTCCATCGACCTCTCTGCTTACTCCGGACAGACGGTCAACATCGCCTTCCATGCAGAGGATCCGCCGAGCAACGACGGTCTGTGGTATATTTGGATCGTTGACGATATCGAGCTCACCTGCACGGGCGGCGGCTGGCTGACGGTTTATCCGGAAGATGGCGTGGTTGATCCATCCACCTATATGGACTTAAACGTCCGCTTCGACGCCAGTGAAGTTCTGGGTGGCGAGAAGTTCGGAAACATCATCATCAACCACAATGTGCCCGAAGCGAAGGGTCAGAACTCGGTTCCCGTTCACATGGTGATTCTGGGTTCCGAGTACTCGATCGATCCGACCAGCTTGACCATAAGCGCCACCGAGGGTGCAACCACCGATGATTACCTGACTGTGGGTAACTACACCGGTGATGCTCCGCTGACCTACGAGATGAGCGACGATGTGGACTGGCTGTCTGAGGCTCCGTCATCCGGAACCGTGCCGGCTGGCAATGACCAGGTGGTTACGGTTACCGTGGACGGAACTCTGCTCATTCCGGGAGACTACTACGCCGAGATCTACGTGCAGACCAACGACTTCGACGAGACCTACGACACCATACCGGTCAATGTGCACGTTGGACCTGACCCGATACTCCGGGTCAAGCCGGAAAGCTTCATCGTGGACATGTTCCCCGGCACCATCAAGGACAGCCTCATGACCCTGGTCAACGACGGAGACGGTACTCTCTCTTGGGAGCTCAGCATTGAGTACACTACTCCGGTGGGCGCTCCGGGAGAGCCGGACGTCTACGACTTCCTCAAGGAGTACGAGTCCAAGTCGGCTGTTGCTCCATCAGGGGCAGGTTCTGACGATCCCCTGGTGGACAAGAGCAGCCCGATGCATCTGACCAGGTCAGTGCCTGGCGATGCCGGTCCTTCACTCAGTCCACTGGTGGCCAAGGGTGACGACACGCTGTTCGTACAGATGCCTCACGATCCTGATGAGGGCTGGAGTTTCGGATCCAGCGATCAGGGTGCAGGATACAAGCTGTACGAAAACTTCTGGGGTCTCACCGAGCAGATCACCGAGATCGACTTCTGGGGTCTGGCCATGGTTTATTCCGGCGGCTGGTTCCAGGGCAATCCCGACAACCTGGTGTTCGATATCACGTTCTACTCGGATCCCCCGGATGATCCTACCTTGCCGCCTACCGAGGTGGCTTGCACCTACACGGATGTGCTCCCGTCGTCGATCATCGAGACCGGCCTTTTGTATTCCGGCTTCATGATGTACTTCTTCGATGGGGCGGAGTTTGGCTCCGCCTGTGACTTGACCGAGGGCTGGGTTTCGGTTCAGAGTAAGTCCGCCGGAGAAGGATTCGACTGGCTCCTGTGGGCCAGCGCCAAGACCGGCGACGGTTACTCGTACCAGGAAGGGTCTGCAACTCCCGATAGGTACTTCGACCAGGCCATGATCTTAACCGGCGGAGGAGCGGGAGACTGGTTGACGGTTTCGCCAGAATCCGGCCTCACCTCGCCGCATGACAGCACGGATGTTGACGTCACCTTCGATGCCACGACCCTTGAGGGCGGAACCTGGTTTGCCGACATCATCATCGACCACAACGCCCCGGGCAAAGGCCAGACCATCGTGCCGGTGCGCCTGCACCTTCTGGGAGCCAATTTCGTCATGACTCCGGAGAGCCTGGTTGTCGACATGCTGGAGGGTCAGATGGTGGACGAGCACCTCTACATCAGCAACCCGGGTGCAGAGGGTGATCTGATCTTCTCCATGACCGATCCAGCAGATTGGCTGTCCGAACATCCTGATGCCGGAAGCGTAATGCCGGATATGGAGGAGGACGTCATCGTCAGGGTAGATGGGACCGATATGATTGCCGGTCACTACTACACCGAGATCACCATCACCACCAACGACTTCGACAACCTGGAGGTCATCGTTCCGGTTCACGTCAACGTCGGTCCCGATCCGGACATAAACGTTCTGCCCAGCTATGCAGCGGGTGTCGTTCCCGGATGCCAGTACTCCGTGCCCATGAAGGTCTGCAACTTAGGTGGAGGAACTCTGGCATTTAACGTCTCGATCGCGCAGACTCCTCCCATGTTCACCACGGGCAGGACAGGTGTCCACGACGCGCTGGAGACCCTCAGGCAGGCGGGAAGTGCCGATCCGGATATGACTCCGGAAGGCGCTTACAGAACCGTCGGCGCTGAGAAGTCGACCATCCAGCGTTCAAGCGGTGTCTCGGACGGATTGCTCCTGCTGGCCAATGCTGGCCAGACGGCAGACATCCTGCTGGTGGACGACGACGGAGGACTTCCCGGCGGCACATACTTTGACGTCGAGTTGGTTTACACGGACGCTCT
>Ga0114919_10001702_pt1 | contig 17579 bp, 12 predicted proteins | sample BlataG_FD_88682 | JGI IMG/M metagenome (GOLD analysis project Ga0114919, IMG submission 88682) | Deep subsurface microbial communities from Black Sea to uncover new lineages of life (NeLLi) - Black_00105 metaG | ecosystem: Environmental > Aquatic > Marine > Oceanic > Sediment | place: Atlantic... | reverse complement strand
CTAATGCTTCGGAAAAATCCAAATTCCCGCAGGTGCCAGGACGCAAATTAGGCAAAACAGGTGTTGAGGTTCCGTGCCTGTCTCTTGGGGCAAACAAACTTGATAACCAAATCATTTTAAGAAATACTCTTCGGTGGGGTGTTAACTACTGGGATACGGCTAACAGCTATGTAGGGGGAAACAGTGAGCTTGAGATAGGTAAATTCCTGTCGAAGAACCCGGAGGTCCGAAAAGAACTGTTCATTGTCAGTAAGGCATCGAAAGCAGAAACCATAGCGGATGTGGAAAAGCGTTTTGCAACCTCTCTGAAAAGAATGAATACCAAATACATTGATTTGTACTATGCTCCCCACGGTGCCTCTGATCCTGGCCAGTTGACAAATGAGCTAAAGCAATGGGCCAAAAGTGCCAAGAAGCGCAAGCTCATACGCTACTTTGGTTTCACCACACACAAAAATACGGCCAACTGTCTCGCCGCCGCCGCCAGGCTCGACTGGATCGACGCGATTATGACAAGTTATAACTTCCGCTTGATGCAGGATTCTAAACTTCTGGACGCTATTGAGGCGTGCCATAAAGCCGGTATCGCAATTATTGCAATGAAAACTACCGGCAGGACAACTATTAAAAGATTCAAGCTGGAAATTGAAACTGAAGCAGACAAAAAGCTCGTCAGAAACTTTATACAGCGAGGCTTTAGCCCGGAGCAGGCAGCCATAAAACTTGTATTGCAGGACAAAAGGATAAGCGCTGCGCCCGTTCAGATGGAAAACGTCTCCATTATAACTAAAAACGTCGCCGCAGTGCTGGATAAAACCAAACTCACGCAAACGGATATGGAGATCTTCAGGGAATATGCCCAGGCAACCTGCACCGGCTATTGTGCCGGATGCGCCGATATCTGCGACTCAGCATTGCCGGATGCTCCGTATGTCAGCGACATTATGCGATATTTGATGTACTATAACAGCTATGGCGACCGGAACAGAGCAAGAGAACTTTTCGCTCAAATACCCGTAATGGTAAGAGGCAGACTGCTTAGCCTCGATTACAGGCTTGCAGAAGCTCGCTGCCCGCAGCATCTGCCCATAGGTCGGCTCATCGCCGAAGCGGTCAGCAAGTTGGCTTAAGTGTAATTGCTAATAGCCCGTTGGAAGTAAAATGTAAGAGGCATCCATCGTGACTTCGAAGGGCGCAGGAATTTATCAGAGGGAAAACGCGAATTATTTTTGGAGTTTAATGCGATGAAAGAAAAACACAATAAAATCAACAGAAGGAATTTTTTGAAGACTGTGGGGGCCACAGGCTTGGGTTCCGTCTTCGTCTCGGCTGATACCCTGGCTGCTCAGGCACAGACCGATGCCGCAAAAAAGCCAAAATACCCACAAGTGCCCAAACGGAAGCTGGGCAAAACGGGCATCAAGGTCCCCTGCCTGTGCCTGGGTGGAAATCAAGACCTTATCGCCAACCAGATAGTCTTGAGAGTAGCACCTCAGTGGGGCGTTTATTACTGGGATACCGCACATAATTATACGGGTGGAAACAGTGAGCTTGGCATAGGTAAAATCCTCTCGAAAAATCCGAAGGCACGAAAGAAATTTTTCATTTCCAGCAAGGCATCGCGTGCCAGAAGCATAGACCAGGTGGAAGAACGCCTTCAGACCTCGCTGAAGAGAATGAACACAGATTACATTGATTTGTACTATGGCTATCACCAGTGTCCCAATCCTGCCTTTTTAACAAACGAGCTGAAGGAATGGGCCGAAAGCGCGAAGAAACGCAAACTGATACGGCACTTTGGCATCAGCACCCACGAGAATACGGCCAAAGTCCTCGCCGCCGCCGCCAGGCTCGACTGGATTGAAGTGGTAATGACAACCTACAATTTTAGATTGATGCAGGACAAGGAGCTCAACGCCGCCATTGAAGCCTGCCACAAAGCAGGCAAAGGTATTATGGCCATAAAGACTATGGGAATGGGCCAGAAAATCACAACCGATGAGGACAAAAAACTCACCGCCCACTTCATACAGCGAGGTTTTTCCAAAGAGCAGGCAAAGATAAAAGCCGTACTGCAGGACAAAAGAATCACCGCCGTCTGTGTAGGAATGAAGAATATGCGTGAGCTGACTTCAAACGTCGCGGCGGCGCTCGATAAAACCAAACTTACTCAGGCCGATACGGACGCTTTAACAGAATACGCTCACGCGACCTGCGATGGTTATTGTGCCGGCTGTGCATACATCTGCAACTCTATCCTGCCGGACGCTCCTTACATCAATGACATTATGCGATATTTGATGTATTACAATAGCTACGGCGAGCACGATGAAGCAAGGCAGCTTTTCGCTCAAATCCCCCGTAAGGTAAGAAATAAACTGTTGAGCATGGATTACAGCAAAGTTGAAGCTCGCTGCCCACAGCATCTGCCGGTAGCTAAACTGGTCGCTGAAGCGGTCCATAAGTTGGCCTGACGTACTTTAATATGTGCCATAAGAAGTAAAAGGGCATCCAGGTGAAATATCGGCTCACCGTTTTTGGAGTCTACGACGATGAGAGAAAAACGCAACGAAGTCAACAGAAGGAATTTTCTCAAGACACTGGGGGCCGCGGGTCTGGGTTCCGTTTTCGCTTCAACTGACAGCACAGCCGCCCAAAGTCAGGCCGGCACCATAGCAAAAGAACAAAAGCCGAAATTCCCACAGGTGCCCAAACGAAAGCTGGGCAAAATTGGTATTAAGGTCTCGTCCCTGTCTCTGGGCGGAGACCTTAGTTTTATCGATAAGCAAATCATTCTAAGAAAAGCCTACGATTGGGGCGTTAACTATTGGGATACAGCTCACAACTATGGAGGTGGAAACGCCGAGCGTGGGATAGGTAAATTCCTCACGAAGTACCCACAGCTCCGCGACAAATTATTCATCGTCAGCAAGGCGGCGATTTTCTGGGGGCCAATAACCCCGGAAAAGGTCGAAGAACGTCTCCAGACCTCGCTGAAAAGAATGAACACCAAATACGTCGATTTGTACTATGCTTTCCACGGCTTGTACAATCCCGAACGCCTTACAGATGAAATAAAACAATGGGCCAAAAGCGCGAAGAAGCGCAAACTCATACGGTTTTTCGGTTTCAGCACCCACAAGAATATGGCCAAATGCCTTGCCGCAGCGGCCAGGCTCGACTGGATTGATGCGATAACGACACTTTACAACTTCCGCGTGATGCAGGACCCCGAAATGCAGACTGCCATTGACGCCTGCCATAAAGCAGGCATAGGTCTTACCGCTATGAAGGCCTTCTCTCGCGGCGTCAGACGGCTCCAGCCCGTTGAAACAGAACAGGATAAGAAGCTCCTCGGTCACTTCAAGAAGCGAGGCTTCACTGAGGAACAGGCGAAAATAAAGCTCATACTACAGGATAAACGGTTCAGCTAGGTTTGCGTTGGGATGCATAATATATCTTTTTTAACGACAAACATCGATGCCGTGCTGAACGAAACCAAACTTACACAGGCAGACATTGGGGCCTTACAAAAATACGCACGGGCAACCTGCAGCAGTTATTGCGCCGGCTGCGCAGATATTTGCGACTCGGCCCTGCCGGACACACCTTATGTAAGTGACATCATGCGATACCTGATGTACTATAATAGTTACGGTCAGCACGACAGAGCAAAAAAACTCTTCGCCCAAATCCCCGCTAAAATAAGGAACAAACTGCTGACAACTGATTACAGCCCTGCCGAAGCTCGCTGCCCCCAGCATCTGCCGGTTGGCAAACTCATCGCTGAAGCCGTAACCAAGTTAGCGTAAATCGTATTGATTAGCTTCAATATCCTTCCTGTGGCCATACGCCAACGACCGATAATCATATCCGGCTGCAACGCCCTTATTTTACGGCGCGTCCACAAATCCTGCGTAGCCGGCATGCATAAAAAAAATGCCGTTTTCCCGTGACGTAATAGCTTTGCTAAAAAGCACTTGCGCCTATCGAACACAATTTTCCTTGCTTTCAAGCACCCGGTTCGGTTATAATAGCGTGTAGTTAAAGGAACAGAACTTTAAATTCTGGCTTCTCAGAAGGGCGATGGCAAAGTTTTATTACAAAATCTGGCTTCCGTTTACAATTACTAAAAAGCGGATTTTATTTCTCGCGATTGCGAGTTATATCGCTTTGTGTTAAGAACACGCCAATTTTCGGCACTTCTAACACCGCCGACCTACGGGCGGTTTTTTTATGCGCCGCCCCCGCTAAACATTTGACACATCCAGCACCACAAATTAAGCTCACAAAAACAAACCGGTTAATTAACGGACGTAGCTGTTATTGTTCCTTGAAAGCACGCTCAAATGCCATTTACACCATATCATTTTGGACCGAGCGGCTTTGTTGGCCTCACGCTTAGAAAGTGGATTGACGTCCCCGTATTTGTCCTGGCCAACGTAGTTGTCGACGTAGAAGTCCTGGTCGTAAGTCTGCTCGGAGCCGGCTGGCCCATCCATAGATATGCTCACACGCTCCTGCTCGGGACAGCCGTTGGCATTATCTGGGCGGTCGCGGCCTATCCTCTACGAAATTTCTTCAAGAAAATAATGCGAATTCTTCGCATACCTTACCAGACCAGCTTGTGGAAAATGCTCGTCTCCGGCGTCCTCGGCGTATGGCTCCACGTCGTGATTGACGCCATCTACCACCCGGACGTACACCTGTTTTGGCCGGCCAAGGCAATACCTTTATACGCCCTCTTAACCAGGCAGCATATAAAAGCCTTATGTCTTGTGTTCTTTATCGCAGCCGTTGTCTTATGGGCGCTCGCGGCGGTATCATATTCGAAGCGAAAAATCAAAGAATCTGCAAATAACGAAAAGGATTAGAAATTCCGGTGAAAGGATGAAAAAATGAAAAAGATAGTAAACTATTTCCTCAAAGGGCTTTTGGTTTTTGTACCCATAGCAGTAACCATTTTCATAATTACCTGGGCCTTTGCCGGCCTGGATAAAATCTTTCGCGACCTGCTGAGAATACCAATCCCAGGACTGGGTATCTTGGCGACAATTTCAGTGATATTCCTTATCGGCTTTTTCGCCTCGAACTTTGTCGGTAGAAAATTGTTTGGGCTCGTGGAAAAGGTCTTCACAAAGGTCCCGCTGGTAAAGCTGCTGTATGGTTCTATCAAAGACATTGTGGAAGCCTTTGCCGGCGAGAAGAAAAAGTTCGACAAGCCGGTTGTCGTATCGCTCACCGGCAGAGATGGCCCAAAAGTCGCTGGCTTCATTACGAGCGAGTCTCTGGTAAACCTTGGTCTGGACGATTATGCGGCTGTGTATCTGCCGCAGTCATACAACTTCGCCGGCAATGTATTGCTTTTTAAGAAGGATTCGATTCAATCTCTGGATATTGACAGCTCAAAGGCGATGTCATTTATTGTCTCCGGCGGAGTATCAGGATAAAGAGTTTGTTAAGTCAACAGCCACAGGAATTTGGGCATTCCGGTGCAAGGTCGAGTGGATTCTTGCTTGTTTCCCCGTTATGGTTTATTATGTTATTTTCTTTGAATCCTGAATTTATAGAGATAGCCTATGGCTGAAGAAATCGAAAAACAAATTCAATTACTAAAACGTGGGACAGTCGAGATTTTCAGCGAAGCCGAGCTGGCGGCAAAGCTCACCGAAGCGGCCAAAACATCCAGGCAGTTGCGAATCAAGCTCGGCCTGGACCCTACCAGCGCCGATATACACCTCGGCCACACCATCGTACTGCGAAAGATGCGGCAGTTCCAGGACCTCGCCCACAAGGCCGTCCTTATCATAGGCGACTACACCGCCCGAATCGGGGACCCCTCCGGACAGGACACTACCAGGCCAATGCTCTCGCCACAGCAAATCGAAGAAAACGCAAAAACTTACTTCGAGCAGGCAGGCAAAATCCTCGATACCTCGCAGGAAAAACTCGAAATCAGATACAACAGCGAATGGCTCTCAGAACTGAAGTTAGCTGATTTGATAAAGTTGACAAGCAGTATGACTGTGGCCCGTATGCTTGAGAGAGACACTTTTGAACTGCGATATAAGGATGGAGATGCAATCGGGATTCATGAATTTTTATACCCACTGATGCAGGGTTATGATTCGGTTATGGTCAAAAGTGACGTCGAATTGGGCGGAACGGACCAGACTTTCAACAACCTCGTCGGCAGAGACATCCAGCGTGCGTACGGACAATCGCCCCAGATTGTAATTACTACGCCGATACTTGTCGGCCTCGACGGCAAGGAAAAAATGAGCAAATCAAAGGGCAATTACATCGGCGTAACCGATGAGCCGGGCGATATGTTCGGCAAGGTTATGAGCATTTCCGACGAAATGATGGAAAATTACTTTACGCTTTTAACCAACCTCGACGCTGATAAAATAGCCGAGCTCGTCAACCCCGATAAAACACATCCGAAAGAAGCAAAAGTCCTGCTCGGAAAAACAATTGTCTCTCAGTTTTACAACGAAGCCGCCGCCGACACAGCCGCCGCCGAATTTGACAAAGTCTTCGCGCAGGGCCGGCTGCCCGATGACATTCCGGACGTGGTTATCGTAAACACGCCTGTTTCAGTTAAACAATTATTATTATCCTGCAAGCTTGTCGAGACCGGCGGAGAAGCAAAACGAATGGTAGCCCAGGGAGCAGTTACCGTTGCAGGCAACAAAGTCAACGACCCCAACGCTCAAATAACCCCCGCCGACGGCATGGTCATCCAGATAGGAAAAAGAAGATTCGCAAAACTAATAGTGAAAAAAAAGTAGACCTCAAACCACAAACTCCTCATTCCGAGCGGAGCAAAGCGCAATCGAGGGTATATTATGAAAATCGCCACCGCGGGCGAAGTCATCTCTGTATTGTCGAGTTAGCGTCGGTTTTACCTCCGGGTGGGCCGACCAAAAAATCCGTGAAATCCGTGTAATCCATGGTTATAATACAACAATTATGAAATTACCTGAAATTGAAAAACCCGAAAAATACGTCGGCTTATATGTCTTCGACTTCGGCGACCACGCGGGAGTGGGCTTTACCGCCGAAGAGGTGGCTGAGCTTCTGGAAAGCGAGAAGTACAAGGACAGCAAGGTCTACAAGATACACAAGGCCTATCCAGACGGCAAACTCGAGCTAAAAGGCGTCCGTGCCGAAATCTTCCAGCTTGAGGCCGGAATGTTCTTTTATTCGAGCGAGCTCGAAACTGCAAGAGGGGATTTCAGGGCGCTCGTTAATTTAGCGGTCAAGGCCTCGCCGCCCTGCCGGGCCAAGGTGCATCTGGCCAGGTACGGTAACGGCAAATTCGTGGCCGCTATTATCTATCCCGCCGAGCACGATGACCAGGTAAGCTCGTGGCTTTTAGACGGCCGATATAAAACCAGCGGCGCCGCGGAGGGTGGCATCGAAGCCGTGCAAAGATATTATGACCACCAGCCGCGGATTCTGGAAAGGCATCAATTGTTCGGCAAATCCGAATCGATAAGCCGCACCGGCAGGGAGTTATTAGCTTCCTTGAAATTAGCCGTGCAAAGATAATTTTCGCAAAGTGTGTTCGTAGTTGGGTAGCAGGTTAATTCATATACTACGAACCACGAACTATGAACTACAAACTACAAATATGTCTTTTGGAGCCAGAATAAACTCGTTTTTTAGTTTGCTTGCGAGTCTGTTTCTTTCGTTATTCGGCAAATCGCCCGCCAGGCCGACAACAGCAGATTTGCAGCGGGCCGAGTTCAAGACCAGCACACAGCGACTGGGAATCCGGTTTACCAAAAGGATTCGCGACGTCTTTCGGCTCAGATGGCTCAGAAAACAGAGGACAAAGCACAGATAAGCGAAACACGATATACGAGACACAAAAAAAATGACTGAACTTGATACACCACCGCCGCCCGGCCAGGCCCCTGTCCTTACCGAAAATGCTTTGACTGTCCTGCAAAGCAGGTATCTGGTCAAAGACCACAAGGGAAAGTGCATCGAGACACCCGCACAGATGTTCAGCAGGGCAGCCTTCCTGATAGCTCAGGCTGAAACCAGATACGGGGAGCGGAGAGCTGACATCAGGGGCTGGCACCGAAGATTTTACGACCTTCTCGTCTCGCTCAAATTCCTGCCCAACTCCCCTGCCCTTATGAACGCCAACCGTCCGAACGGAATGCTTAGCGCCTGTTTTGTCCTGCCGGTTGATGACAGTATAGAAGCGATATTCGAGGCCGTTAAGCAGACCGCCCTGATTCAAAAGGCCGGCGGCGGCACCGGATTTTCTCTCGATAACTTAAGGCCGACAGGCGACCGTGTCGCATCCAGCGGAGGGACAACATCGGGGCCGATAAGTTTTTGGCGCGTCTTTTCAGAAACAACCGACGCAATTCAACAGGGGGCTTTTCGCCGCGGCGCAAATATGGGTATGATGAGCGTCGAGCATCCCGACATACTAAAATTTCTGCAAGCCAAACAAAACTTAAAGGCATTTACCAACTTCAATATCTCCGTCAAAATCACCGATGATTGGATGAAGCATGTACTTAAATCCAGCCGGGCTTTGCACATTGTAAAAAATCCCCGCACACAACAGAGGTATTTATTGCCGCGGCGGCTCAATATTGCAAACTACACAATAAATGACCTGCATAAGTTGACCGGCAAAAAGCCGCCTGCATCCACGAAAGCACGCCGGTTCTACACCGTCAGTGACATCTGGAAAATGATTGTCAAGTGTGCCCACAAAACAGGAGAGCCCGGCGTGGCCTTCATCGACCGAATCAATCGTGACAATCCGACTCCTTCGCTGGGTCGAATAGAAGCGACCAATCCCTGCGGCGAACAGCCGTTACTCCCCTTTGAGGCCTGCACATTAGGCAGCATCAACCTCACAAAATTTGTAAAATTTACCTACGGCAAAGCTGACATCGATTGGCCGGCCCTGGCCGCAACCGTCAAACTCGCAGTGCGATTCCTGGACAATACTATTGACGTATGCAATTATCCGGTCAGAGATACCGTCCGCCTCGCCCAGGCAAACCGCAAAATCGGCCTCGGCGTTATGGGCTTTGCAGACTGTTTGTTTTTGCAGAGAATACCTTACGACTCGCAGAACGGCGTCGAATTCGCCGCCACCATTATGAACTTTATCAACCAGAAGGCACGCCAGGCCAGTCGTGCCCTTGCAAACGAGCGAGGGCCTTTTCCAAACTGGAATGAGAGCATCTGGAGGAGCGAAAGAAACAGCAAGGTTCGCAATGCCGCCATTACGTGTGCTGCCCCGACCGGTACGATAAGTATCATCGCAGACTGCTCCTGTGGCATCGAGCCGGCTTATTCACTCGTGTTCACACACCGGGTATTGGGCGGCTCAAAAATGCTCCAGGTAAATCCCATTTTCAAACAAATTGCCCAGCTCGGTGGTTTTTATAGCAGGGACATTGAGAAACAGATTGCTAAAACCGGCAGCATTCAAAAAATCACAAAAATCCCACCAAAAATTCGCAAAGTCTTCAAGTGTGCTTATGACATCAAGCCGGAATGGCACATCCGGATGCAGGCCGCCTTTCAGGAGCACTGCGACGCGGCGGTCAGTAAGACCATAAATTTCAGGGAAAAAGCTTCTGTCGCAGCCGTCGACAAAGCCTACAAATTGGCCTACGAGCTTGGCTGCAAAGGCATCACGATTTACCGCCGCCACAGCCGTGCCCGCGAGCCGATGAGTCTTGACTAAGCAAAAAACTTATTTATGCCTCAAAGCGAAAAAACGCTGAATCCCACAATTTTTCAGCTTGTCGTTTCGGACTCTGCGATTTGATAAAAAGCCTTTACTCACCAATAGCGTAACATTTATTGGCACAATGAGGATTTTGACTTGCCTGCCGGAAGAATTTGGCCAATTTCTGCTAATCCCTTTAGAGTTCCCATAACCGGAAAATATGATACAAAAAAGGCAAAAATTACCAACGGGGCTAAAGTAGCAATACCTCTGTTGCCGATAACAAAAAGCAGAAATAATAAAATTTTCTCCCCTCCGGAAAACATCGCGTAGCGAGCCGCTGCACGGTGTTTTCTTTTGCGCAGTTGCCACTGATAAAATCGCTGTTTCGCCCTCCAAAATGTTCACTCCATATGAAGCGCGACAAATGGACCAGTCCGGATTCACCATGTAACCAAACTCATGAACTTTTCGCGCACGAGAAATTAAAAAAGCCATCGATGCAAAGGCATTGATGGCTTCGAAAATTAGACAATCAGATGTTTACTTCTTCCTCTTTTTTGCCTTTTTCTCAGTTGTTTTCTTTTTTGCTTTTTTCTTTTTCGCCATTTTAAGACCTCCATGCAATAAAAAGTTAATTAATAAGCGGATTAAAAATCATCAACTCCGCTTTAACTCAATCATTTTTCTTATAATGCCCGGATTTTATAATCGTTTTCAAACATCGGTTTTACATGCTATCGGATATTTGCTTGGACGGAGCAAAATATCAACTAAAGTATCTATGTCAGGTTCAATACTGTTGAAAAAAGGAATGGTGGTAAATTCAGATAGCTCCCGCACAAACAGAGGGGAGCTTGAACAAACTCCTGATAGAGCATCCGGTTCTAATCCGAATTGTGTCAAGACACCTAAACCACCAATTGCACCAAAGGCATCACTGGCACAAAAAATCAATTTATGCACCCTTGATGTCACTTCAGGAGAATTTAGCAACATAGCCGTTTCACGCTGTATAACTCCATCAGCAAGCTCAACTACCCAGAAATTCTTGGGATTGTTGGCGTATTTCAAGTCAAGCTGGTTAAAAATACCAAGAAGTTGAACTTTTTCCAAAAGGTACGTTGAAGGATACCCGAGGTATGTAAAATCAGCATAAGGATTTGCACCTGCATCATTCATAAGAAGGATGTCCTTAAGACTCGCTGTGCCGGTTATCTTGGAAGCCCTCACCTTGTATCCTGCAGATGCTAATGCTCGGCAGCATGCAGCGGCAGCCAGGCTTTTGCCCGAGTTCATCGAAGTTCCACAAACCAATATCATTTTTGCTCGAGGTTGCTTTTTCGCCGTCGCCCGGGGTTTTATAAGAGGAAAATCTCGTGTATTCAGCACATTACCGGATTCATCACAAATATATCCTAAGACCTTGATCTTCGTCGGATCTTGTACCATTGAATTCTTTGTTTTGACGATGCCGATCATTCCTGAACGCGCCAGCAGATCAACCTCCTCCATCATTTCAACCGGAACTAATCCCTCATAATAATCCGGCGCGTACCTATTTCCAAATACGAAAATGGCCTTTGTACCACGATATATCATATGTATTCGACCAGTCACATTCTCCAAAGAGGTGTGATGACCAATTCGGGTGACTATTCCAAAGACCACATCGCCTAAAAGAGGGGTCTTGTCGATGTCCTCATAAAACCTGACCTGTCGAGGCTTAACAGCCAGAGCAGCACTTGGTGTTATGAATCCTTTTCTGATACTGTTCATTGCACTAATGATCTATTCTGAAGTTGTCTGGTTCGACTTCCTTCTCGTCATCGATTCCAGGTATATAATCATATTTATTAAAAACAACTTCTTGTTTCATAGTCCCCTTCTCTAAAAGGTTGGCGCAAGTAACGCAGAACTTGGCCCACGGTATTGCCTCCAGCCGATTTCTGGGGATTAGCTCACCACCACCTTCACAAATTCCGTATGTGCCGTCCTCAATTCTCTGTAATGCCTCATTGATTTGCTCTAAGAGTTTTCTCTCGCTGTCCATTAGCCCCAGAATATTCTCAATTTCGACGTCATCTGTTCCCGCATCAGTTATGTCCTTGGGAATATTTGACAGGTCGCCTGTTTCTCTCCGCAAGGACTGATGCAGCATGGTCCTAACGTTTCCAATTATCTCCTCTCGTTTTGCAAGCAATACGGTCTTGTACCTTTGTATTTCAGTCCGTGTTAGTTTGCCTTTGATGTTTTGCTCTTCGTCCATCGCAACTGCACAACTCATGAATGCCCTCTAAGCCCTTAATAACCTTTGTCCGATAGCTATGTTAAAGCGAGCCTACCGCCCAAGGAATGTACATAGACTCTTTACAAAAGTCCGTCTCAGCGGTTTTACGCTCGAATCAATCTCCTCCGGGCTCATGCCAATCATAGCGAATGAGAAGAAGCCAAACACAAACCCTGCCACAGCACACGACAGACGACGAACTTTCAAAGGGTCTATCCGTGGAGAGAGGTAGACTGAGACTTGCTCTTCAATTTCTCCCAAGTAACGTAGATAAGGCTCTTCGAGCTCGTCCAAAGTATCAGATTCGAGCCTTAACAATAACTTCCCTTGGAAAAGTAAAAGAAACTCTTCCCTCGAATCAACAGAAAAACTGTAATGAGCATTCAGCAGGTGTTCTAACATATCTTCCAGCGTTTCGGGGGCTGAGTCGTACGACCGAATATATCCAATCAGATGGTTCACAGCATCTTCTACTAACTTGATAACAATATCCTCTTTGTCCGCGAAATGTTGGTAGAGCGTTCCCTTTCCTACATCCGCTTTCTCGGTTATTTCTTCAACCGTTGCGGCGTCAACGCTTTTTTCCGCAAAAACATCAAGAGCCGCCCTCTTCAGCTTTCTTCTGGTTCTTTTAGCCCTTTTTTGCATTCGTGTTCCTTCAGTTTTTGCGCTTTTTCTATTCATAGACTGACCGTTTAGTCATAATTGACCATACTGTCAAGAAAAATTTGTCTTTTTTCACATTTTTTTGATTTAGACCTCTTGATACAAGGGTACGAAACAAGGCGTGTAATCTTGATCCCCCAATCGAGCAAAGTCCCAAATACTATTCTATAGGTTTTTTCCGCAGCATTTTTTGTACTTCTTCCCGCTTCCGCACGGGCATGGGTCATTCCGGCCGACCTTCGGACCTTCCAGCCGAATCTGCTGTACTTTCTGCTCGCCCTGCGGGGCCTGCGCAGCGGCCCGTTGTTGCTCGGCCATCGCAAACTGCCCAACCTCATCGTGGGCCGTTCGACTGACATTCCAGACGCTTTGCGCCCTGGCACCGGCTTCCAAACGCACCTTGAAGATAATATCCGTAACACGGTCCTCAACTGTATCGAGCATCTCTCGGAACATCCGATGCCCTTCTCGCTTATACTCGACCTTCGGGTCCTTCTCCGCCATCGAGCGCATCCAGATACTGTCTTTCAGGTGGTCCATCGAATACAGATGGTCCTTCCACGTGCTGTCGAAAACCTGTATCAAAACGTATTTCTCAAGGTCGCTGAGTTCCGCACGCAGGAACTCTCTTCCCAGCTCAGACAGCTTTTCTTTCCGCTCCGGCCCATCGCCAAGCTCGTCTTCGGCCAAAGAAACGCCGAATCTTTCATTGGCCCAGTTTACCAGTTCGCTGGTGTCCAAGCTGGCAATTTTGTTATCGACCTCTCGCTCTAATTCGCCGTTGTTAAAGCTTTCACTCAATTCAAGCAGTTGTTTATGCAGCAGCCTTGGTTTGGTATTCTGCATTCGTTCTATCGAAAAGCCGGCGTTGTATTTTTTGTTCGCCCAGTCGGCCAGCGCCTCGAACGCATATACATTGGCGCCCTGCGGGCCGTAAACCATATTCATCGCAAACTCAACAGGATACTCTATCTCCCTTTGTTTGTACCTGGCTGACGTTTCCTCACCAAGTTGCTGACGGATTTGGGAGATATTCAGACTCGCGAGCTGCTCGAGGCCCAGTTTTATACCGAATTTCGCCCGTGCCCATTCGATAAATGTCCGTAGGCCAAAACCTTTTCTCAAAAATTCGGCGATTTTCGAACAATCTTTTTTATCAACTTGCTCGGCAGCGGCCGAAATCAATTGCTCCTCAATCTCTTCCGGCTCCTGGTGTTTAATTTTACCGGGACTCAAACTGACACGAAAGGCGCTCATAGCCCACTTGCACAAACCGGCGATGTCCCAGCTACGCGCGTCTCCGTAGTCCTCCAAATATTCGCCTAAAGATAGCGATATGTTATTTGAAACATCATCCTTTGCCTGACGCTTGATTAATTTTTCAATCTCATCCGCCTTAATTCCGGCAATATCAGAGGGATTCAAATCAACACCGAAATTAGTCCTGGCCCATTCAGCAATGCACTTGTGCGGATAGTGCTCGTCAAGAATAGTGTCACAATTATTTGCGATTGTCGCCTCTATCATCTCTTCGATAATATTTTTGAGACCTTTTCCTGCCAGGATTTTGCGTCTCCGCCCATAGAAAATCTTCCGCTGGTAGTCCATCACCTCATCGTATTCCAGCAGGCTCTTGCGTATCTCGTAGTTTCGCTCTTCGACTTTTTTTTGTGCCTTTTCGATTCCCTTGCTTATCCTTGTATGTGCGATCGGCTGTCCCTCTTCCCAGCCTATCCACGAAAGTGCCTTGACAGTCCAATCCGGCGCAAAAACCCGCATCAAGTCATCCTCAAAACTCAAAAAGAACTGGCTGGAGCCGGCGTCACCCTGCCTGCCGCATCGCCCTCGAAGCTGATTGTCAATTCTTCTGGCCTCGTGCCGCTCCGTGCCGAGCACGTGCAGTCCGCCGACTTCAGCTACGCCGTCGCCGAGTTTGATGTCCGTGCCGCGCCCTGCCATATTCGTTGCGATTGTTACATTACCTCGCATTCGACCGTCCCGGCCCTGGTGCTGATGGCCCGCCTTCGCCACAATCACTGCTTCTCGGTCGTGATGTTTGGCGTTGAGAAGCTCGTGCTCCAGACCGAATCTTTTCGTTAGTGCCGCCGAAAGCGCCTCGTTTTTTTCCACACTGACCGTACCCACAAGCACCGGCCTGCCGGAGTTGCTGATGTCATTTATCTCCTCTACTATCGCGTTGAACTTTTCCTGCATCGACTTATAGATTACGTCTTCCTGGTCGTCTCTGATGCAGAGTTCATTGGTGGGTATTACAACAACGTCAAGGTCGTATATCTTCATAAACTCTTCGCCTTCGGTGGCCGCCGTGCCGGTCATTCCTGATATTTGGTCATAGAGCTTGAAGAAATTCTGCAGTGTGATAGTAGCTAATGTTTGGGTCTCTTCTTTTACGGCCACACCTTCTTTTGCCTCCACCGCCTGATGAAGCCCGTCCGACCACTGCCGCCCGTGCATCAGTCGGCCGGTAAATTCGTCCACGATTATCACCTTCCCGTCCATAACGACGTAATCTTTTTCTTTTTCGAAAGTCACGTGCGCCCGCAGGCTCTGCTCCAGAAGATGCGGCCATTCCATATTGGACCCGGTAAAGAATGACCCCACGCCGGCTATTTCCTGCGCCGCACCAACTCCTTCGTGTGTAAGATGGGCCGATTTCTTGTCGTATTCGACTTCATAATACTGCGTAACGGTCGTTAGGCTGTCTTGAGCACGCTCAAGCTCGGCCTGAGTTTCTTCTATTACCTTCTGGGCTTTTGCAATTCTCTTGCTGTCCTTATCTTTTTTGGCCTCGGACAGCTCACCCTGGGCGTTGGCCTGTCTTCGCTGGGCGGAATCAATTTGTTTTTGGATACGGCCATACTCACTCTGCTTTCCCATCAGCTTTCTTGCCACCTGGTCTGCCTCTTTGTATCTGCTGACATCATCAAAGGCCGGCCCCGATATAATCAGAGGCGTCCTCGCTTCGTCGATTAGAATTGAATCGACCTCGTCGATTATCGCATACTCCAGCGGCCCCTGCACCATTTGCTCAAGTGATATTTTCATATTATCACGAAGATAATCGAAGCCGAACTCGTTGTTTGTGCCGTAGGTAACATCGCAATCGTATTGAGCTCTCCTCTCATCGCCCATTGTATCCATATCCGCCTGAATTGCGCCTACGGTCAGCCCCAGAGCGTTATATATCGGCCCCATCCATTCCGCATCTCGCTTGGCTAAGTAATCATTGACCGTAACTATATGGACCTTTCTCCCCGTCAGATAAACAAGGTATACTGCCAGCGTTGCCACTAAGGTTTTACCCTCGCCGGTAACCATCTCGGCAATCTTGCCCTCGTAGAGGACATTGCCGCCGATAAGCTGAACGTCGAAATGCCGCATATCGACGTTTCGTCTTGCCGCTTCGCGCACAACTGCGAAGGCCTCCGGGAGAACATCTTCCGCACCGGCCCCGGCTTTTAGTGCAGCTTTGAACTCTGCCGTCTTGGCTCGCAGCGCCTCATCATCGAGTTTCTTTAATTGCTCTTCGAACGCACCTGCCTGCTGAGCGATAACCGAATACGCCTTTACCAACCGCTCATTCCGTGAGCCAAAAATCTTTATAAGAATTTTACTGACTTTATCAAACATCAGAATAAAAACCCGAATATCGAATTTTGATTGCCGTTTACTCCTACACTCTCGTTACGTACTCACCGCTGCGCGTATCGACACGCACAGTATCCCCGACTTTAATAAAAGGCGGCACCTGCACAACAAGGCCCGTTTCCAGTGTTGCCGGCTTATTTTGATTGGTCGCCGTCGCGCCCCTAATCTCCGGCGGCGTGTTCTTAACTTCCAAATCCACCGTATTCGGCAGTGTAACTAAAATCGGTTTGCCCTCGTACATAGTAACCTGCAGTTGTGCATTTGGTTTGAGATATTTGGGCCCATCGCCGAAGGCATCATCATCCAGGCTGATTTGCTCATAAGTCTTGATGTCCATCAGCACATGCTCGCTTCCGGAAGAGTAAAGATACTCATAAGTATTTTTATCCAGATATGCCTCTTCGACTATCTCCTCCGCACGCAGCCGAACATTTTGAATTGTACCGTCGGCCAGGCTTTTTATCTTTGTCTGATAGACCGCGCCGCCTTTGCCTAATTTGACGTGCTGATAATCCACAATTGCATACAATTTACCGTCTATCTTAACGGTCTGACCTTTTCTCATCTCCGATGCTCTCATTTTTCACTCCTATACTTAGAATAGCTCGCGAGGTAGTTTTGACTGCCGTATTATCGACTGGAGCGTGCCAATCCGTATAGTCGAATGAATAGGCACGGGAACGGTGAGCGTTGACGATTCGGTCTTCTTCTGCATTACCACATGGCTTCCTCGCTGACGCACGTTACCAAAACCATGCTTCTCAAGAAGCTGACACACTTGTTTTCCTGAGAATACGCGCAGCCTACCCAACTGCCACCTCCACACGAGTAATGAAGACTTCATCGCAAAATCGTTCTTGTATCTCAGCTTTTGATGCAGTTTCAAAAAACAGTTCTATCGCTTCGATCAAGTTCTTCCTTGCCTCTTCCACAGAATCACCCTGACTGGCAATGTCAAGTTCAGGGCAAAGGGCACTATATCCGTCCCCTTCATGTTCGATAATTGCGGTAAAAGCATGTTGTTGTTTCATTTATGTTCCTTTCTTGGTTTTTTGGTTGATACTTCTATTTTTTGTTCATAAGCTTATTATACTGCATAACAATTTCGTATCTCGATTCACTAATCACTATTCACGAAACAAGTATTGCAAAACTACCCCGAAATGTCAAGAAATCAATGGCAATGTTTCCGGCCTCATATTTTTTATATATCAGGACGTTCGGTAGTACCTT